>JABAOC010078234.1_pt1 | contig 11912 bp, 9 predicted proteins | sample 7062161 | NCBI WGS metagenome assembly JABAOC01 (sample SAMN14538625, study PRJNA623070) | marine sediment metagenome | biome: marine biome [ENVO:00000428]; feature: marine pelagic biome [ENVO:01000023]; material: deep marine sediment [ENVO:00002113] | place: India: Gulf of Khambhat ... | reverse complement strand
GAAAAAGTTAATGGGAAGCTTGGCTGCTGCTGATACCGCTCTCCTATCCCTTCATAAACAATGGTACCATGAGGCAAATTTAACAGATACACGTAAAGGAATCGCTTTCTTATCATCGATTCCTCATGGGGAGTGGGATCAAGAGTGGGATTTAGCGTCCACTTATTTTGGTGTACGGCTTGCTCGGCAAATAGGAGAAGTCCAGCACGCCTTAGCGTTTGAATCCTCTCGTCCCAGTTTTTCGATCCGTCCTACACCGAAAGTGGCTGCCGGTGGCTCACGTACCTCTTCGTTGTACTTTGATCGCACTACCCGGTTTGATTTTAAACAAGCTCTTGGGTTTTCCCCAATATATTCCAAAGCAACATCCTTTGTGAGGTTAGGTCGCCCCCTGCAAAGCAATACAGATCAAGACCCGTATCTCTTTCAAAAACGACTGCTTGCTCTGTCGCTCGTTCTGTGCATGTCATTCGCCTTTCCCTTTCAGAAACGTGACCGTGTTAAGCTTTGGGCGCTTGTCTTCTTAGGTCTCTTTTTCCTCCAGTTGCCCGCTGTTGTCGGAACCATTACAGAAAACGCCAAGGAACTCTTCCAGCAAGCCACCGATCGAGCTGCTTGGCGGAAATTTTGGGATCGTCTACTAGGGAAAACAGAGAACGCCGATGAAAAGCGGGTTCTGACCACCTTCTTCTCATGGTCCACAAGAATCTATGAACCGATCCTGAAACCAGCATTGTGGAGTGACATACCATTATGGTTGTACAACGTGCTCGCAGGATCGGGGGGAGTTCCCCGTTGGCAACCCCCTGCTGAACAAATCCCTGCGTCGGACGACAAATCCTTTTCGTCCTCCTTGAGACCCCAGGAACTCAACCCGCAGGAGGAGACCCAAGCCCAAACGGATGTCAATCCCGTTTCAATAGTGTTTCCGACACTATTCCTCCAGCGATGCGGTATATTGAGTGAAGTATCTATTGAAACGCTTATACGCGTATCAGCACAACGCTCATATTTTACTGAAACATCTTCGGCTGATAGCTTTAAAGAAATCCGCTTTGAAGTGAGCAATGAAGATCTTGCTAAATTATTAGGAGAGGTGAACGAAGGGAGAAAATCTGAAGCCAGTCTTACTCAATACGCCGTCTTTGTTGACGAAGATAGAAAAGAACACGTTGTGCGTGTTGATTCTCTCGACTTGGAGCGTCACCCTGAGTTGCAGACGCTCCACAAATTAAACGTGCTCCTTGGTTATGTGTTGGAGCAATCTATGCTCCTTCGAGACGCAGTGGAGGTTGCGCAAGCCACGAATGCCCTCCATACCACTGACCTCTTTTCGTCACTCCAAGGCAAAGAGATAGTTCTCAGTGCCGATTTGATGACGCGTGAAATATTCCTAAATAAACTTCTCTCAAACCTTGAGTGTCAGTTCCATTCTGACAAATTCAAGGACATCAGGGATTTTATGAATGCCGAATTTCCTGAAATATGGGACCTCCTCTTTGGGAAAGAAGGCGATAGTCCTGCTCCCTTTATGTTGGTTCAATTTCGAGCTACTATCCGCAACCAAGATGGGACGGCCTCAACAGCTCTTCCGGTCACAGCCGGGGGGTTCCTGCTTAATACGGGTGAGTCGTTAGATGAAAATCTCGCCCAGCTGGGAGAACGGTACGCGCGCGTGCTCACAGCTCAGCGTAAAGCTTTGGTCGTCCTTGTTCACTTTTTAGCTGCGTATGTTACTGGTGAAGACAAAACGGATTATGAACTCGAGCTTGATCAAGAAGAAGGCCAGCGATTTCTCGAATTACTCTCCGCCTTTCAGCCGCTCTTCACGCGGCTCGAACCTTCCGGAACTCCCGTGGATTACCTCTGCGGAGCGAACGCCCTCCTCGAGAATTTGGCTGTAGACGCGAACCTCCATCGAGAGATTATTGTCTTTGCTCCGAACGCCAGACCTCCCGCCGCTGTCTTGACCCCCGACACGGATGGGGCCTCCCTACTGCACACCTACCTCACCTTGGGTAACGGGCTGGTGATGGCGGGGCAACCGGAGCCGTTCCTCCAGTATGACGTGGCGGGGTTGGTTGGAACCCCGCAAAATTACGAGACTGGGAATGAGTTCCCCGGTGTTGCGGATGTTGCCGAAGTGCCCCGCAATCCCACTAACCTGACGCTGGTGGTTCAGCAGTTCAACATCACCGAACCGTTAATATTTCGTGAAATGACGTATACAAAAGAAAAAGGTAACACCATTAGTAAACCAGAAAGAGCCGCTATTTTCCATTTCTTGTTGAACCCTATCTTTTTTGTTTTCATAAATAATAATATATTTTATTCATATATATTAATTTTTGGCTTTTAATTTATAATGTATTTTTATAAATAATATATTAATTTATAATGTTGATTTCAATGTTATTAAATCATTACTATGTACATAGTTTAGTGATTAATTAATCTGAGTGTAGTTAATTCTTGATGGGGTGAATTGTATCAAAAAGCACGCTAGAATCATGTTGGCATCACTAAAATGGTAGAATGGTTGTTTTGCTCCTAGAACCAAACCTTATTCTGCTAATCCATAAATCACAATGATTATAGTATCATCAGTTGGTCACTACCACTCTCTATGGTTTTGACTAGAATGATATGGAATAAATCACTAGAGGACCTAAAAAAACATCATTTCTCTATATCGGCTTATGTGGTATTTATCATTGCTTTAGAAGGGAGATATAAGGCTATTCTTCAATCGATTCCTTACCTAGATCCATTTGCGCTTAGCATGGGAGCCTTAATGTCCGGACTCGTGACGCTTGTAATAATTCTCTACTTTATTCTCTACAAACAAACCAAAGTAGGAGTTCAGCGCCTCTTCCTGCAAGAAAAGCGTGATTACAAGACAAAACGGATCTTAGGAACCGTTACCATCATAATCATTGGATTGTATGTCTCGTATACTTTTTTGCTTTCCTATCGCCTTGCTCATATACATCAATTAAAGTATTCTAGAACTTACTTTGATTATTTTACTCTATTCATGGGGTCCTTTGTTTTAGGGCTCATAATTATCCTCGACAAAATGATAAAAGGCGAAGTATTGAATCCTTTCTTTCTACGAACGAGCGAGCGCATAAGAGAACGGGCAATAGGAGCCGTTATGTTAGTAATACTTGGGTTATATTTCTTATGTGTTTTTTTGTTTTACCCCCGATTAAATTTATCTCAAAAAGTGGAACAAAAGATTCTACTAGGGCTATTTTTTGCCCCTCTGATTGAAGAATTTATCTTCCGCGTCTTGTTACCCTATGCGTTTCTCCTCGGATTAGTGAGAATTTCTCGGTTCGCTAAAAAAGAGATCTGGGGCTTTCCTCTTCTGTTAGTAGCAAGCCAAATCTTCTCCGCCCTTATATTTGCAAGTGCGCATTGGCGTTGGTTTCAATATGGTATTACTTTCCCTCTGTTCGTTCGTTTTTTTTCTTTTGGCATTTTCTATTCGTGCGTTTTCTTACTATTTTTATCCCTATCCGATTCGACAACAGGATATGCTGGTGCGGTCTTGGCGCACGGTCTCTCTAACTGGGTACTAATATTTAAGGTTCTTGGATCTTAAAGTTCCATGATAGTTAATTAATTCAACAGTGGAACCCGCAGAGGTTCTGTCCGTCCCGTCTGTAACACCTCTTGGAGCTCCTCGGGATAGTCCAGGTAGTATTTATCTACGCGGTTCCAGCTGGTCAGGAACAGATGCACCCTCCCTGACGTGGTCACATCCCGCGCCACTCGGGCTGGGAGTTGGGCTAACCCACGTAGCCCACCCGCTGGAAACCCCACAATAATCAAATATTTGAGATCGGGAAAGTCTTGGCCCGCCTCCACACTCATCGTGACTACTAGTCCCCGCAGGTCTCCCCACATAAACTCCTCCAATAATTCTTCGACGTGCCCTTGAGGGATACCTCGATAGATCACCCCGAAGTTTCGCTCCCTCAGCCGTTTCGCTCGCACAACTGCATCAATCCATGCCTTGTTATCCATGTAGATTAGGATTTTCCCCCGGGCGAACCCTCCGTCCAAGATCCAGTCGAGGAGGTTCTCAAAATGCGATTCTTTTAATTCTCACCGCCGTCCACCGGGTTTGGCAAAGGGGTGAACCGTAATGGTCAACTCCGCCCCTCGGACTACTGTCCCGCCAAATAAGATATTCTCTAGCAATTCCTCCGGGTTCGTGATTGTCGCACTCATCAGGGCCACCCGCAGCTCCCGGCCTTGCTTAGCCGCATGGACCTTCAGGATCCGTACCAAGGCGACGGCCATGGCCTGTCGCAGCGGGCCCAGGGCGTATCACCGAAACCATTTACTAAAGAACGGTTGGAGGAAGATATTATTACAAAAATAGAGAGACTCTCCGAGAACCAGAAAGCTCTGGTCAAACAAAAGGAAACTCCCACTGTCGCCACTTATGTGCAGGCACACCAGTTTATACGTCTAGAAAAAGAATATCTTAGATTAGTCAAACAGCTCAATAAACTAAAAAACGAGTTGTGCGAACTCCAACAACAATGATGAGATCGGAACATGCCGTTCTGGAAAACTTTCATGGTACTTCTAACTGTTTGAGAATAGATTAACAATTTCCTAAGGATGTTATTATATATCAAACAAGTATCGAATGTAACACTAACCATTGAAATTGAACAATCAAGAAAAAAGTGAGAGGATTTATATTGTATGATCCAAACAATATAGCAGGGAATACAGATGGAATACCCCCTTGAAAAATCATTTAATTGCATAATAGGATTAATTAATTGGTAATTTGACATCTCAGTTGATTATATGAGATCCCTCTATTGTATTGGGGTGGTCTTGTGAGTGAACACGAGGAATTGAACAACATCCGGAAATTCATCCGGGATTACATCCCAAAGGATGCTCAGGGGCAGGAAACTCCTTTGAACCCACTCATAGAGATTTTGAAAAGTCGTTATTGGAAGGTGCAGCTTGAGGCCATTAAGGCAATCCAAGAACTGATGACGAAGGTGCCAGATCCCACGCAAATCGTGCCCCTCCTTCTCGAAGCTCTACAGAACGATCACCCAAAGGTTCGAAAGAAGGCGATGGAGACCCTTGTTACCATAGTACGCACGTTAGAGAATCTTGAACCCGTGATGAGTGCGTTGCTAGCCGCAGTGCAGGATAGAGACTGGACAGTAAAAGGAGACGAAGTTGGGGAGTTTGGCCCCTTGGTGGTGGTGCTCCTTGAGGTTGCAAAGAAGTATGACGATTATGTGGATCCTATCGTAGTACAGGCACTAATGGCATTAACTGATCGCGTTAAGGATCTTTCAGCGTTTGTCCCAGTACTACGCAAAAGCCTGTATAGCGCAGGGGAGGACTATGTGCGCTGGGATGTGGTGAAGGCCCTTGGGGAGATAGGTCCGAATGTGCGGAACCCGTCCGAAGTTGTAGAGACGTTACTCGAGGTGGTCTTTGAACCTGATAAATATGCCAGTTCTGACATCAAAAGACTAGCTGCCGAAAGTCTTTTGAACATAGTGGAGGGCCTAGGTGATCCTTCATCCATTATTCCAACGCTGGCACAAGCTTTTTCCCTTGATGAAGACTTTGAACACGGCTCATACCAAGAATATTATCCGTACGCAGGGTTGGCTTTCGATCTATTTAGGACAATTGCAGAGAAATTGGAAGATCCCTTACCCGTGGTCTCCCCTCTACTGTGGCTCTTGGAAGCCGATTATGTGGACGTAAGCTGGTCATTGGTGAGATATAAGATGATTGATCCGTTGCATGCGGATATCCGATGGGCCGTGGCGGAAACACTGGAGGCCATCTGCTGGCGGTTGGCGGATCCTTCGGTGTTGGTTGGTCCACTTATCTCCCGGTTTTACACCGAGAACTATAGTGCATGGCCTTCCGCCTGGCTCTTTGCAGTGGTCGTCTGCCAGTTGAGTGGCTTCACCCACCCTATTCCCGTGCTTCGAAAGACTTTGGCAGAGGTGAAAGTGAAGGAAAAAAAGGAAGATGGGGGGGCTGATGTGGAGGCTTGTGGCTGGATTCTATCCCAACTTGAAAACCCATTAGTGGTGCTCCCGACACTCCAAAAACTGTTGAAGGGACATGAAGATGCCTTAGCCGAGATTCTAGGTGAAATTGGAAGGCAACTGGAAGATCCATCGCTTCTTGTGCCTATGCTACTTCAACTTTTAGAAAATGAAGATAGTAATACGACCTATCGAGCGGTGATGGCCCTTCAGAAGGTGGCTCCTAAATTACAGGATATTTCCCCATTAGCACTTCCAGTTGTACAAGCCGTATTAAAAATCGGAGTCACGGACTATGATGTCGAATGGGAGGCGATGATAGGCGTACTGACGGAGATAACCGGAGCATTAGAGGATCCCTCCATGGTGGTGAATGCGATCTTGGCCGCGGTGCAGGACGAAAACGAGAGGATGAGTTACGAAGCTACAATGGCATTCAGAACACTCACAGAGCTGTTAGAGAACCCTGAGAACTTGATCACGGTGTTAGTGAATGCAACAAAAGACGAAGACGGGTTAATCCGAGATCTAGTGGTGGAAGCGCTTGGAACGCTGGCCAACAAGCTGGAGAACCCAGAGGCCATTGATATGGTGGCAGCTACGCTTATGGAAGCTTTGAAAGACGAACACAATTATGTCCGACGGGAAGCTGCGGAAGGTTTGAAGAACATCGGAGATAAGCTGGAAGAAGTAATTCCAGTCATCCACGCACTCCAGGCGGCCTTGTCCGATGATAACAGGGAGGTCCGACTGAGGGCAATGGAGGCCCTTGAGAAGCTCCAGAAGAGAGTAGGAACTCTTCGTTCGCTATGACCCTATCTTCTCAAGAATGTACTAACTTAGCAAGTAGACTAAAATAACTCCTAGTAGGACAAGGAAGATCTGCCCGACAAGGATCCGCGAGGTAAGATCATAAAACAGCTGCTAGTACTTGTTTACGCTCATATCTCTACAGAAGATCGCCGTGATTCGACACGGGAAAAATTACAATCACAAACGACAACACGTTTTGATGAGCGAATCTAAATTTATTAGAATCATCATGCAGGTGCAGGCGGAACACGTATATCGAGGAAAATTATTATTGTTAAAACTTATAAAACTTTCAAATCCAAAATATCTTCACTTCATATTTCTGTCTGAGCTTGCATTTCATTTCTGAATTTGCAATTTAACACAACTTCCTTAGTAGCTCCTCTAACTATTATCAAAGGAAATTCTAAAATACGTTAAATTGCAAGTTATTTTAAATGGATCTTCCGTTGATTGAATTTGAAGGGATCAACCGTTGATCGAGTTCGCGAAGCAGGAAATATCAGTGGACACGACTGCCGAATCGGTAGAAGTCCAGCCCTCTACTTTGACGGAGGCTCCTTCTATCGAACCTGAACTGATAACAGGTTTGCCTCCAGCTACTGAGCTCCCTCCCGCAGTGATTCAAGGGTATCTTTCACGGAAACTCCTTTATGGATTTAAAGACTTCTTCTTTTCCCCTTCACGAGCTCACCGAACCACTGAAACGGGATTTATTGCCTTGCAGAAAGATCAGTGGCAAGCAGTTCAAGAGTTAATTCGAAATGAAGGGTGGAACCTCAAATCCTCTATGGAGCAAGAGGACATTGCGATTCTGTTATGGGAAACGCTTAGAGGTAGATTAGGAATTGCATCAATCCAATCAGATGGAAGAGTTCAAGTAGTATGGGCGTATGTCGGGACAGATCCTGTCGAGATTGCATTCCTCGAAGAATATGACAACTCCTGAGGTCGAATATCGAAGCTCCTTAGACCGACTTCAAAGGAAATCCTAAAATACGTTAAAAGGCAATTTACAAAAAAAGGGATGTAGCAATATTGGGAATTAAAGGCTGGCTCTTTGGAGACAAGAAACGGAAACCGGCTGAAACCGTTGCCGCCTTGCGGGGCGTAATTAATCGATACATCATCCGCAGTAGAGCTCTTAGACGGCAAGCTGATGAACAAAGAAGTTTAGCACGTGATATGCTGCGAGACGGGAATAAAGTCGCCTCTAAACAGGCTTTGCTCCGACGAACACTTTATATGCGGGATTTAAATAATATTTATAACAAGACAATGAATATTCAGCGAGTGATTGATGCTATTCGGAGTGCTCAAGACAATATTGTGATGGCTGGCGCCTTGAAAAAAGCCGACGAGGTAATTCGAGTCTCTCTCAAGGATGCAGCGCCTGAGCGAATTGAAGAAATCATGCTGAGTGTAGAAGATAGCATCGAGCAAGTTAGCTACACTGATGAAATCTTAAGCGATACAACCATGAGCGAAGCTGGGTTGGAAGCTGATGAGTTAACGTCGTTAGATACGCAGTTAGAAGAGTTGGAAGCTGAACTCCTATTGGAGGATAAAGGAAAACTACCGACACCTGTTCGAGCTTCAACAAGGGCGACGAAGCCAATAGGCGCGGAGGAGCGAGATATACCTGAAGAGGATGAAGAAATTAGCGATGATGAGTTGAAACGTGAGATCGAAGAGATTAAGAAAGCTTTAGGGGAAAAAACCGATTAAATACCTCCGAACAGTTGTTCGAGCCCTGAATTAGGAGGCAGCTGCTGAGGCGCGCTATTAATGAGGCTATTCAACTCCCATTGGAGTCGGTCAAGGTCGGAAATAAGACCTAGCATGATTCGGGTATACTTTTCTGCAGGGAGATAGCCCTGATCGAAGTTTTCGTTAATACCACGAAGTGTTCGCCAGAGCACTGAGATCTCTCTTTCGAGATCGTTAATGTTTTTTTGAGAGAAATATTCCGGTTTTGACTCGTCTAGAATTTCCTTGTTACTTTTTAAGATTTCAAGCCAAAGATTTGATAGGCGTTCTCTGTATATTTTAGTTTCATTTTTAATCGAAGGCATTTCATTTTGTGCAATTGGGATTTTCCCTGTGTTCCATGACTGTACCATATTTAAAAAGGCATGTAGCTCATCTAAAGCCTCTCTTTTACCTTGGATCTCTACTGTTCCCAGCGTTGTGGTAATAATTAGGCGTATCTTTCTCTTTTTCTGCTTTTGGGATACCTTTACTACCTGGTTAAGATGCAAATTCTTTACACGTTTGACTTTATGAAACCTTCCCTTTTTAGTGATAAACGCTAGGCGAGAAGTGGTTAAACAGATCGCGCCAGCCCCATTACTTTTACTACCATCTGTTGCTATCAAATTTGAGACATTTACTCGGGGTAAAACCATGATAGGAAACTCGAACGGATTCAAAGGAAAAACATCTTGAAGTTGATCGAAGTAATTCCGAAAGCGTTCAATTTTCTTGACTAATTGTGTTAAGTGATCCAAACTTTCATGTTCGACATGTAATCGCTCAGTTACCTTGTCTGAAACAATTTCAAGTTCCTTTTCAAGGGAGATAAGCCGTTGCATTTTCTTTCCGACCTTGTTAAGAGACAGGAAAGAGGGTCCAAGGAGGTGAGTAGCTTCAGCCTTTAATTTTTCGGCTAATAGAGCAACCTGACTAAAAACAAACCGTCCCTCTTCTGGCAATATTTCATAAATGGAAGCCATTTTTTCTTCTAACATGACATAATGATAATAGTTGGCTTGCCGAAGTTTCTCAATTCGTGTTCGGAGATGCTCCCAATTAGCACAGAGTTTTACAAATTGGATTCCAATTCCTTTAAAAACCTTCATAACTTCTAAAAAGCGAGATACAACCTCTTTTTTGACTTGAGAGATGTTTTGGACTTCACCATTACAAGTGGGACAACGTCGCTGGATTTTCAAGCCCCTTCCTATCTTTTCATTTTTACATATCAAACAAAAAAGCTCTCCCTTTTTCCCCTGAGAGATTTTAAAAGATCCACATGCCTGGCAGACAGTTATTTCTCGTCTAATAGTCTTAACACATTGAAAACACAGTGTCAAACCACATTTTATACAAACAAGGGTAGCTCCTTCAGCGCCACACAACGCACAATACATAATCTCGACTTGTTCACCAACCAAGCACAATCCCTCATCTCTCGAAGCTTAACCCAATTAGGTTAAACGAGAAGAAAAATGGATGTGTTATATGGGTATATTTTTGGATCCTAGAGAGAAAACGGTTGTCTTAAAAAATTCCAGAGAGAAGATGTGCTGTGAAGTATTATTACTAGCATTTCACGAGTTTGCTAAAGTCTTAATGGTTTGTTTATGTATTGAGCGGTGATCCAAAAGAAAAAACTTCTCAGATCTCATGTTCTCAGTTTATACCAAATTATGGTCTTTAACAAACCATGGTCTAAAACTGTTGTAGGTTCCCATTTGAGCAGTGTTCTGGCTTTAGTGATATCTGGGCATCTTCTCTTAGGATCATCTATTGGGAGAGGGTGGAACTCAATAGGAGAGGTGGAGTTGGTAAGTTTTTTGATTTTCTCGGCTAGATCAATGATACGGGTTTCCGCATCATTACCAATGTTGATCACCTCATGTTTCGCTTCTGGCATAGCCACTGCTTTGAGAATGCCTTCGATTTCGTCTGTTACATAAGTGAAGGAACGTGTTTGGGTGCCGTCTCCAAAGACTGTGATAGGCATGTTAGAAAGCACCTGTTCAATAAAATTAGGAACCACACGGCCATAAATATCCCCTGCTCGCATCCTAGGACCATAGGTGTTGAAGATTCGCACTATTCGACTGTCTATTTCGTGTTGAATCTGATACGCGATAACAAAGGCTTCACCCGCTCGTTTCGCTTCATCATAACATGATCGGGGCCCTACTGGGTTAACATTCCCATTGTAGCTCTCTTTTGTGGGTATATGTTTCAGGTCCGGATCTCCGTAGATTTCACTACTTGATGTGTACAAGAACCGAGCGTGGTGTTTACGGGCAATCCCAAGGGTTATCCAAATTCCCAGAGTGTTGGACTTTAAAATTTGAATAGGGAATTTGGCAAACTCGAATGGACTGGCCCGGCTTGCCAAGTGCAGGATGATATGAATTGGTTCATTGAAAAATAAAGGTTCAGAAATATCGTGATCAATGTATACGAAATTATCATATGGGATAAGGTGGGAGATGTTAGATTGAAGTCCAGAAGCCAAATTATCCACACAAAGAACCCGGGCATTCTGAGTGACAAGGACATCACAAATCCAGGAGCCTAGGAAGCCGGCGCCTCCAGTAACAAGAACTGTTTGATCTTCGAAGGAGATTGTATTCTTTTTAAGCCGCTGGAGGATATCCTCCACACCTTCATGGATAGGATCCTTTTCTTTCATAATTTATCTATCCCGGACATTTTTTCTACATTCAGGGATTTAGCTTAAGCTGATCCTGTCAAAAACTCCCTGTTTAAAAAAGTATTTTATCTCCTTTTTCTGCTTTTCGTGAATGCCCCCTTTTTAGGAAGTAACATGACGATCAACAAGCTTTTCAACAATTTGTCGGAAAGAGACTTCCTTCCTCCAACCGATGACCTTCTCAGCTAGTTCGGTATTACTACAATACCATCGCGGATCAGCTTGGCGAGGGATTTCCAGACAATAAGTTACGGGGCGTCCCGTTATTTCTTCCAATATGTTAAAAAGATCAAGGATAGATGCCGCGTTTTCAGGGCCTCCACCGATGTTGAAGGCCTTTCCTGCGACAATGTCGGGCTCCGAAGCTTGTTTGTTCATAATCATTTCTATCATCTTGAGTACATCCCAGCCATGTACCGGATCCCGTACCTGTTTCCCGTCCCCAAAGACGGTTATTTGTTTACCTTGACACACCTGTTTCGTTAAAAAGTCGACCCAACCATGAGCCAAGATCGAATATTGATCAAAATACATCTGACCCGTCATAGTGGTTGGTCTGATTTCGGTGGTGATTAGATTAT
>JABAOC010005294.1_pt3 | contig 11912 bp, 14 predicted proteins | sample 7062161 | NCBI WGS metagenome assembly JABAOC01 (sample SAMN14538625, study PRJNA623070) | marine sediment metagenome | biome: marine biome [ENVO:00000428]; feature: marine pelagic biome [ENVO:01000023]; material: deep marine sediment [ENVO:00002113] | place: India: Gulf of Khambhat ... | reverse complement strand
GGGTTCAAATCCCGGCGACCGCACCACAAAATCCTCCCGATTTGAAAACGAAACCCGATTTGCCTTTTCACGTGGGTTGCTGATTTTCGCAACTTGGTAGCGGTTTTCCACCAACCCTATGAAGCCAGCCTGCTCCAACATCCATAGTTCTTGTCTCAAGGTCTTGAATTTTTTTCTTAAGCGATGGCGCAAGATTACACAACATCCTAAACATCATTTATAACGACTATATCTCCACAGAAAAAATTCCGGCCAGCGAAGATGTTGAAAGACTATTTGACGCCCATTTCTACCTGAGATATGCGACTGACAAAATAGTTGAAAATCTTAAACATGCCGGAACAAAAGTGATTAAGAATTATGTGGAACTGAACCGAGAAGATTTTTCTAAAGTTCTGGAAACTGAAAAGAGATTTGAGCTTGTTCAAGGCGAGGCATTAATAACTGGACAAATCGACCTTCTAAAAAAATTCGATGAAGAAGGCAACGTCAGAGAGGTCGAAATAATCGATTTCAAAACGGAAAAAGAAATTGACAGGCTTTACAGGCTCGATTATGAGCTTCAGCTAAGACTATACGCCATTGCCTGCATGAAATCACTGGGACTCAACCCTCAACAAGCATGCATACACCACCTTGACGGCAACAAAAAAGATTACGTGAATATTTCTCAACCAGATCTGGACAAAGCCAGCGAAGAAATGAATAAGGCAATCTCAAACATTATTGACGGAAATTTCAGTCCCAAACCATCTGAGAACTGCGCGGACTGCGACTGGCAAAAAATTTGTTCCAAAAAATACTCTAAACCGATTGAAACTAAACCGAGATTTGTAGAAACAAAACCAAAGACAGAATATGTTCCTCGCTACACCTATATGGAGCGAAAACGCCCAACGCCAACTGAGAAACAAAAAGCTTTCGCAGACTATGTTGCCAAACTAAAACAAGAAGGTATAACGGGGGAACAGTTTCGAAACAAAAGGGACCAATGGCTCAGAGAGCATAAAGAAGAGAATTAATAACAAAATATTGCTTGTTTTATTCTATGTAATATCATCGCAAATCATCACTTCTCTTTGATGGACAGATATTATAATACAGATGAGGAATACGGTTTGGATGGTTTTGGTGATTCAAATTGATTAAGAACCATTTTCATAATTTTTTAAGAAATATGCTTTCTCTACGGTTCTTACAGGAAGATTGAATCTATTTGCTATTCTCCTCAATTCAGCAAGAAGTTTTAGGTAACAACTTGTTCCAGTAAAAATGTGAGATGGTTCAGGCCCAAAAAATTCCCTCCAAACATGAATGTCATGAACCCCATAGTTTTTCGGATCATAGAAGGTTAATATTACACTGGCCATTGCAGGGCCAACGCCTTGAAGAGCATCAAGCTGTCTTATTCTAATTATATCATCGCGAGGAGTGAGATTAAAAACCTGAGTGCCAACTTTACGAATTACTTCATCGTCATTATTCTCGATGAATTTGAGGACTCGTTTTTTTCTCCCGACCAACTTATTAAATTTCCATTCAACACATTGCCGTAAATCAGTTTTAGTCAATGTCTTTGTTTTCCTAAACTTGTCTCCTAGTTCATTCTCTTTTTCATTCCACCATGGATTCTCTTTATCGTACTTTTGATTCCACCTCAAAATTTCATCTTTGTCCATATTATAAACCACCGCGGTTCTCTTTATTATGATCAAGTTTTAAGTCTTAGGTCTCCTGAATAACACTTGCTTGTTGAAAAAAGGGGGGATTATGCGGGAGATATCTCCCCTCAGTCTAAGGTTCAAATCCTTCTTCGCAGGAACTTTATGAATTCGTTTGTCTCGTTCAAGCAATTGAAAAATGCGTTTTCAAGATACTTTCGGGTTCGAGGAACCAGCGACGCTCTTTCTCTATCAGCCCACCAGACATATTCTATGCCGTGCGCCTTTAGAATGTCCTGTCTGTTTTTGTTTTTCAGAAGAGCGCATTTGAGGGCTACTTTGCAATTGGGACAGTTATCATCACATTTTCCGGGCACTGGAGTTAATCCGCATGCTTTGCACTCAATAGCGATTTGTGCTTTGGGAATGTAGAAATCAATTATTGCGTGAGGCAGGAAGGGAAATTTCACCTGTTTTTGTATTTCCCAATTAGTGAACACTTTCTTGAGAATTCGAAAGGTTATTTCCTCCCACTCGTCACCACTCACCTTTCGAGGTTTATTGGAGTAATGGGGACCATACATATTATACAACAACCTCTCTTGGCAAATTAACTATTCTTGATGGCACTACTAATATTCTCTTCGTGAAAGAGGGTTTCATGTTTTTGGTTTGCTGAATGTTGTTGGTTTTGACTGGGGTTGGATTGTTGGTCTAATTTTATTAATTTAGAGAACCCATAACCTACTTTTGTGAGATTATGTTTGTAGAATTGTTTAGGTATATGCTTTCCAAGAGTCGTTTGAAATGGCATCCGAGGATCATGTCTATTGATAATTTGATTGACTCAAATTTTGACAAACCGGAAGGGGAGATAAATGAAGATTTATCCAGTGGTCTCGGTTCGTTGAATATGCCGCTTGGTAAGTTTAGTTTCAAGGGTCGCTTGTTTAGTTTTGAAGTGAAAACTGAGAGAAAGAAATCGCATGGTCATAACTGTCAGATGCTGTTGCCTTCTGGAAGAAAAGGCACCGAGTTGGGGGATTTGATTCTCTGCGTTGATTACGTTTTGGATGATCCTGTTGAAAAAAGGAAAATAGTTGCTGGAAAAGCTTCTCTTGTGCAGACTAAGAGAGAAAGTTCTGCGATAAAGAATGGACTTTATGCTAATCAAATGTATTTGATGACGCAATGGCCCGAGTTTGTATACAAAGGCGTGTCCTGTGACTTCCAAGTTTTTTCGGATAGTTTTGCTTTCTACCTTTTTGTTTTGGATCAGACTAAAGATCAGACTAACAGGAGTAGCATGCTTTCAGCCTCGATGTTAGCAAGGTATTTGGGTGAAAATAAGGCATCTCTGTTAAAGAAAATTCAGGGAACAGTGAAGTTTTTGAGACCGGACCTCATTCTCAGGGATAAAAATATCCAGTTCTTTCCTCTTACTCTTGGCGACTTTCTCCACAGGGCAATATACCTGCACTTGGGTTCTGAATCGCTGGAAGTCAGGGAATTTCTGAAGGAAGTTTTCTTTCCCTCTATGGAAGAAGTAGAGGATTGCGAAGTCTTGGTTCAACCCAAACAACCCCTTAAAACAGGCCTTGATATGCGGCCGTTTAATAAGAAGTTTCATGGAGATAAAAACTATGATGATGACATATCTGCAGTTCGAATACGCTTCATTCTGAAGAGAATAGAATAGCCAAAATAAGATAATTAAGAATAGTTGATTTCAATCTTCTCCGACTTCTTGTTCACCACAATTTCTGTTATATCCGCCTAAAGTCGCGAGTGCACAAAAGACATGGATTCATGAGTCAGGGCTTTTCGAAAAGATAAGGATTAGCTAGAAATAGTTATAGCCTGTCTATTCTCTTTGCTAATGTACTCTGTCGAAAACCTCGAGGATTCACAACTTTCGCAGTTCCACAAGTTAAGTTTTTGGCAAATCTGATAGTAGAAATTGTCGTATTGCGCCCTATGATTGCCTTCCCAATTTGGTAAATGCCTTGTCTGCGAGTCCTAGTATCCCAAGCTTTCCTTGCAGCTCTAGACCTTCGGCATAATCTTCTCCTACCCACTTAATCACCTCCTTCTCCTAGACCTCTTTTTAATTCGCCCGCTGGAATCCATTATCCCAATTCCAGAACCTTCCAGTATTCTTTCGGCTGCCGGAACCAGTGACGATGGAACTGCCATATACTTCTTTGCTGCTCGGGAACGATTCAGTTGTGCTACGGATTGATGCAAATCACTTTCAGATGTGGCAACTTCAATTGCTCGACCTCTATCAACTATGTCTACTCCCTGCTGTCTGTGTTTAGTCTTCAACTTTGAAGCCAGTCTATCGGCAATTTTGTCATGGGAACTCGCCATAACATCACCTCCTTTTTTTGCTACTCCATTTTTTAGCCTTGGAAAATTGCCCGCTCGTGTTTCTCGCAACAGAGCGGTAATGGCCCCTTACTTTTATCCTCTTGTACTTTCTAGGCATAATTATCTATTACCACATAGTTACCTCTAGAAGATAAATTTTTCCTCTAGATTTGAATTTAACAATATTAGTAACCCTTTTATCGAATTTGAGTATATTTTGTGGAATAAATTTGAATTATATGGAGAAAATTCAGATTAAAGGTTCATCCTTGTTCGTTATTGCTCAACCACCCTTGATATTTTTTCATTTCACTTCGTCAGCCGCCCAAGGTCTAATGCCGATTTTGTCATTTCCCACTTCCACCAAACTTGAATCTGGTCCGGCGAAAAATCCGCCAAGCCCTCTCCGATCATAACCCTCATCATCAACTATTTCGTAGAGTTTGTCTCGGGTAACAACCCCTCCTTTGTCTAGGATTTTTTTCCACACTCTCAATCTATCTTGTAGCCAATCTGGGGGTGTGAATTCAGTCTCTTTGCCAAGGAGCGACTGAATTTTAGCTTTAAGCTCTGAAAGCTGCGTTTGAATCCGCTCCACCTGCTGCAAAGCCTGCTCGAGATTTTCGCGATTATCTGCCATTTTTTGCTAACTCCTCGTTTTTATAAAAAGTTGAAATTGCTATTTAAGTTTTTCTGAATTTAATATCATATTAAACTCAATCTCAAAATTAATCTCAAAATTCGGAGATAACACCTCGGCTCATAATTTATGTTAAAAAATTATATTTTAAGAAGCAAATTAACCTGGGGAGGTTGATATCATGAAATGTCCAAAATGTGAAAGAGAACTCCTTAGGATGTTAGGAATTGGAGCCAAGGGAGTCATGAAACCTGCTGAAGCTGTAAACATGAAAGAAGGCGCAACCACATACACTTGTCAAAACAAGAAATGTGATTACCACAACAAAACTCTGGTATGGGATAACTCGAAGGATAATTGGAAAAAGCTGCCAAAATAGAGAACCTCGTATTCCATGAATGCCGAACTCAGCAGAGCATTGTTACTTAGCAGTCCTCCTTAGCTTTTCAAGATATGCTGAATATCGATTGTAATATCCGTCGGTAGTTTATTCTTCTTCAATTAGGTAGCTAAGATAAGTGACGTATTTCTCGTAAGTGGGTTATCTCGAAGATATTTACACCCTTCTTTCTCATTTCTTCGACTAGTTCTTTGTAAAGTGGGTGAATTCTGCCTGGGTTAAAGTAGAAAAAGACCCTATCGTACTCTTTAAGTTGGAAGTAGGTCTGGTTAAAAAGACGCTTTTTTTCTAATTCACTCACTGTCTTAGGGTGTTTCTCGTACCATTGAACCCGATCTTGAGGAAAGACCAAACCATATTTGTCAGAGAATATCGCCCATTCAACACCTTTTTCAGCACATCGTTTCATGAATCTTTGGGTAGGCGTGGCCCGGTAAAGCTGCATCGGCGAAACCTGTTTGCTCGTACCTTTGAGAGAATTATCTTTTTTGGCGCAACAATGAGTAAAATAGAACGTTTTCATTTCTAAAAGCTCCTATTGCCATTCCTCTTCTTTGTGTTCTCTTTGCCATTGGGCAATCATTTCTCGGTACCTTTCTCCCGTTATCCTCTTTCGCTTCAGATCTTCAACAAACTTTGCAAACGCCAACTGCTTCTCAGAAGCGCCCGTCTCAACCTTACGAACTGGACGCATATAAACTCCTGAACCGAGTGTCTTCTCCATTCCCACAGATTCCGGAGCAATATCAGTGAAATTCTTCGGGCAGAGACCGTCAAAAATACAACCATGACAATCGGGATTTGTAGGAAAACAGTGGCCACCCCTTACCCGTCTTCTTCCAGTAACCCACAAAGGTTCATCCATCACCCAAGGTTTCTCAGGAAAGAGCCTCTGCACAAAACCCTGGATCTTCAAATCTGCTGGACTGCCGTTGCCATAGTATTTGTCGGTGTATGGATCTATTACTCCGAGTCTGCTAGCCACCCTGTAAACAAGGCTGTCCACGGGAATCTTGTAGTTTCTCATATCGATTTCCAGATAATTCACCAATTCATGAAGCCATCTCACAGCCAACCTTGATGTCTTATCGGCTAAATAGGGAACCCTGCACTCAGTCAGAATCAGTTTAAATAAATCATCCACTGCCCAACTTTTCTTCGCCACAATCCTTTCTGCCAGTTCATGCAAACGCTGCAACGCTTCGCAAAACAGTTCAGTCCATTCTCCAGCATTTTTAGATTGTTTGGGGATAAGTAGAGGCAATTCTCTTGGCGTCAATGAACAATTCTTAAGCGCACCGCATCCAACTACGTCCCTAGTATTTTGAAGGGCATTTTCAGCTGTCGTCCGCTGATCAAAACGGGAGTCAATTAGAATGGCGAGCACTCTCTCAAAATCACTCGCAAAAAAACCAGCCTTGTCTTTATCCCTAAACCAGTCCATAAAAGGGTCGGACCTGCGATGCTCATTGTACTGAAGGATAACCTCTCTGAATTTTTGCAACCATTCTTCTGTACGACCTGCTGACATCAATTGGCTCTCCAATAACTTGGGCGGGAAGTAGGCAACACAAGGAGGTAGTTTTGGACAAATATCTTTTTTGCACTATTGCGATGTTTGAAGTCGGGATGCAGAAAAGTCTTGACTATAAACCGTCCCTTGCTGAAATCTCCCACAAGCCTGCCTTTCATTGGAATTACAATCTCATAACCTTGATTGGTCTTTGTAATGCATTCTCGCCTCGCCATTCTTAAACAAGAAACTACCTGGTGAAAGTTACAGCCGCGCTCTCTCATTCTACGCATAGCATGCTGGGTAAACTGTACTTTAACATTTCTCGTTTTTTTTACCTCAGGAACTATACCGCAGCAAAAAAGATATACTTATTTCACTTAACATCTTTAACATATTTAACAAGAGTGGAGAGAATGAGAGAAATAGTCCACATAATTCCTTTAGGTCATGAAATTGATAGAGCAGTAATACCATTTGAGAAGTTGAAAGCGAACACAGTATACTTGTTGACAGCGTTTGAGAACGGGAAATACAGTCCGGATATGATACGGAAGCAGAGGTATTACTGGAAATGTGTTTGCGATAAACTCGAACAAAAGGAAATAGCAGTAATAACCGTAGAAGTTGACATTTTCAAAATGCTTGAAGTCATAAAAACCGTTTCTGGCCTGGTCACTAAGGAAAAAGCCAATGGGAACACAGTTAAAGTTAACATTTCAGCAGCTGGAAGACTGACTTCAATAGGAGCAACATTAGCTGCAATGGCAAATGGAGCAGAAGCATACTATGTGAAAGCGAAAGACTATGCTGAGAATAAGAGAGATAAACACATTCACGGTCTTAGCATATGCCCTGACCCCGATGAGATTGAATGGTTAAAGCCCTTTGGCATAAGCCTGCCCCCCAAAGCTGGTCTCAAGGTAATTGCAAAGCTCAGTGAAAAGCCCAGAGAACCTGCAAGAATAAAAGACCTGATAGAATACTTGGCGAAGGAAGGAATAGAAGACTATGCTGAATTCTTAGAGATCAAGTCGAGAAGATTCCCCAGATACCATAAACAGAGAGCCTCAATTAAATTCAACAAAGGCATATTGAGAAAGCTCGAGGAAAAAGGCTATATTTCAAGAGAAAAAGTTGGCAGCGAAAAGCGCGTGAAGATAACAGAAACTGGAATGCATATTGCTGCAATCAGCGGTATGATGAAAGTCGATATCCCAGAAAGCAGCTAATTTGTTACCGGACTTTGATCTTTTTTAATGCTTTTTCAAGTATTTTGGCTTCAGCAGGATATTCAAACATATCTTTTGATTTCTCATCATCTTCAAGAATCTCTTTGGCCTGCTTAATTGGAAGCCATTTGACTTTTTTGACTTCCTCATCTGTATCTTCCACACTGCCACCGTGTTTAGCTTCAACAATCCAGAAGTATACAGCTTTGGTTTTTTCTTCGTTTTCTTTAGTTACTGTATACACATTTTTGTCTGCGAAATCCCCCCTTATCAGATCTTCTTCCTTAATTCCTAATTCTTCACTGACTTCCCTTAACGCGGCCTCTTTCCAGCCTTCAAACTCTCCGTTCTCTTCTTTCAGCTTTCCTTTCGGAAGTGTCCATTTCGTCTCTCCGTGTCGTTTTCTTCGAATAAGGGCAATCTCTTTTGTACTATTGGCTTTTCTCCAGACTATTCCCCCTGCAGCTTTTTCCGGTATTTTTTCGTCATACTTCTTTCTGACATGATCCATTTGGAAAAGCCAAATACCGATGAAAGCGGGAACTGCGAGAATTACAAAAACTAAAACTTGAACAAAACCTTCTAAAACAACAGAAGTCCAACCCAGCAGAGAAATTACAAAACCGACAAAAATAATGCTGTTCATTAGCACCACGTTTTCCATGAGACCGCCTCTGTCAAATGAAAGAAGAGGGTTTCTTCCTGGGTCAATGCTGCGAATTTTGGGCTTTTGATAGGGATTGAAAGGAAGATGTTTTATTTTGTCTCCTTCATCCTCTTTCACAAAAGCTCTTCGAATAGAGTCAAGCCTATTAACGTAATTAGTTGTTTCAATATTCCTGTTGATAATGCGTTTTAGCGTGATCCATCCAAAAAGAAGAAGCACTACTGTTACGGCCGTAAAAAGCATTGAACTCATTCTAAGTTCCAGTAATGGGATTCCAAGTCCCGAAATAACTGCGAATATAGCTAACGCTGCACTTGTTAAGCTTAAAAATAGATTCACTCTTTTCTCTCCAAGGTCCTCATTGTTAATGTACATTTTCGAAAGATAATCGTATTCTCTAAGAAGCAGCTCCCTGTATTTTGAATCTTCAATTGGGTCCTTGTCGGTTTCCATTAGAAAATCGCATCCTTTTTTTAATTATCGGAAATTCCGTTTAACTTTTGTGTTCATTCTCAAATGGCTTTGAATGCTACCTTCTAAGCATGTTTAGATATGAGGAATATCTACCATAGTGCCCATCTGCCTGCCCTAGCAACTTCGTGTAGTGCCTTGCTCCAACTTTCTTTGGTACTCTACCCTCAATAAAATCTGCCACACTTTCAGGCACGCCCAGCTCTTCGCTTATCATGGTGTCGAAGGCGAACTTGATTCTAGTAAGCTCAAAGTTTATAGAAATTTCAGTAGAATTTTTGCGACACCGATCAATGGCTCAACGTAAGGCTTTGCTTTCTCATAGAAACTCGTTATAGCCTGAAATGTCTTTCCGAGAAATGATTTTTCTTTGACTGCTTCCTGATACTTTGTTTTTGCTTCCTCTAAAGCATCCTTGGTTTCGGCTTCACTAGGAACGGGCTCGCCTTTTTGCCTTTTTTCAGCTACTTTCTTCTCAATGTCATCCTTTTTATCAAGCAATTCTCCAACAAGTTTTTGGTAATCCTTCAAAAAGTCTTGATAATTCTTCAATTGGTTTAGAATAGACATAGTCATTTGGTTTTTTGTGAAGCCGTCTTCAGGCAGTTTTTCAAGCAATACTTCTCGTTTCTCAATATCTGCAAGTGTTTTAATCGCAATATATAATTTAGATTTAATAGCGTGAGCTTTAGTGCCTAATGTTGCTACTCCAACGCTTTGCAACGTAAATGCACCCGATAACTGGTTCATCTTATCAAGGGTGGGCTCAATATCATCCAGTTGTTTTGATATTTCTTCGACATACCTAATCTCTTTGTAGCTAGGCAAAATTTCGTCAGCTCCGCAACATAGCTTATTTGATCTTTTAAACTATTTATGATTTGGGATATCTATATTTTTATGGTAATGATCTATTTCATAATATCCAATAAGGAATTTTGGTAGTTTTTTAATGAAGAAATGAATGGATTTAGCGTTTCTGTTTTCGATTTCTGAAATAAATGTCCTTTACAATGTATTTGCTAATTATTACATTAAGAAATTGCTCTCAATGCTTCATTGGTGATCTCATTTAGAGAGTTAACATAAGCTCCAATTTCTTCCACAGTGTCATAATTATACACGGTTTTTTTTCTCGTTTGCGTTTCTTTTCCTGCTTTCCTTAAAACTTCTTCAATAATGTCTTCATAATTGGGAAGGAGAACTTGACCATATACGATTATCTTATCCTGAAGTTGTTTGCTTAGCTCTCGCTCAGATTTAGTGATGTCAGAAGATGGTGAAGCCTGTTTGGTTTTGCACTCGTCAATCTCTTTTTGTATCTTCTCATACTGGGATACTAAAAATTTTATTGAAAATATTTCTGTAAGCAACTTTCTAATGATTATGTTTGAATAAGGACTCAAGTGAATTTTGTCTACCAAATCCTTTATGTTGTTTAGCGTTTCTTCAATGCCACAAATTTGACTTTCTTGACTTCTTATTGTATGCAAAAATTTTTGCGATTCGGTCAACGGTTTGAGAACAAAAATATCCTCAACAGTCTCTTCTTTAATTTTTTCTTTCATGCCTGAAAGATCCAAAATATCCCTTAGGCAATTTATTTTTATGTTGATATTTTGAAAAGTGGCATTCCAATCTTTTATTAAATTCTTATACAATAGATGAATTTGAATTGGACTGTCACAAAATACAATCAATATGATGTTTCTTTCAAAATTACTTATAAACAAATCTCTTATGATAGCCAATTGTGTAGCATTTTTTTGTTGAGGATTAGACAATACTTTATGAGGTATCTGCAATAAAAAGCGGCGGTTCACAATGTTGTTACTGATTAGAGTGTATTCGCGTTTATCAGGAAAATACTTACTTTCAATGAAAGTGTTCGTTATATAATAGTTGTATTTTTTCAAAATTGGCTTGAGTAGTTTAAAATATTCCGTGGAAAGAGTCATATCTTGAAGTGGTTCATCTCTGGGGACTTGTATTTCTGGAACAATTATTGATCCAACGTTTTGTGCCTGTGTCAACGAGCCCATTTCATGTGTTTCAGCCGGACGTAGCCCACGCATCAGTCTTCTGCCCCCACACTATTCATTTTAATTGTAGTATCGCCAAAATGATAACTTTTTTCATCAATGCCTAAGTATTGCACTGCCATTTTTCGCAGCTCTTCTGTTTTTTCAGTTTCAAGTATTTTATCTATAGCCTTGAGATCTTTTATCCAAACCAAAAAAGGGTGTTTTGTAGCGGGAACTTTCACAGCAGATGTTTCATTAGAAAAAATTATTTCATTAGAAAAAATTTTATCAGCAGAATCACCAACAAAGACTATTACTGGCGCAACCTTTATGGATTCTCCCTCAAACGATTGATGCTTTTCCAATGCAAAAGAAGCGTTTTCCAAGGAGTAAACCAGCTCCATTGAATTAACAAATTTGGACGATGGTGTAAAAACTTGAATAGCATAGCCTTCTGTGTCTTTTTGAGCAAACAAATCTAAACTTACGAGAAGAGGGTCAATTTCACGTTTGCTTGTCCTTGGAGATAGGACAGTTTGATAACCTATTGCCTCAAGTAACTTGCCAATTGCTGCAGCCACATTTTTCTCTAAGTGTGAAGAGTAACGTGGAAAGACTGGGCTCTTTGAGTATGAAATAGAAGAATAAAATAGGTACATCAATAAAATGAAGTAGACCCACCAAGCGTTTGATATGTTTATGATTATCGCATTAACTGTAATAAGAACAACGCCACCAAGAATTATGGTAATAATTTTATATATCTCTGCTTTACGGTTAGAAACAATTCTGTCGTAAAACGCCGATTTAACGCCAGCTGCGTCCGGATAAAGTTGCTGTGCAAAGTTTTCAACGGCGTCTGGGATAAGAACAATAGAATAAAACAATATAAAAAAAAGAGAGATGTAAGGAGCAATCAAATCCGCATTTA
>JABAOC010002781.1_pt4 | contig 11912 bp, 19 predicted proteins | sample 7062161 | NCBI WGS metagenome assembly JABAOC01 (sample SAMN14538625, study PRJNA623070) | marine sediment metagenome | biome: marine biome [ENVO:00000428]; feature: marine pelagic biome [ENVO:01000023]; material: deep marine sediment [ENVO:00002113] | place: India: Gulf of Khambhat ... | reverse complement strand
TTTCTTAGAATAAAAATGAAGTATTAAAAATCAAAATGGTAATACGAGCATCATTCCAATAAGTATTTGAACTCCTGCTACAGATATTCCTCCACGAAAATCTGTATGAAAAATTTGCATAGCAATTAAACTCTTTATCACTACTTCAACAATAATTATAGCATTAACAAAAGGAAGATAAGGAATAGGGAAGTATTGTAACAAAAGAAGGGCAACATATGTTATTACAGCAAACATAAGTGCGTCCTGTATTCTTATACTACCTAATACAATTTGCGTACTTAACAAAATCGTTATGGTACTGTATAAAATACCCATAACAATTGGAACAATGCTATATATTGAAAAGGGAATAACTTGTGCTAACAATACCATATTAAATTTATTTGATTCTCCACTTAAAAAGGAGCGCCGTCGGCAGGATTTGAACCTGCAAGCCCTTTCGGGCACCAGATAACTCGACATCACATTGCCTATCACTCTTCATTACGCCGCTCTTCAGAGTCAAGCCATAATATCATCTGTCTCAAGTCTGGCGCATTAACCTGGTTCTGCCACGACGGCATATTTAGATTAAGAATTATATATTTTTAAATCTTAAAGAAATTGCTAAACTTATTTATAAAAATTATATTATTTTTTTTTCTTTCCGAGCTTTTTCCTTCTAATATGTGACCATATCTTTTTAGTCATTTCAGAAGGCGTTACAGGCTTATGACCGACTATCTTTCCTAAGTGCTCATCTGGATGTATTCTATAGCCACCAAAAGCTGTTTTCTTTCCTTTTGTTTTTCTTTTTGTTTTTCTTCTTCTCGTCACCATTTTTTCACCATATTTTAATTAATCTTTCTGGTTTATAAAACAAAATAATTTCTTATATAGATATATATAATATATGAAAAAATGTTTTTTCAGCTCAATTTTTTTATTTTTGATACTTTCGTCTATTGTAGGTGCCGTTGAACTAACTACTTCCGTTCCCTCGGGATCACAGTATTTGCCGGGAATAACCTATAGCTTTCATATAAATTGTGCTGATATAAACAACATTTCTGATGTGACTTTTGAATGGAATGGTAATAATTACACAGATTCTACAACACCTTCGGTTCAGAATAGTGGTAGCGTATACTGGATTGATTTAGAAAACTTAGCAGTTGGTAATTATCCTTATAGATGGATAGTTAATAATACGAGTATTCTAGTTTTTTCTGATACTTACAGCATTATAAAAAACTCATCGGCACCACTAATTTTAACATTAGATGGAACAGAAGGAGATTACAGTTTTGATTTAAATGAAATAGCGGATTTTGTTGCTGATTTAGATGTAGCTGGTAAACTAATAAAACTTGAATCAACATACCCTGATTTTATTACACAATATAATATTTCCAGAATAGAATATTCAATAAATTTAACATCTTCGGGCATATTTACAGTAACGGCTTCCTGGGAAGGTGATGAAAATTACACTTCCTTATCTGTAACTTATTATTTTGATATGGGACCACCAAAATTTTCGAATGAAGGAACAGTACCAAATACTCATTTTGGTTATATTCCTAATAGTGAATATAAATTTCAAATAAATTGCGAGGATGCAGATCTAGTTGACGTGTGGTTTGAGTCAAATCATACAGGTTCAATGAAAAAATATTATTCAACATCAAATACATCTGTTAAGAATTCATCTGGACTTTTTTGGATTATCCTAAGAGATTTGAAACCAAGAAAATTTTCTTATAAATGGCATGCAAAGGATGGTTCAGACGGTGAAAGTTCTACAAACCTTATTAATTATGAGGTATTAAAAATGAATCCATTAGTTATGGACGTGTTACCATCCGTAAACATTAAAGAAGGCACTCAGATAACAGCAGAGTGTTTTTCTATTAACTCAATACAAGTTCCTGCTTCCAAATTTAAATTTTACAAAAATTCTGAATTAATAGAAAATATAAGTCCTTCAGTAAGAATGGACACATTCCTACTAGGTGTTGGAACTTATAATTTCACTTGTAATACAAGTGGAACAGAAAATTATACAAGTCAAAGTATAACAAGAACTATAACTGTTTCTTCAGCTCCTCCAGATAATGGAGACGATGTAATAAGAAAACTTAAGATAACAAGTATTGATTTTCCGTCAATAGAAGTTGGAGAAAGTGAAGAAGCGAGTTTTAATTTAGTAAATGAAATGTTAAGAAATATTTTTAATATAACAATAGATTTATTAGGAGTTTCTTCAGACTGGTATAACATAACTCAACCTTCTTCTATTTACAGTAAAGAAACAAAAGAAGTAAAAATAAATTTCACTATTCCCCCCGATGCTGAACCGAAATCTTATAGTATGACGATAGGCGTTACAGGAGATAGGAGTGATGGAGAAACTGTATATGTGAGTGAAAATTTAGATCTAATAATAACCGGTCCGGTTCAAAATACTCCACCATCTCTTTTTGATGGTTCAAGTAGTACAAGCATCGCAGGGTCAGAAGCAATATTCTTGTTAGATTGGTCAGATGATTTTGGGCTATCTGGTTATATTTTCTCTTCAAATAATTCAGGTTTATGGGAAAACGATTCTTGGGTTTCTTTAACAGGAAAAAGTGGATGGATAAATGTCACAAAAAATTTAAGTTCAAATGTCGGTGCAGTAATTGTATGGAAAGTTTACACAAATGATAGTAGCAACGAATGGTCGGTATCTGATGAATTTATTGTTGATGTATCAGCACCAGGTTTTGACATGTTCTACATTATAATTATTTTGATTGTAATTGCTCTAGCAGTAGTTGTATTTTTTATTCTTAAAAAAACAGGAATCAGAAGAAAGAAGAAAGGAAAAGAAGAGATCGAGTATATTTATAGCAAGGAAGATTTAGGAAGTAGAAAAAAAACTTAATATTTTTTTAATTCGTCTAAAGGTTTTGAACTAACTTTTATTTCTCCCTTCTCAAATATTTTTGAAATAGCTTTAGATAATTCAGCTTCACTCAATTCTTCTCTTAATTCTTTAATAGATCTAGACAAATTCCCATGAAATTTTAAATTTGAAGACTCTAATTTTTCATTTAAATCTTGTATAAGTTTCTCGTTTGCTTCGAATCTTTTTATTAATGCATCTATAAGTTCGTTTGTTATGGTTCTTCTAAGTTTAATGCTTCTTTCCTCGTATTTATCAATATAATCTTTTATTATTTCCATTTGGTTTTTTAGTGTCCTTAACTGTGATTTCATAAAGGACTCAAAATCTTCTTCCATATTCTTCACTTTTTCTTTCCTGTTCCTCAGTTTCAATTAATTTCAATATAGATTTGTCTATCTGACTTTTGTTTTTTATAGAATTTACTGAAATCTCTAATTTTCTTAATTTATTTTCAATCTCTTTAAAAGAATTTTCATCATTTGTTTTTTTAAATTTCTCGATATCTGATTTTAATTCCTTTATATCCTTTTCAATTTTTTCATATTTTTTGGCTAAAGAAGACACTAACTTGTTTAAGAACACATTTAACTCAATTTTCTCTTCCATAGAGTAAAAATAGAATTTAAATTTTAAATACTTAACCTAAAACGCACTACAAAATTATATAAAATAGGTTCCTTTTTTCATTAAAACCCTATCGGTTTTAACTGCTAAACCTCTTTTTTTATTTAAAATCATTTCAGAATTCATTAAAGCTTTTCCAATGGCTACTAATTCTCCTTTTAAAGAAAATAAAGATACTAATTCTCCCTTTTTTATATTGTCTTCAAATTTAATAATTCCGCCAACAGCTAGAGGTGCTCCATTGCAAATATTATTTATAGCATTGTCTGATATTATTATCTTTCTCGTAGTCTCAGCAACTAATTCCATAGGTAGTATAACTTCTTTTAATCTATTTTCTTCTTTAGCATCAACAAGGTCTTGTAAAGTTATTGTAGATTCTTCAGAAAAGTTACCACTTTTTGTTCTTCTCAATTCCTGCAAATGGGCTCCTGTTCCTAATTTCTTTCCTAAATCATCTGCAAGTCTTCTAACATAAAATCCAGCTTCACAACCAACTTTAAACAAGATATTTCTTTCTTTTAACTCTAGTAACTCTAGATAATAAACTTCTCTTTCTCTTTCTTTTCTAGCAACAGCAGATTTTTTAGGAGGTATTTGTTTGACTTTTCCAACAAAATCTTTGAATGCTTTTTCGATTTTTTTCTTTTCAACTTTATCATGGAGGTGAATTATTCCTGCGTATTCTTTTTTAGATGATAAAAGAATTGGCATTAATTTTGTTGTGTTCTCCAATGCTATTACTAGAACTCCAGAAGCTCTTGGATCTAATGTGCCTCCATGAGAACATTTTTTAATTTCTAAAATATCTTTGATCCATCTGTCAACTTGATTAGAAGTAGGTCCTGAAGGCTTGTCTAAAATTATTATTCCATTTCTTATATGTTCTTCTAAGCTTCTTGCACCCGGATAGATGCCAAAAGGTGTTAAAGATGCTTCATGTTTTTTTATTAGCCATCCCATAAATAGAATTATTTTGATTCTCATACACTTAAAATAAAGCTTTCACAACTTAGAGTGGTAAGCGATTTTTATATTATTTTAAGTTTTAAAAGAGACTATGATGGAAATTCTGATAAACGAATATGACTGGAAAGCTCCTAAAAAAGTAAGGAGACTAACAGAAATAATTAAAAAGTTAAAAGGCTCTGGTTGGGAGAAATTTGGACATAATGGAACAATAGTTTTTTTTAAAGACATAACTGAAGAAAGAGCAAGGATAGAATTGAAAGGATTGGGAATAAACGAAGTTAAGGCTGAAGTTTGGGAAGAAGAATTGTATTATAACAATATATTCTAGTTCTTATTCTTTTCTTTTTCAATGGGTTCCTTTTTAAATTCTCTTTTAACAGGAACCTTTATTTCAAGTTTTTCAATTAAACCAGAACTTTTCCATACATTTTCAATAGAAGCATCATCAGCTTTAGGAGAGATATCAAATTTATTTTCAGTTGGTTCTATGTGATCAATATTACATTTTCTTCTCTTAACACCTGTTATTGTTTTAGGTCCGGTTATTAGAACAAAATTATCATCAATATTCTCAACAATAACAGCATACTTACCTGCTTCTCTTCCTGCAATTTTTAATACAATTCTTCCAGGCTCTAACATCTATCTCACTTTTTCCTTAAAATATTCTCTCATGCATTTTGAGCACAATTCTGGGAATGGTCTTTGTGGACGTTTTTTAGTTTTTGGTAATCTCTTAAGTTTTTTAACACTTAATTTTGGTCTGTTTAATTTTGTACCACAGTTTTTACATACGTCATAGCTAGATCTCTTTTTCTTAAAATGCGTGACATTTTTTCCTCCTGGAGTTTTAATCTTATATTTTTTTAATGATTTGGAAAGTCTCATATTTGAACACCTAAGATTTTTCTGAATATTGAGTTAAAAATAAGTGAAATCAATATATACCAAAACAGCCAACCAAAATCATTACCAAAATATGGAAGTGTGAATGGTAATAAAACAACTATCCTTGAGAATTTTACTTGATTTTCTCCTTCTAGATTTATATCCCATTTATAATCTCCGACTATTTGATCATTGCATGGAATCTTGCATTCTGTATTTTCTAAAATTAGTTTTTCTTCAGTCAATTCTAAATTATAGGTTTTTTCATCTAAATTCAATACGCCTTTATTGTCTTCTATTGTAACTATTTTATCTCCATACATTTCAGCAAGAATTGGTAAAACTATTATAATCAATATCAAACTTACCATCATGGGTTTCATAGTCATTCTGAATTGTTTATTAGAAAGTTTTAATGTCTCGCCCATAAGTCTTTTTGCTTCTTCTGGATTTGTTTTTTGCAATTCTTTGGTTCTTGCTTGTTTTTCCTTTAGTTTTTCTTTCAATTCTCTTACCTCATTCTGATTCATTAAAAATTTGTAAATAAGAGTTGTAACAAATATAATAACAGCTGCGAATAAGATTTCTTCTATGAAGATTGGAAAACCTGTTAATGTCATTTTTATTCACCTCCATATTCCATTATTTCTTCTTCTTTAAACCATAAATTTATTTCTTTCTTAGCTTCTTCTTCACTTCCAGATGCATGCACAAGATTTTCTGTTGCTCGTTGTTCACTGTTTGCACGTTCAATGCTATCAACACCAAGATCTCCACGTATAGTTCCTTTATCAGCCTTCGAAGGGTCTGTGAACCCTGTTATTTTGCGTACACGCTGTATTGCTCCCTCACCTTCTAATACCATTACAATAATTGGTGCTAATATAAATTTTATTGACCATTCTCGAAGAATTAAACCTATCTTTCTTGGTTCTTCAGCACCAAAAATTTTCATTACATTTTCAGGTTTACCGGCATCAATTGAAGCCTGAAGTGTTTTTTTACCCATTCCTACAACTTGAGCATCTGTGTCGGGATAGTGTATCTCTACTAGTTTTCTATCTGGGCGTATCATCTTCATAGCAACAATTTTCAATCCAGCATTCTGATATCTCTTTAGTATTTCACCCGTCAAATTTCTTTTCATTGCATCGGGTTTAATCATAATAAAAGTTCTCTCCATATTTTCATCCCCTTATTATCTTTAATATTTTTTCGATGTTTTCTTCAGGAACGCTTTTCATCTTGTCACAAAGGATTGAATTAAACATTCCTTTATTCTTATAGTGTTCTAAAACTGGTTTTGTTTTTTCTTCAAATTCCCTGAACCTTTTTTTGATTGATTCTGGATTGTCATCTGCTCTTTGAATTAATTCTCCTCCACAAACATCGCATATTCCTTCTATTTTAGGTTTTACATTTATTAAACTGTAGACCCGTTTACAGTTCTTGCATACGCGTCTTGAAGTAATTCTTTTTACTGCAAGCCACTCTGGAATATTAACATATATGAAAAAATCTATTTTAGTAAATTCATCAAGTGCTTCAGCTTGTTTAATGCTTCTAGGAAAGCCTTCTAATACGAATCCTTTTTCACAATCAGTTTCTTTCAACCTACTTATTATTAAATCTATTGTTATGTCATCAGGAACAAGTAAACCTTTATCATAAAACTTCTTAGCTTTGATTCCAAGTGGTGTTTTTTTAATTATGTTTTCTTGGAATATATTTCCTGGAGATATGTGCAGTAAATTAAATTTTGAACTTAAAATAGAAGAAAATGTGCTTGTACCTGAAACTGGTGGTCCTAATATAACGATTTTCATTTTTACTCACCTAAAAACTTTTTAATTGCAGGAGGCATGTCTTCTTTGTGTTGGGAGGTTATTTGCTCGTATAACTGATAAACGATCATAGTGGCTAAAAGTAAACCTGTTCCTGTTCCAATCGCAGAGGTTAGATCTGCATATGCTGCAAGAAAACCGATAAATGCTCCACCCATCACAGTTAATGCTGGTATGTATCTATTTAAAACCTTTTCAACAATTCTTGGATCATGCCTAAATCCAGGAATCATTATAAGATATGTCTTAAATTGCTCAGCAACTGATTTTGAATCCATGCCAGACGTGGCGGTCCAAAAAATGGAAAATATCACTGAACCTAAAATATAAACACTAATATAAACAGTGATATGCAATATGCCGTCTATTGTTATTCCTGGAAGATTATAATAAGAAATTAAAAAGTATCCTAGTATCATTCCGATAACTGCTCCCATGATACACATTTTAAATGCATTTTTCTTCCAAACTTTTAAAGCTAATATAACAAAACTCAAAGCAACAATACTGCCTATTATAGTAACTATCATTATACCAACTTCACCTGATGGTGTAGATAGATAATACATTAAACCTCCAGGATTTGGAGATCCTTGCTCAGTATATGTTCCTAAAAAAGTTATTCCTCTTCCATAAAGAACTCTTCCTAAAACTTGTACATTTGCTAAAACAGCAGCCACTAAAATAACTGGTATGTTTGATGTGTACAAGAATTTTAATGGCCATCTTCTAGCAGAAAATTTTCCAAATGGCAAAGAAAATGCCATTGGTATTTCAACTTTCACATCTTGAACAAAAATAACTATTAGAAAAACTAAAACAGTTCCTAACAAAGGAAGCAAATTTAGTAAAGCTGGATTTCCTTCTAAGAAACTAGCAATAAAAAGCGGTATTATTCCTGCAGGAAATTCTCCTTCCATAGGAAGTGTACCAGCCTGTGTCAAAGGGTTTAATGTTCTAACAAATATTGTTTTAGCAACACCGGCTGCAATGAACAAGGAAACTCCAGAACCAAAACCCCATTTTGAAACAACTTCATCCATAAACATTATAATTATTCCACCCAATGCAAGTTGTAAAACAATGAATATTGTTAAAGTTATATTAGGACCAGCTGCTGGTATTGCGCCTGCAACCACATATGCTATTGCTGTTACAAAACAAAAAACAATTGTTAGTATTTTCTGTGTTGCACTAAACTTTTTCTTATGTTCTTCATTAGATAAATCCCAATTAATGATCTTACTTCCCACTAACAACTGTAATATTATTGATGCTGTTACTATTGGACCTATACCTAATGTTATAATTGAACCGAATCTGGAACCGAAAACTATTTCTAAGAATTCAAAGTGAGCAACTGCATCAGGATCAACTCCCCAAATCGTAATTGAACCTAAAACAAAAAACAAAACTAAAATTATTAAAGTCCATTTAGCTTTTTCTCTGAAAGTCAGTTTTTGAACAGGTTCTGAAACCGTTGGTATAAAGGATGCAATTTTAACTAAATTAAACATTTTCTATCGCCTTTCCGCCCGCACTTTCAATTTTTTGTTTTGCTTTTTCAACAAACTTCTTAGCCATTATTGTTAGTGGTTGTGTTAGTTCTCCGGTTGAAAGAACTTTATCATAACCTAATTCAGAAAGATTGATCTCGGTTTTATTTAATTTCAGAGCAAGAACATCAATATCCCTTAAAGTTATTGCTTTTGTTTCTTTTTGTGCTTTAGGAGTAATCTTAAATCCCTTTTTTCCAAAATAATCAGGTTGATATCTAATAACCCATGATTTTTTATGTTTCTTTCTTCCTGCTTTTCCTCTTCCACCCCTTGAACCTCCTCCTCTCTTCTTTTTATGACTACCACAACCATATGTTCTTGTTCCTCTTCTTTTTGTAATCTTTTTTCTTCTATGAACAACCATTTAAATCACGTTTATTTTATGATCAATGAGTTTTTTGTAATCATTATCAAAGTAAAAATCTCCTTCAAATTTTTTTTCTTGAAGCATTAAAGGCATCCATACTTTATCATCTGGCCACATCTCTTTTAATGGTAATTCGTCAAAATTAAACCAATTAACAACACCTTCTTTTCCAGATTTGGGATTTCCTTCAAATTTTTTTGTTAAAAAAACATGATTAATAATAAACAGTTCATTCTCCCTAAAGAATTTTAAAAGACCGCATTTCTCAAAATTAGAAACTTTCACACCTACTTCTTCTAGAATCTCTCTTTTAGCGCATTCATGAGGATTTTCAGTTTTATTTATTTTTCCACCAGGTCCATTCCATTTTCCTCCACCAAATAATCCTTTTGACTTCTTCTGAAGTAAAACTTTATTATCTTTTATTAAATAGCAAAGGACTGTATGAATAACCATCAAATCATCCTCTTTAACAGTTCGTTAATTTCTTTTCCTCTGTATCCTAACTCGCCTTTTGGATAATGTTGTTTAATTGATTCTTTAAATCCTTTTGAGGGTGGATTTAATCTAAAAACAGGTTTTATTTCTTTGGGAACTTTTTGATTTTCTTTTATTTTATTAAAAATATCTTCAGCTTCTTCTTTTGTTAGTCTTCTGTTTCCTGGTTTCCTTCCTCTTTTCTCAACTAAAAATCTTAATGTATCATCACTGATTTCTCCCCATGTTGACCAATCTTTAACTTTTTGTAGCATTCCTTTTGCGACCTTATCTTCTCTCAACAAAACACAATGCATTTTTCTATTTAGTCTAAGTGTTTTAAAACTATCTTTAATATCTTTTCTTATTTTGACCAAACCCTTCAATCTGATAACAGCGTACATATTATTCCACCTTTCCAATTGTCATACCGACCTCTTTTTCAAATTCTGGTTTTATTTTGTAAGTGTTCAACTTATTAAGAGCATTAAAAGTAGCTTTAATTAAATTAATTCTCATGTGGGTACTACCTCTGGTTTTACACCATATGTCGCTTATACCTGCTAATCTCATCAATTTTTTAACTTCATCAGAAACACACAAGCCAATACCTTTAGGAGCAGGCAAAAGCTCTACTATAATAGAACCAACCTTACCTTTTACAGAAAAAGGAATCGAATGATTTGCTCCACATGAACATTCCCAGGAACCACAGCCTCTTCTTACAGGAATTAAATTTAATTTAGCTTTGTTTGTAGCTTTTTCAATAACTTCTTGGTGCTTTCCTGGTGGGCCGGAAGCTAATCCCAAACCAACATAACCATTTTTATTGCCAACAACTACCATAGTAGATATTCTGTAACGTCTACCGCTTTTATGCATCCTTGAAGTTCTTTTGAAGGGAGTTCTTCTTATTCCTCCACCTTTTCCAGTGGATCCACCAATAAGAATTATTTCTCTTTCAAGATTAGGAATCAAAACATCGGCTATTGGAGGTTCAGCAATCTTAATTCCTTTTGCAAAAACCTCTGCTATATCTGTTACTTCTCCTGAAAAAACTTTTTTTCCTAAAGTTGTTTTGGGTTTCCAACCTTCAGGAATTACAACTTTAGATTTTTCTTCTACTATTTCTTCTGCTTTTTCTATGTTTTCTTCTTTTTCAACTTCTTGTTTTTTTGGTTCTCTTGGCATGTCAACCAACTATTTTATTTTTAATATCCTCGAATTGTTTTTCGATTTCTCCTGAAATATGCTTTCCTCTAATTCTGTCTTCTTTTGGTAAAATGTCTTCAGAGTGAGGAACTTTTATTCCTGAATCTAAAACTCCTTTTAATGCTGCATAAAGTCTTGAGCTTTTTGTTGAAGTTTGTACCCCTAAATCCAAAATTGCTTCTTCTATTTTTTTATCTCTTGCTTTTTTACCTGCTAACAAACCTGTCAAATATGCAGCAGGAATGTTTCCAGTTTTACTCCAACCCATTTTTTTCAATTCAATTGAATTTGCAGAAGCAATTGTTTCATCGCTTTTAGTTTTAAAATTAATAAACTGGATAGAAATATTAGAAAGGCTTTTTCTTATAACAATTCTAGTTTTTCCAGACTTCAAAAAAGCTAATCTTTTCTTATAGTTTGTTTTCTTTTTTCTTCTCCTCTTAAAATGTATTAAATATGATTTTTTCATTTTTTCTCGACCTTTAAAAGTTCTTTATCTCTTAAATAAGACATCAAATGAGCTTTACTTCTAAATGCATTACCCTTTATCATCTTGTAGATTTTTCTATAAATTAGAGGTTTCAATTGTCCTTTCTCTTTTAGCTCTTTTAATAATCTTCTCTGAGGTCTGACAACTCTTAGCCAATTAGTTTTTTTACCTATTCTAGCTCCTGCGGAACCCTTTCTGCTTCCAGTTTTTTGCTGTCTTTTCTTTATTTTTCTTTTTACTTTTTTCTTTTCTGGAAGTTTTTTTATTACACCTTCTTTAATGAATCTTCTTATGTCTCTTCTTGTTATTGCTTGTCTTACTTTCTCATTTTTTGGATCTATCCAAATCTTTTCAACACCGCACTTCAATACTTTTGCTGCAAGTTTTCTTTGCAAGTTCATGTAATCACATCTTCCTTTTCTATATTTGATTCTAAAATAACACCGAACTCATTGAAAAAAGTTTGACAACTGGGACAAATTAAAACATCTGGGTTTTCTTTCCAACGTTGTCCTATCACACCACATGATGGACATCTTCTTTT
>JABAOC010011530.1_pt2 | contig 11915 bp, 10 predicted proteins | sample 7062161 | NCBI WGS metagenome assembly JABAOC01 (sample SAMN14538625, study PRJNA623070) | marine sediment metagenome | biome: marine biome [ENVO:00000428]; feature: marine pelagic biome [ENVO:01000023]; material: deep marine sediment [ENVO:00002113] | place: India: Gulf of Khambhat ... | reverse complement strand
CACTGCACAAGTCGGGTCAGAAAGTTTTCTTCCACCAAAGAACACGTGGGATAACGGGACTTACGGCGGAAACTATTGGAGCGACTACAACGGAACTGATGAAAAAAGCGGATACTACCAAAATGAGACTGGAAGCGACGGAATCGGAGACACGCCATACATCGTTGATGAAAACAATGAAGACAGATATCCACTCTTTAATCCTCCAAGCGAGAACACCAACCCTACAGCAAAGTTCGCTTTTACCNNGAAACTGTACATTTCCAAGACGAATCCTTCGATAACGACAGCAGAATTGTCGCAAGAGTATGGAGCCTTGGTGACCAACTCTATAGAGGACTGAGCTTTTCAGCGACATTCATAGAGGACGGAAACTATACAGTCACATTAAGTGTCTTTGATGATGAAGGGGCAGAAAGAACATGCGTGAGGACTGTCTATGTTAGGCTATTCTTCTCCTTCCTACATCTCTCAGGTCCGAAGTACGTTACTGTCGGAGAAGAGGCAAGGATTTCTGCAATTCTATTGGGTGAAGAGGGAAAGATTCTGTCAGGGATGGCGATAGATTTCTATTTAGTCAATGAGAATTCCAGTGAATTGTTAGAGTCTTCTTTCACTAACTCGTCTGGGGATGCAACAATATTCTATACTCCTTCGGACGCTGGAGATTTCACGGTGAAAGCATTCTACAAAGGTGATTCAAACCACACCGACTCAAGCAGCATTCACTTACTAACCGTGTTGGAGAAGCAACAGTACTTTGGTTTCATCTTGTTTGTCTTGTTTTTCGTGGTAGTGTTCGTTATAGGCGTTAGAATGATTTCTCGGAGAAGGCGAAGTGACGAGATATGACAGCTATTGGTTCATTCGCCTTTAAAAGGACGGGGCGCAAGGTCAGATTCAAGGCTTTCTGCCCATGCATCATCTTCCTAATGATCTTTTCATTTCTTCCAGCATTGCTGCAAGCTGAGTTGGGTCAAGAAGACTTTGTCTGTAGCTTCATAGAGGGTAATGCTCGGGAGATAATTGTTCCAGATCATTATAATACGATTCAAGATGCGATAAACAACGCGAGCAATGGTGACATCATTCTGGTTAGACCCAACCTTTACCTTGAGAGCGTTGTACTAAACAAAAGTGTAAGTCTCTTAGGAGAAGATAACAGAACCACAATTATATCTGGCGGGACCTACGCCATAACCATAGTAGCTTCTAACACTATCGTGAATGGATTCACGATCTTGACCAGAGGTGATCTTGGATATGGAATAAGAGTTGAAGCCAACAGTAGTATCATTTGCAACAACATTATCAAGGAGAATTTTGTCGGTGTCAAGATAGGTGACCAATTTCACAAGACTATGGGCAATGTTGTGCAGGATAATAATATAACAAGAAATCGTTATGGAGTCTTCATTGCTCACTCCAACAGAAGCCTGGTGAAGCGGAACATAATCCATAGTAATGATTGGAACGGGTTGGAAGTAGACTGGGGTGGAGAAAATATCGTCTGCGGAAACACAATCTTCAACAACGTGGCCTTTGGACTTGAGATTCCAGGAGAAACACCATCTCATGATAATATTATCTATCACAACAATTTCGTCAATAACACTGAGGGATGCGCCTCTTATGGTCAGAGGAACAGATGGGATAACGGCTACCCTGTCGGCGGAAATTTCTGGAACACGTACAATGGAGAAGACCTGAAGAGCGGCCCAAACCAAGACGTTTCAGGCTATGATGGCATAGGCGACACAGCCTACGCCCTAGATGAAAAGGTGGAAGACAGATATCCCCTTGTTGGTGCGCTATACGTTTTCAAGGCTGATAGATTGAACGGAACCTATCCAATTAATATAGTCAGCAATTCCACGGTCTTCAGCTTCAACTACGAACAATCTGATAGCAGGATAAGTTTTCAAGTGAAAGGCTCCGACGGAACGATTGGTTTCTGTAGAACATCTATTCCACACGCTTTGATGACTGAACCATACAATATCACGATTGATGGTAGTGACCCGATCCTGGTGGACCACAACTTGTTCGATAACGTCACTCACAGATGGATCTATTTTGCTTACCAGCACTCAATTCGTGAAGTAGTTATAGTGCCAGAGTTCTCGATCGTGACTTTCTTTCTTCTGACCATTGTTGCAACCGTTATATCCCTGAAATCATTATTTGTAAAATCAAGAAAGGACCCTGCCTGCGCCTCTAATTCCTGACTCAGCAATGGAAGAGCCACAAAAGAGTTCACCAATTTTCCGTAACACACACGCACACCTTCGAAGCAGTGGAGACAAGTTATACTCCCGCTCGACCCTTCTAAACCGACGAAATCGAAATATTTAAAGCACGCAAGTTTCGATATCGAAATACGGGGAGAGACCAATTGACTTTTAAGGAGTACTTCGTAAGAAGGACCTTAAACAGCATAGTCATATGGATTTTTGTTCTGATTTTGAACTTCTTATTCTTCTATGCACCGTCTATGCAAGTTGACCTTCATTCTCTTCCGACTCAAACAGTTGAGTACCTGAAATTTGTGTTTGTAGAGAGATTTGGCCTATACTCTGGGGCCGAGCCTATTCCCATACTGGACTACCTGTTCAGCACGTCGATTTTCAGCATAACTCTACTTGTTTTGGCCGTCGTCATAGCGATAACTCTCGGTGTCGTTCTGGGCACATTAGCTTCGTACAAACAAGGTAGGAAGATCGACACGATCTTGACTGTAGCAGCACTCATACCTTTTGCCTTTCCAATTTGGTGGACTGGTTTAGTCTTCAGGTTATATTTGTATCCTCCATTTCCAGCATTTCATTGGTATTCAGACAAATGGATCTTCCAATCTCCTCTATCAGATGTCTTCGGCTTCACGGTAGACTTTCTAAGCCATCTCATTCTTCCACTCATGACTTTTCTGATCGTCTTTACTGGGGTATACTTTATAGTGACCAGAAATAGCCTCAGAGAAGTTTATACTGAAGAGTATATCAAAACAGCAAAAGCAAAGGGGCTCAGCCCAACGAAAATAATGCTTAAGCATGCCTTGAGAAATGCTGCAATCCCCGTGGTCTCAATAGTCGCCTTGACTCCCCCGCTGCTAGTGTTGGGAACAATAATGACCGAATATGTATTCTCACGAAACGGAATAGGCTTTATGTTTTTCAAATCAGCCATTGACTCCTACTCCAGAGAGCGAATACCTCCCACACCCCTCTTGCAAGCAGTCTTCATAGTGTTCGCAACCATAATTATAGTACTGAATTTCGCAGTCGACATCAGCCTATCCTNNGAACTGACGGAGCTGGATTTGAGAGACCTCAAAAACAAGGCAGCGATCTTGGGTCGTCCCAACCGCTTCACAAGAAATTCCTGAAATTCATGAAAGAGTTTATGCAAGGATACAGTGGGAAGATCGGATTGGGAATAATACTATTCTTTGCAATATCGGGACTCGTCGTACCGTATCTGCCTCTAACCAATCCCTTCAAACTCGGTAGATTGTCACCTCTTCAGTCGCCGAATCTTAACCATCTGCTTGGGACAGATATATATGGGCGCGACATGCTGGCTATGGTCTTGTGGGGCGCACGAACAAGCCTGTTGGAAGGCTTAGGCGCCGTCATCATAGCACTGGTAATAGGCTATTTCATAGGATTGTTCTCTGGCTATTATAACGACCGTGCGATTGGTTATCTTCTGGACCGCGTTACGGACCTGTTCTTATCCGTTCCAATAATAGTCATAATTGTCTATTTTCCGAACATATATTCATACACTCCGACGCCAATCAAATGGATGTTGGCAGTAGGTCTTACAACGTGGCCATTCGCAGCTAAACTTGTCAGGGCAGCAGTAATATCTGCTAAAGAAAGACCTTTTGTTGAGGCTGCAAGAGCTGCGGGCGCTGGAGACCGGTATATTTTGTTCCGCTGTCTTCTACCGGATTGCATACCTGCTGCGGCTTCAAGCCTGCCTCTTTTAGCAGTTACAGCTCTTTCTGTGCAGTCGTCTCTGGATTTCATAGGTTTCGAACGTAGGCTTTGGAATCGTATAGATCCTGTGCTTCTTGCTCCATACATGAGTTGGGGAACTATCCTGTCCTATGGCGCAGAGTTCAGAGGTTACCAGTGGTGGCTGATCTTTCCACCTGCTATATGCATCGCATTGGTGGCATTAGCATTAGTTGCTATCGGCAACAAAGTAATGGAAGTGACAAACCCTAGACTGCGCTCGCGAAAACTGTTGTTCTAGATGTATGGTCACTTGGCGATTGTATGTTTTGATGATTCAGTTTGATCTCACTTTTTTCATCATTTTGCTGGCTTCGATCAACTCACTGATTTCCTGCTCGCTTGTTCTACGGGGGAGATTTCGCAAAGGCATATATATCAAAATACGTTTTGTTGGATGTTGATATCAATTGTCAAGTACATTGTTGGATAGGTGGGCTTGGATACTTGTTCTAGCTACGACCTTGATAGTTGTGTTGCCGCTAGCAGTGATATGGCTTATTTTGCAGTTGCCGGAAATGCTTAGGCTTGCTGCGACAATTGTCATCTTCATAGTTTGGGGCGTTGTGTCCGGCTACAAGGACTGGTTGATCTCCAAACGGAGAGAATCTGAGCAGGAAACATTGGGAACCTGATACCATCTGGTTAAGTGACGTCAAAATGCCCAGAGATCACTTGTGAAGTCAGTAGCGAAATCATCAAGAGCGAACAAAGGGATAAGCATCACTTCTCTCTAAAGACTCCAAACAACATCGCGACGAAGGCTGCACCTGTTACCCACGAAAGGATTATCCATGAAGACTCAGGCATCGCAAACTTGAGTTCAATGCCTGGAACATTAAATGTTGGGACAACAAGAAGGTGGTATGCTAGCCAGTACAGAGTTCCTCCAAAGAACGCGACTCCAAGGGCCTTTCTTCTTGAAAAGCCTAATGCCTGTCCACTGGCTACTACCAGAATGGCAAATGCCCAAAGTCTAGAAACAACATACAGCCCCAGCGGCCATTGGGATGATAGAGTTGGCTCATTTGAGAACATGAGTGGCATGAATACTAGCAGAATTTCTGGGACATATGCGAATGCTGTTGTCCTGGCCACTTCATTATACTCAGCTGATGCTGAGGTGAGCTTTGCTCCTATCCAATATATGGCAAAGGAGAGCATAAGCCACTTTACTAGGCTGACGCCGATGAAGGATATGGCTGAAACGAAAGGTTTTTCTGTCCACATTACAGATCCTCGTAGAAGAATTTCGAAGGCTGGAGCCCCTCCTTCCCGTATCAAGTTTGCATTATAGGTGTAGACTCCATTGCCTATCCCGCTCAGAGTACCGATGAAGAGAACGGTGAAAGCAGCTATTCCGATCGCTTCACCTCTTTCGCGAAGTATGCTGTAGAACTCTGAGTTGAATGTAGCTGCTTTCAGCAATTTCCCGAAAAACGTGTCCATGAAGGGTTTCTTCCACTCCAGACTAGCTGCACCGCCGACGAATCCGAGGATAGAACCAACATAGAATCCTCCTCCTATAGGAAGACTGAGAAGCGAAAATATCATCGTCAAAAGCCCGCAAATAGGATGCCGTCTTGGATTCCTGTAGACTAGAAGGCTACATATGAGTGTGGCTACAGCGAATAAAAGCCATAGGGGCACCCAAAAGCCTTCTACAAGTCCAGGAATGCCGAATGCTATTCGACCCCAGAAGGCCTCAGCGTTCGTGATCTCTTCGAGTGATGACACCCCAAAAGATGAAAGAACTATGGGACCGCCATTAGTGAATATCCAGACACCGTTAAAGATTATCAGGATAGAGCTAAGAAGTGATAACAGGAATGTCATACGTAGTTTTATCTGTGGCATTGTATACATTCCTTTTTTGGCTTGTATCATGGCTCGGTGTATTTAAGGTTTTGTTCATAAGCAAAGGACGTTTCTATGAGTGTTTTTATCTTGGCTGATCATTGAGATTCGTAGAGTTTCGGGGAGTTCCGCCCTGACATTGTTGGGCAAAAACTTAAGAAGGTTAGTAACTCATATCATCGCAAGGTGGAGAAATATGGGTCTCAGAACCTATATTTTAAAGCGGCTGGTTTATTCCTTCTTTCTAATCATGATAATAGTCTTGCTTAACTTTGCCATTTTCAAAATGATGCCGGGCGACCCTGTGGCTTTTATGATGCAGCCATGGACTACGGAAAGCCCAGAGTCAAGGCGTGCACACCAAGAGGAGGTTAGAGCCATCTGGGGACTCAATGAATCTTTCTGGGTTCAGATGGTGAAGTATACGAGGAACCTGCTTACGTTTCAGTTTGGAACAGCATTTGTCAATAGGTTGCCTATTGGAACAGTTTTGGCACAAAGGTTACCTTATACGCTGTTACTTCTAGGATTGTCCACGGTCATTTCAATTATAATAGGGATCTTTTGGGGAATTGCTGCAATTCAAAGGCGAGGCAGTCTCTTCGATAGCGGATCAGTAGTCTCTTCTCTGTTTATAGGCTCCTTACCTACTTTTTGGCTTGGTTTAATGTTTCTTCTTATATTCTATTCACGCCTGCATTGGTTCCCGAATGCGGGAGCCTTTCCAAGAGAATGGGCTGGCAAGTGGCCTGTAGTCTTCACTTCGACTTCTCAAGGTTCTGCTAACGCTTTAGATTTGATATTATCATTCAACGCTGAGGGTTTCTTCACGCTTATTGGGGGCTATCTTCACCATCTTATGCTTCCACTCATAACTTTGACTTTCTTCTTCTTCGGAGGCTGGCTGCTCCTAACTAGAGCAACTATGTTGGAAACTGTTACAGAGGATTACGTGTTGACGGCTAAAGCGAAAGGACTGAAGGAAAGTAACGTACTTGTCAAGCATGCTCTCAAAAACGCTTCATTGCCAATAATAACTAGCGCCGCGCTAAGTTTCGCATTCACGATAACCGGAGCGATCATTACAGAAACCGTTTTTACATATCCTGGAGTCGGTACATGGACTTGGGAGGCTATTCAGTTCCTTGATTATCCAGTACTGATGGCCGTCTTCTATATTACGTCTATAGCGGTTGTTGTAGCCAACATCATCGCCGACCTTCTTTACGGGATAATTGATCCGCGGATAAAGTATGGGTGATTAGTATGGCAGAAACTCACGGTGGAAAGAAGGGTAGGCTTGCCTTCACGGCAGAAAGGCTTTGGGGTTTCCTGAAGCTTCTCTTGAAGAAAAGGAAGTCAGCCTTCGGATTAGCTATTATTATAGCATTTGTTGTAATTGCCGTTGAAGCCCAACTGTTCACGCCATACAATAAGTTAGGAGAGGACCCTGTGGAACGGGGTTTTCCCTTAGGTGTCGGCAGTACTTCTCCAACATGGCTTCGTTTTCTACCTGAATGGCTAGGGGGCAAATCTTACCTAAGTGAGAATATGCTCATAGTGGAGAATCCAGGTCTCCCCAAAACTATTGAAGATGGAGGAGAGTGGAATCTTGCAATTGAAGGCGACGGAATCTCCTATGAAGTTCGTCTGGAAGAAGGTTTTTTCCAAGCGCCGCCAGGCTTTGCTCGTTACAAAGAGGATGGTTCACTTCAAATGAAGATCAGTCGTCAGAGTGGAATGCTATACTATAATCAAAGCAAGTTGCACCTGTACAAAGAATTCGACTATCCCTATACAGGATACCCAGGCAGGTTTATTGGGAATATAGAGGTGCTTGTTGACGGCACAACAACCGATGGAGAACTGGATATTCCTGTTAACATCACGGTTTACATAGGTCATTTAGATGGCAGAATTTGGAAGCTTTGGCCTACTCCGTATGCCTATGCTTCGGCGTATCCTCCCGTTGGTTTTGCTCTAGACGGTGAAGGTCAACCTTGGGGTATCAACAAGCCTAAAAGTGGGCTTCCCTTAGCTCCTCCGCTCGGCACGAACGGCTGGATCATCAGCAGATCTAGCGTAGATACGGTAGCATCGCACTTGGATTCAGAGTCTCCGTATCAAGTGAACTCAGAAACTGTGTTCGGAGAATTTAGTCAGCCACATCGAATTGTCTTCACCTCTCCAGGAAGGTATGTTTATGGCATAGAAATCTCCTTCATTGACCAAAGAAGCCCCGAGAAAGATGCTGAAACCACAGTCCTCATCGATGATTTCGGTCTTCTGTTGCATGGAACAAGCTTTGGCATAATGGGTACAGACCACCATGGACGAAGCCTGTTTGCGCAGTTTGTGTATGGTACGCGAGTTTCGCTTTACCTGGGTCTTCTGGTATCAGTGTTCAGTGTTTCAATAGGTCTGTCTGTCGGGCTGGCGTCTGGTTATCTGGGAAGGCTGGCTGACGAGCTTTTGATGAGGATTACTGATATTCTGCTCGTCCTCCCAGGATTACCATTGCTGATTGTGCTAGTTGCAGTTTTAGGTGCAAGCATAGAGAATCTGATACTTCTGTTGGGTATCTTAGGATGGATGGGTTTTGCTCGAATGGTAAGGTCAGAAGTGCTTTCGATCAAGGAGAGACCGTTTGTAGAAGCTGCGAAAGCAGTGGGAGCCGGACCTTTCCATATAATACTGCACCATATCCTGCCGAGCGTGATGTCATTGGCCTACATTTCGCTGGCTACGTCAGTGCCAGGAGCAATTACTGCTGAAGCTTCGCTTTCTTGGCTTGGGTTTTATGATCCCTTCAGAATGTCTTGGGGTAGAATGTTGAATGCAGTCTTCGAAGCGAATGCAGTCTCGAACTGGTGGTGGGTTGTTCCTCCAGGCTTGGCTATTTCGCTCTTATCAGCTGCCTTCATTCTGTTGGGTTACGCACTTGATGAGGTCTTGAATCCGAAGCTTAGGCTAAGAAAGTGATGTTGCGGATCCCTTGAGTTCTGACACTATGGTCTGAGCGAATCTCCAGAATTCGTCTTCGATCTTTCTATAGAAGTCTGCGGCTTCGTGGCCTTTCACAATGAATCCTCCTCCGCCGAAGAGGGAGATCAACGAACCTAGTCTCAGGACAGAGCTTGTTTGCTCTCCAGCTTCTAGTTCAACTGTGAAACTTTCAGGTGTGCCGGAGACTGTGGCGATTACCTTCCTGATGCTTCCTTCTGGTGTCCTGTAGATTCCTAGAATCCTGTGTTGACCTTTATCGTCGTTTCTATGGGTTTTGAATTTCTTGCTTTTAAGAAAATCTTCAATGCCACCTGTGATCTTCTCAAGGTCAACATCTTTCTGAATCCACTTGTATTTCAAGTAATCGTCTCCAGGAGCGAAAGTATCATGTTTTCACGTTTTTTCCTGATTTATACATGTTGCCTAAAAAGTTAAATATATTGCTGTTTTATGCTGATCTGATGTATTCAAGGCAAGACACAGGATCTTGGTGATCTGTTCATGGCATTATTGGAGGTTCGGAATCTTAAAGCGTATTTTGCCACGATGAGTGGTGATGTTAAGGCTGTTGATGATGTCTCTTTTGATGTGGAGAAAGGAGAGGCAACTGGACTTGCTGGTGAATCTGGGTGTGGAAAAACGACTACTGCTCTCTCAATTCTGCGGATCTTACCATCTAACGGTCGGATAATCGGGGGAAACGTGTTCTTCAAAGGTGTAGATATAGTTGGACTAGATGAAGATGCGGTGCGCGAGGATATCAGGTGGAAGGAGATTTCTATAGTGTTTCAGGGTGCCATGAATGCTATGAATCCAGTGTATAAGGTTGGGGATCAAATAGTCGAGGGCATAAAGCTGCATGAGCCTGATGTTGTTGATGAAGATGCCTGGGATAGGGCAGGGAAATTGATGGAGCTTGTCGGAATAGAGGCTGCTAGGCTTGACAATTATCCCCACGAGTTCAGCGGAGGAATGAGGCAGCGTGCGATGATAGCTATGGCCTTAGCTTGTAATCCTTCGCTTGTTATTGCTGATGAACCCTCAACCGCGCTTGATGTGATTGTAGCTGCTCAAGTTCTTAGGCTTATAAGGGAATTGAAAGACAAGCTGAATCTTGGAATGATGCTGATAACTCATGACCTTTCGATTATAGCTGAGCTTTGTGATAGGGCGGCCATAATGTATGCAGGTAAAATCGCGGAATATGGGGATGTTGTCACGATTTTTAAGGATGCACTTCACCCATACACAAAAGGTTTGATAAGCGCATTCCCTGATGTGACTAGTGAGCATCATGAGATGGTTTCTATACCTGGACTTCCGCCTGATCTTCTAAATCCTCCTGAAGGATGTAGATTTCATCCTAGATGTCAATATGCGATGGACATCTGCAAGAAGGAAATTCCTGAATATCTGGAAGTGAAGAAAGGACATTTCGTGGCGTGCCATCTGGTCTCATAGGTCGTGGAAACATGAGTGAAACGTTGATTAAAGTTCGGAATCTGAGAAAATGGTTTCCAGTTCGGATGGGTTTCTTCCAATCCATTGCTGGTGGAAGACAGTTTTATGTGCGAGCTGTAGATGGAATAAGCTTCAATGTTAAGAAGGGCGAGATCTTCGGCCTCGCTGGGGAAAGTGGCAGTGGAAAGACAACGACTGGCCGGGTTTTGCTGAGGCTAACAAATGCCACAAGCGGCAAGGTTTTCTTTGGAGACACAGAGATCTGCGCCATAAGGGAGAGAAAACTTAAGCCTCTGCGTCGCAAGATGCAGATAATCTTCCAAGATCCCTATGAATCGTTGGATCCGCGCAAAATCATCTACAGCATTGTAGAGGAACCATTGACTATTCAGGGGATTTTAGGAAAGGAAGCGGAAGAGAGAATATATAATGTGATGGAGGATGTACAGCTTATTCCTCCCGAAGAGTTCTATTATCGTTTTCCGCATGAACTTAGTGGAGGACAGAGACAGAGGGTCGCTGTTGCAAGAGCCCTCGTTTTAAATCCTGAATTCATTGTTGCTGACGAGCCTGTATCCATGCTTGATGTTTCTATAAGGGCTCAGATACTCAGTCTCATGATTGGTCTGAGAGATAAGTACAATGTCGCCTTTCTCTACATTACGCATGATCTGGCTCTTTCCCGCCACATCTGTGATGGCATAGCAATCATGTATCTAGGCAAGATCATGGAGATGGGCTCTACAAGTATGGTGATGGGAGACCCGAAGCATCCTTACACAGAAGCCCTTATAGCCGCTGTGCCTGTTCCAGATCCAACTTCTAGGCGGGTTGAGGTTGCTCTGAAAGGAGAGATTCCAAGTCCCGTGAATCCGCCTCCAGGATGCAGGTTTCACACGCGGTGTCCCAAGATGATGGATCCAATCTGCCGTAAAGAGCGACCTCGGCTGATTCAGGTTGAGAAGGGGCATTACGTAGCATGTCACCTATATTCAAAGTGACGTTGTAAACCTCTATTTTGAGTGTTTGCTGCTTGTGAGTTTTCCAGTTAATTGGGATTCTTCTATGTAATANNAATAAAGTTCCATAAAGCTTTTAAATCTGCGCGCGTTTGGGATAGTTGCAGAAAAAGGAGAAAGGGAAAGAGAAATGCACAAAAAAACAGTTTTGCAAATAGTGATTGCGTTAACAATGCTCGCAATGCTGATTTCAATAATGCCAGTAAATGCTTGGTATTATCCTGACAGTACGACCGCTTATGAGAAGTTTGGCCCCAGAGCAAGAAGACTGCTATACAAGCTGTATGCAGATGACACAGCAGAGTTCGAGGCTTTGAAAGCTGCTGATATCGACATCGTTGACTGGCCTTTGTCAAAGGCAGTCTACGAGGAATACACTTCACCACCATATGACGCGCTTATCAACTGTGTCAGCTATGGACCTGAATACGGCATCTACCTTTGGGACTTGAACTGCAACAACAACGAGTACCTAGGCAATCCACCAGATCCATTAGGAGATCCTAACCCTGTATATCCGAACCCGATGAGCAGTGTCGCCCTTAGAAGG
>JABAOC010021616.1_pt2 | contig 11916 bp, 14 predicted proteins | sample 7062161 | NCBI WGS metagenome assembly JABAOC01 (sample SAMN14538625, study PRJNA623070) | marine sediment metagenome | biome: marine biome [ENVO:00000428]; feature: marine pelagic biome [ENVO:01000023]; material: deep marine sediment [ENVO:00002113] | place: India: Gulf of Khambhat ... | reverse complement strand
CACCCCCACCAAGATGTGCTGCATGAGTGGCCACCTAGTAGTGAAAAAGGGAACAAACAGAAAGAAGCTAATTGCAACTTTGATCCACACGTTGAAAGAAGAGTTTGGAATAGACCACACCACTATTCAGCTCGAGGACGAAGGTTACCCGAAAGCTGTTGGCGAACACTAGAAACCAAAAAGTTCTTAGAAGAAGCTCTCAACCGCGATACACAGACAATCTCTTTTAGATATCGCGCATGGTCCCATCAACATCAGTTTCTTCAATCCTCAGCAACCTTTATTGATTCAGACAATCATACGATTTTAGTGAATTAACATGATAGTTGGCATATGTGGTAGCCCCAGAAGGTACACAACTGAATATGTCTTAAGAGAAGCTTTGAACATGGTGGAAAAGACAGGATTTGAAACAAAGTTTTTCACTGTAAGAGGCAAAAGCATTGGATTCTGCCAACATTGCGACTACTGCCTAAGAAAGAAAGAGTGCAAAATCAAGGATGACATGTATGAGCTCTATCCCTTGCTCAAGGATGCCAAGGGAATAATAATTGCAACACCCGTTTACAACGGTGGAATCAGTGCACAAACAAAGACTGTTATGGACAGGTGCAGAGCCCTGCTCGCTGCAGACTACAATTTTTTCAAGTACAAGGTTGGCATGGCCATTGCAGTTGGAGGAGACAGAATTGGCGGACAGGAATTGGCACTCCAACAAATCATAACGTTTTATGTCCTAAACAGAATCATCCCGATCAGCGGCGGCTCGTTTGGAGCAAACTTAGGAGCAACGTTTTGGTCAAAGGATACTTTGGAAGGTGTCAAAACAGATGAAGAAGGATTTAGAAGTTTGAGGAAGACCGCCAAGAAGTTTGCCGAGTTTTTGGAAAAGATTGAGGTTAAGAAAGAAGGTTGAGAGGGTCGAAACATGCTCACAGAAGTAGTACAGGTTGAGAAACAAGGAAGGAAAAAGAAAAGGAAAGTCGCTTGGGGAATTACCGGCAGTGGAGATAGACTCGTTGAAATAGTTGAGATTATGCAGGCAATTAAACAGCAGTATCAAGATGAGGTTGACATAACAGTTTACCTCTCCAAAGCAGGAGACCAAGTTGTGAAGTACTATAAGCTGGCCAACAATCTGAAAGAGAATTTCGACCGAATTTGGGTTGAAATCAACCCGAATTCACCGTTTTTGGCGGGTGAATTACAGACAGGCAAATTCGAATTTCTGTTAATCGCTCCAGCAACGTCCAACACGGTTGCGAAGATCTCCATGGGAATAGCCGACAGTTTGCTCTGTAACGCAGCCATCATGAGTCTGAAAGGCTTTGTTCCAGTCTACATAATGCCGTCTGACTATGCAGAAGGAGTGATAGTTACAAAACTTCCTAATGGACGGGATTTGAAATTGAGAATAAGAAAAGAAGATGTTATGCATGTCAAGAAGTTGGCTGGCATGGATGACGTCTTCATACTGGAACAACCCGAAGAAATTCACCAGGTTTTCCAAAAGCATTTTGGGACAAGTCTTTAATCCAGTTTATGTTGGTGTGCGCACGAAAGACATATTTTCAAGATTCAAATGGTTAGCCTGCCAAAGTTATAACCTTGGAGGGCCACTTCATGTATCAGAGCTATTTGCGCGCGCCTTGTGGATGGAATGATTGCGAAATCTACTCAAGAGCTAGATTTCGTGTTTAGGAAAACAAGTTGACTACTCCGCGCGCCTATGAACGTTGATCCACCAGTCTTTTCATAAGCACTTCATAGAAATATCGTGTAATTTGGTCGGCCTCGAGAGATGAGATGTGCTTGATCCGTTCAATTTCGAAATAGTCTTCGAATAGCTCAAAGATTTGTTCTTTTGTAAAATGATTCCAAGCTGGGCCATTTTTGTAACTGAAACATACTAATGAATAGGTGCCCTGAGGCTTTAGAACTCTGCAAACTCCTTTGATGAAGGCTGTTCTATTGTTTGCTTCTACATGATGAAAACAGCCAAAATCAAAGGTGAAATCAAACTCTTCTCTTCTGAAAGGGAGATTCACAAAATCTCCGACGAGAAGATTCATTTCAACCCCTGCTTTGCGTACCTTCTCTTTAGTGTACTTTACTGCCTTATCAGATATATCTAACGCGGTAACATCGAATCCTTGCTTTGCCAAGTAGACAGGATTTGTTCCAGCTCCACAACAAAGATCCAAGGTCTTACAAGGCACCACTCGCCCTGAATCTAAAAGTTCTACCAGAACTCCTCTAGGCTGACCTAGCTCCCACGGCAAGCATTTGGAGGGGTAACGGTGATAGATTCTGTCCCATCCTGTATCATGACGTGAAGACATATCAAAGTTGAGTAAAGAAGATTCTCATAGTTGTATTTTTCTGATAGGCGGCCTGTTCCTCCGAATAGTTGTGAAATAGGAACGGTACAGATTTTGTGTCAACAGACCATTTTGTTTTGGCGAAAAACACGCGCACATGTGCATCTACCGGAAAAATTAATGCGTCGTCTGATAGTTAATTGCTCAATAATTGACGGAGCAGATCTTTTTGCTTAAAGTGTTCAATACGTTCACAAAGAAGATTGAACCGTTCGAGCCGCTTTCAGACGAAAACGTCAAAATGTACACTTGCGGGCCTTCAATCTACAGAAGACCGCATATTGGAAATTACCGTACGTTCCTTTTCGAGGACGTCCTTCAGCGTTACTTGGAGTATTTAGGCTATGATGTGGTTCGGCTTTTCACCTTCACCGACATTGAAGACAAAGCGATAGCCGAAGCGACTAAGGAAAGGGTTTCCGTAAAAGAATTGACGCAGCGAAACGCAGCCACGTTCTTTGAAGACGCTAAACTTCTAAGACTAAAATCTGCAACTTATAATCCTCGTTCGTCAACAACTGTTTATCAAGCGGTAAAACTGATCAAAACTCTTTTGGAAAAGGGCTTTGCTTATTGGCATAGGTATGCGGGCGCGCGAAACGTGTATTTTGACCCCCTAACGTTCAAAGATTTCGGCAAACTATCAGATCTAGATATGAGCGAATGGCCAAGAACCAAAAGACGCTTTCACAAGGACACTTATCCAGGTACGCCCTGGAACAAAGGCGATTTCATACTGTGGCACGGCTGCAAAAAGGGCGACAAAGTCTGTTGGAAAACGGGGATCGGCAAAGGCAGACCAGCTTGGAATGTTCAAGATGCAAGTATGGTGACCAAGCATTTGGGCTTCGTCATAGACGTTGCATGCGGAGGGATAGATAACCTCGTAAGGCATCATGACTATACTATTGCAGTTGTTGAAGGTGTTTCAGGCAAAGAATTTGCGCGCTACTGGTTTCATGGTGAGCATCTTTTTGTTGATGGAAAGAAGATGTCGAAAAGCAGGGGCAACGTCTACTATCCTAACGATTTAATCAAGATGGGCTACAAGAAAGAACATGTACGCTTCTTTCTCATTTACGGACACTACAGAAAACGATTGAACTTTACTTTCAAAAAACTGGATGAAACAAGTCAAAAACTTGACACTTTGAAAAAAATGGTTGAGGACCTGCAGAAGCCGATGTCAACTATATCAAGTGCGGAGGTCAAACAACTTGTTGGTGAAATCAGCAGAGTTTTCGAGAGAAACATGAACAACGATTTGAACGTAAGAGCCGCCTTCGACGAACTCTATGCAATAGTCTTCCAAATCAACACTCTGAAAAATCAAGGCAGATTGAGCACAGAAGATGCAATTATTGCCATAACCAATTTGAAAAAAATCGATGGCGTTTTACAAGTATTCTTTTGATTCTCGTCCCACAGTGCACAGCAAATGCATTCTCAAGGTGAATCTTGGATTCTTAGCATAAAAAGGTGGGAGGTAAGAATTCAGCGAGGCGTCTTTTCTATTTTACTACAATCTTTATTGGAGGTCGACGTTTCTCTGCTATCGGCACTTCCACCCTGAGTAGACCGTTTGTGAATTTCGCCTTGGCTTTTCTGGGATTGACCTTTATGGGAAAGTGTAGATGTCCATGGAATTCCAAATCCTCTCTTTCTGCCAGGACGTGAACGATGTCATCGTGCATACTTAGTTTTATGTCTTTCTTGCTCACTCCAGGCAAATCGACCTCGACAATGTAGTTCTCGCTTTCGGCATCAAGACATGCAAACATATGTGGAGGCACCACGACTTTTTCAGCCAAGATTCATCACCTGATTCTCTACTTTCAGAATGAAAACTTTTAAAACTATGTGACTGTGATACCACAGCAACAATGCTTCAGGGAGTTTCGCCCTATATTGTGGTAAAAGATGTGAGAGTAAATCTATGACATACGGAATATTTTAGCTTTTCGCTCACACTCAGATCGCATGCATGCATAAGATAGCAACAATTGTGGGTCAAATTCCGAAGAGTTTTTCGTGTTTTGACTATTTGTAGTCGATTATGCGCGCGCAAATCTAGACAATGGAAAGCGTGGTTGAATCTGCAAAAGTCATTCCTCTGGAAGTTCGAGTGCTCACTGGTCAAAGGTGAAGGCCGAGGGACACAGCTTGTTCAAGACGCATGTTCTACATTTTGGTTTCCTTGCCACACAGATTCTTCTCCCGTGAAATATCAGCAAATCCGTAATTTTTTTCCAATGGGTTTTTGGAACAATGTCCATTAAATCGGCTTCTATTTTGTTTGGATTTTCATGTTCAGAAAGTCCCAGTCTTTTTGCGAGTCTGCGAACATGGGTGTCGACTGCTATTCCTTCGATGACATCATAGACGTTCGACAAGACAATATTTGCTGTCTTTCTTGCAACCCCAGCCAATTTGAGCATTTCCTCCATCGTTTTTGGAACTTTCGAGTCGAACTTCTCAACTAGGGTTTGGCAACACTTCTTGATGTTTTTGGCCTTGTTTCGGTAGAAGCCAGTGGATCTTATGTCTTCTTCGAGTTCTTTTAGATCTGCATTAGCATAATCTTCTGGTTTTCTGTACTTTTTGAAGATGTCTTTTGTGACAATGTTTACTCTTTGATCGGTGCATTGAGCTGAAAGGATTGTGGCCACCAAGAGCTCTAGAGGGTTTGTGTAGTTCAGGGCTATTTTTGCATCGGGGTGTTCATCTTCCAAAAAGTTAATTATCTTTAGCACTCTGGTTTTCTTGTCATGTTTTACGTCAACGGGTATCAATGTGCGTGTGCATCCTTTTTTAGACAGAGTTGAATTTTTCCCTTATTATCCTACATCTTGACACTAATCTTGAACCATGGCGAGTCTTAAATCTCAACCCTTTTCAAGTTTTCTTGGGCGCGATATCTTGGCTATTTGCTTTGGATCCCCAACGGAAGTGCATGTTCCTTTGAAACAGATGTATGCCATGGGTGACTTGGCAGCAGGATATTTCAGGTTGGCCAGTCTCTCGGCATCGGAAGTTGGATCTAGAATGTCGATTACGTTTAGCGGATTGTAAACTCTTAGACTTTCATTAAGGAATCGACTTGTCGCAGGATCTGCTTTACGGCCCACTATATGAATTTGCACTGGACGTAGGTACAATTCAACGGCGAGACCATAGGCGGCCGCCAGCATGCCGTATCGTTGATAGCTTGAGGCAAAATGCTCTAGAGTTCTTCGAGCTGAATCCAGATATCTTTCCTTACCTGTTAAGTGGTGGAGTCTCAAGAAAGCGTCGGCGGCTACACTGTTTTCGTCAACGGGTTTCTGCAAAGTCTTCAAGGCTCCAAAAGCTTGAATGTTCTTAGCTCTGTCGTGAAAGCCTCCGGCATTGTCCCACAAGTTGTCAAGCATGAATTTGGCGATGTTTTCTGCACAAGTGAGGAATTTTCTATTCGAGGTTGACTGATAGGTGTCTACTAAACACCTTATCATAGAAGCTTGATCTGAGAGTAGACCTGGAAGCTGTCTTTTGCCGTTAAGGTAATAGTGATACATCCCTCCTCTTGAACTGTAACTTTTCTCAAGCAGAAGATCAACGGTTTGTAGAGCAATTTGCCGATAAGATACGTTCTTGAGCACGACCGAAGCTAGCAAATAGGCTGAGACCATCATGGCATTCCAATTTGTGTAAACGGTTTTGTCCACCCTCGGAGATGTTTTCCTACGGCGTTCTGAGCGGCTAAGCTTATAGTACTCTTCGTCAGCGTCTTGGCTGCCATAGAACCCGCCTTTGTGTTGGTCACTGAGATTGGCATTGACGTATGACAATATTTCCTGAGCCGTTTCTTTGAAGCTCTCTTCTCCAGTGATCTGATAGGTTTCTAAATAATTGACAAGCATCTTAGCGTTGTCTTCGCACATTTTCTCGTAGTGAGGGATACTCCAGTCCCTCGTGGTGGAGTAGCGGAAGAAGCCTCCTCCTTCTTTATCGTAGATGCCGCCCGCGCTCATCTTTTGAAGGGTCTTAGTCACGATGTTCAAGAGTGCTTTGTGTTCCTGTATGTGATACTCTAGGAGCGCTAGAGCCAACGCTTCGCTGTGAGGGAATTTAGGTGCATTGCCAAAGCCCCCATGCAATGAATCGAAGCTTGATGCGATTTCCAATGTCAAATTGTCGACGATGGACTGGAAGAACTCGTGATCTAATCTGTGTTCCAGTGGTGGTGCTTTTTTCTCTCCTTCTGCCAGTTCTTTCAATTGAGCCTCAATTTTGTTTTTCTTGTAGAAGCGACTGATTCGTCGAAGCAACGGCTTCATTTGTTGCGGTGGAATGTATGTGGCGCCTGTGATCACCTCTCCTTTAGGAGTCAAAAAAGCAGTGGTAGGCCATCCGCCCATATTATAACGCTTATCAACATCAGGTCGCTTGTCTCTATCCACTCTTATTGGCACGTACTTTTCTTGAATCAGTTCCGCGACTTCTTTGTCGGAGTATGTTGTTCGATCCATGACGTGGCACCAATGACACCAAACTGCACTAATGGCCAAGAGAATTGGCTTATCCAGCTCCGACGCCTTCTGGAAGGCTCTCTTGCCCCAAGGAAGCCATACAACTTTCGTTTCGACCATGAAAAACAGCCTCTCCAATCCCTGTAAAATGAGCATTTGTTGCTACAACATAGGTTAACGCGCTAAATATATTAGCAAAAGCCTTTACACTTTGTGTTGAAACAGTATTTCAGGAGGAGATACTATTGGAAGTTAGGCTTCTAGTTGATGGTAAGGAAATAGATCTGAACGAGTTCGTTGTAAAGATATTAGGCGGAGCTATTGTGGGTGCAGTGACTTCTTTACGGGGAATAACGAAGGATTGGAAGGAGATCGAAGTAAAGGTAGCACGGTAGACGTGCACACCTATTCCAAGGTATGCGCACGCACCACAGAAAAGAGCGCGCACAGCCTCAACACTCCAATGAAGTCACTTTTGGGTAACTTAGGGTGTTAACTATGTCTCCTTTTTCAAGCCAGCCCCGTCTAGCGACGCCCACTCCGAATCGCATCCACCTCATTTCGGCCACGCTGTGAGCGTCTGTGCCGATGCTAATTTTTATTCCCATATCTTTTGCCTTGCGTAACTGTATGTCGTTTAAGTCTAAACGGTCTGGGTAAGCGTTTAACTCCAGAACCTTGTTGTTTTCTGCGGCTTTTTCCATAACTTTGTCGATGTCGACAGCGTAGCCCTCTCTTTTTGAGATCAGTCTTCCTGTGGGATGGGCTATGATGTCGACACGAGGGTTCTCAAGAGCCTTAACAAGCCGTTCTGTCACGTCCCTCTTGAAACCCATATGAATTGCTGCAATTACGAGGTCGAGTTTCTCCAAAAGTTTATGGTCAAGATCTAGGGTGCCGTCGCCAAGTATGTCCACCTCAATCCCCTTAAGGATCTTTACCCCATCAATTTCTTCATCGAGTTTCTCGATCTCTTCCATCTGTTTCTTCAGCCGAGCCTCGGTGAGCCCTCCCGCATACCTGACCGATTTAGAGTGGTCGCAGATGGCAACATACTCGTAACCCAAGGACTGTGCGTGCTGTGCTACCTCTCTGATGGTTGAACGCCCATCGCTGTAGGTGGAATGAATGTGCAAATCGCCCTTGATGTCGGAGAGCTCCACGACTTTGGGAAGCCTTCCTTCCAGTGCCGCTTCCACTTCGCCACGATCTTCCCGTAGTTCTGGGGGGATATAGGGTAACCCTATGGCCTCGTAGACTTCTTCCTCGCTTTTTCCAGCGATCTTCTTGTCCCCTTTGAAGACGCCGTATTCGCTGATTTTTAATCCCTTTTCCTTAGCCATACCTCGGAGCCGTATGTTGTGAGCTTTAGAGCCTGTGAAGTATTGGAGCGCAGCACCGTAGGAATCCCTTGGCACGATCCTCAAATCGACCTGCCTCGCGTCCTTTCCTGTTCCAACAACAATGGACCCCTTTGTTTTTCCTGAGGCAAGGATTCTATTCACCTCTGGATACCTTGTGAAGAAGTCTATGATCGCTGCTCCCTCTTTGCCAGTTGCCAGGACGTCAATATCGCCAACCGTCTCTTTCATTCTCCTCAGTGAACCGGCCGGAGCAACCTGTCTAATTTCAGGGCACGTCTTCAAGTAATAGAGTATTTCATCGCTGATCCTAACCGCCTCATAGATAGGGAGTCTCTCCCTTGCTTGTACAAAGATTTCTATACCCTTTTTGATGTTGTCAACTCGTTGAGGTCCCATCCGGAAGAGGCTTGCCAGTGAACCGTCATCAATGACCCTCCTCAGGTCTTCAAGATTCTTGACGCCCAGCTTCTTATGGGCTAGAGCTAACGTTTTTGGACCGAGATTCTGAATTTTCAGGAGACTCAAGAGGTCTCTTGGGATTCCTGAGAGCGCTTCTCCATGCTTTTTCATACTCCCTGTAGCCAGATACTCCTCTATCTTCTGCGCGATCCCCTCCCCAATGCCTGGAATCTGCCGAAGTTCCCCCCTTTTGGCCAAAACCTCTATATCGCTCGTCAAATCCTCAAGAACGCTAGAGACCTTTCTATAAGCTATGATTTTGAAACGGTTGTCGCCTTTGAACTCTAGGGCATCAGCTATCTCGGCAAAGATCTTAGATAATTCTTTGTTCTTCATAGGCCCACTACAGTTCATTCTCACGATATATCAAATGCTTCAAATCCTTCTTAATGCGCGCGCATACATGCTTAAATGGTCCTTTCACTTATAAGAAATTCATGACGTTCATTCGGGCTAGGGATCTGGCAAAGAGTTATGGCAGAGTGGTTGCTGTCGATGGTCTGAACTTGACGCTTGACGAGAGTTCTGTCACGGCTTTGATAGGACCTAACGGTGCGGGGAAAACTACCACAATTAAAATGATTCTCGGTTTACTGAAGCCAGATAGAGGCTACGTGAAAGTTTTTGGCCAAGATCCTTGGGACAACACAGCTATACGGTCGCTGATCGGAGTAGTTTATGAAAAAGCCTTCTTTCCTCCCCACCAAAAAACTTTAGACTATCTGAAGAGAGTGTGCAGAGTCTTCGGCGTTCCTGAGTCCCGAGCTCTAGAAGTCTTAGAACTAGTGAACCTGCAGGAAGTAAGTGATCGGCCTATTCACGCTCTCTCAGCGGGTATGCTTCAAAAATTTGCTATCGCGCACGCTCTTATTCATAAGCCAAAGCTGGTAGTAGCCGACGAAATGACGGCTAACCTTGACCCTCAAGCCAGAAGTGCGCTTTTAGATCTTGTTTTACAATTCAACAAGGATGAAAAAGTCACTTTTCTTCTCTCTTCTCACATTCTCCCAGAGTTGAGTAAGGTCTGCGACTCTGTTGCGATTATTAACCAAGGCAAAGTTTGGGCATATGGAAAACTGACCGAGCTCTATGAGAAGTATGCCGTTGGGATCGTTAGAATCTCCACCGACAACCCCGAAGCGCTAGCTTCTGAAATCAAAAAGTTAAACTACATAGAAAAATTAGAAACAGACCTCAGAGGAATCTCAGTCAGAGTAATTGAAGGAAAGGAAGAGAAGCTTTACGAGGATGCTCCCAAACTGGCAAAGAAAATCAACGCCAAAATCTTGGGGATAGAAACTGGAAGCGCTTCCTTGGAAGAGCTTTACAGACTCGCGGTCGGCGCGAAGGAAAGGTAGTGATGGCTATGGGAACAGGCAAACCGTTCTTGGAAGTTTTCTCCTCCGCTCTGCACGAGGACTATCGATTCCCAATTCTAGAAATCTTTGCGTTTCTATATGCCCTAGGCACGTTCGTGTTTGCAAGTTTTCCCTTCGCCGTCGAAGGAGCCCCAAGCGAAGCTATAGCCTATAACTTAACTACCTCGATTCTCGGTGCTTTCTCCCTCTTCATCTTCATTATCCTCATCTTCAAAAACGTCGCCTACGGTTTAGGAAGCGACCTCGAAAAAGGAATCATCCAAACCTACTTTTCATATCCCCTCAAAAGACGCGGAATTCTAACCGCAAAACTTCTCTCAGCCCTCGGCATTGCCTTAATTCTCCTTCTCACCATTCAGATTTCAGCACTCTACGTTTTAGCTCCAGACATTGTGTCGCCCTACTTGGGCACGGTGCTTCTAACGTATGCGGCAACCTTAAGCCCTTCCCTTTTTCTTACGGGCATAGTGCTCCTAGTGACGTTGACCCTTAGAAGAGGGAGCTTAGCTCTTGTTATTGGCATAGGTCTGTTTTTCGCTATGAACATCATCGGGGCCATAGCACTGTTCGTTGCATCCAGCACAGGGTCTCCCGTAGCCCTTCAAATCTTAGCAGTGATTTCCCCAGACGTTGTTCTATTACGATACTACTCAACAAACGTTCCTTCCCCAGAACTTTGGACACCCACCTTCTCAGAAGTACTCCTTTACATCGGAGCCAGCTATGCAATTGTGGCTTTTCTCTTCTTCCTGGGATACCTCTATTTCAGCAGGAGACTTGGCCTATGAAACGCTGGACAATCTTTCTGGGCCGTGGGGGCACAGTTCTCATAAGTATAGGTTTCGCCTTGCTCCTTGTTTCGCTTATTCCCCCCGCTCAATTAGGAAGTTCTTCGGGTGGTGGCGGGATAGGTCCGAAAATGTTTCAAACATTCTCTGAGGCTGTTCTAACGCCACAACAAGGCTTGGAAGTAACAATCAACGCCAGCGGCACCCTAACCGTCTACATACTCGAAGTGAGCACTCAAACCCTATACGACTGGATTAGTGAGCACTATTCGGAACAAGAGACGCCTTTCTTTGACTACAACAATATAACACGACTGGAAGAATTTTTGAAGGCAAATCCTGACTCGATTGGATCGCAGAAAGAAATGGGTGAAGGAAAAATCGAGCATATTCCAACTAAAGTCACTAATGCCACGTTGGTCTTCTCTAATCCAAGTTCAGACTCTATTACAGTGGAATACGAGGCCTCCATGACAGCCATCGTAGCCCCCGGAGCCAAAGTTCGAAACCTAGCCCAGTGGACAATCCCGATAGGATTCGTACTTGCCCTGCCTTGGCTTGCCCAATTGTGGAAAGAAAAAACAACACGTAGAGGTCCATAACCTATATGGATGTAGATTTGTTCCTGCTCCCTAACAATTTCTCTCTTCATGATAACGTTTGAAAAATAAAAAAGAACTCTTTGTCTAGCCCTAAACTCTCTCCTCGCGCGCATTTTTTGACTATATCCGAACTCATAAAAAGCATAGCCAATTACTATGTTACGGAGAACAACTCTTCAAAAAGCATACAGAATGGAGGTATATTAATTTGAATGATAAAAAGAGGCTTACACCTAGCCGCGGGCGCATGTCGACCCGAGACTGGTGGCCGAACCAGTTGAACCTGAATATTCTGCACCAGCATTCCCCCCTGTCCAATCCGATGGGCAAGGAGTTCAACTACGCTGATGAATTCAAGAAACTCGACCTGGAGGCCCTGAAGAAGGACCTCTATGCGCTGATGACTGACTCGCAGGACTGGTGGCCGGCCGATTA
>JABAOC010017482.1_pt1 | contig 11918 bp, 16 predicted proteins | sample 7062161 | NCBI WGS metagenome assembly JABAOC01 (sample SAMN14538625, study PRJNA623070) | marine sediment metagenome | biome: marine biome [ENVO:00000428]; feature: marine pelagic biome [ENVO:01000023]; material: deep marine sediment [ENVO:00002113] | place: India: Gulf of Khambhat ... | reverse complement strand
AACGAGACTTTTCCAGATGGTTACACTATCTTTAGGGGTGAGGGATATTATAATGGAGATTCTGAAGATTCGCTTCTTCTCTACGCATTCTTAAACCAAGATCTCAATCTCAAACCCCAATTGCAGAGACTCAAGAAAGAGCTCGAACAAAAGTCGATACTTTTCGTCAAGTCACAAATGGATTACGAGGTGGTGCAGTGAAATGTTCGGTATGTGAAGAGAAGATAAAACAAGCTGAAGCTTATTTTGGTGACAAGGGTACTTTCTACGAAAACAAACCATTGTGCGAGATTTGCTATCATGAAGATGAACCTTGCGCTACAGTCCTCTACAGAGGAGATAATCAACCCTATGTTATTAGTCACACTAAGAATGAAACTGAGAGAGATTTTAAAGTAAAGTGGCAAAGCACAGATCCGTGGAGAGGTTACTACGAAACCAAGAGCGACCAGTACAGTTTGGTGAACACTGCAGAACTTCTAGTTTGGCATGAAAGCGAGAAGATGCTAAAGGATTTTGACGACAGAATTAAAGGATTGTTCGATGAGCATGAGATTGACTATGCAAGGGTCTTTGCAAGAAGCTCAAATGTCTTTTTCCAAAACTATGACCTATATGTTGAGAAGGAGCAAGAACTTCTTGGAAGACTTTTGGTTGCCAGAGCAAAGAGTGAAGTCGATTGCAACAACCCAAAATGGTGCAAGAACATTGTGTTCGATGAATATGCTTTGAATAAATTAGCTGAGTTGTTCCCTGAACGACAGATTAGGACAGACTTTGATGCAATCCAACTCGTTAAAGAGCTTGGAAGCGATGCCTTGACTGAACTGCAAAATAGACTCAAAAGAAAACGAGGTGAAAAATGAAAAACTACGTTGATGCGGAGAAAGATCCTACTGGAATTGTAAAAAAACTAGTCTCTCGTTGCATTCCAGCAAAGCCTAGCAGAATATCGCTTAAACTGAATTGGAACGACAAACGATCGTTGATAAATCTCAATGGAGACAATCTAGACCAGACGGCTGAATACTTCCATGCTATTGACTTCACCTCCTTTGCGAATGGTGTAATCGAAGCTTACAGAGAGGCCTATGGCGAGTTAAAGGAGATTCCAATAAGCTTTAGGGAAACTGTTTACAAGAACGATAAACTCAGCATAGACCTTTACCCAACCGGTAGCGCTGGAATCTTCGACATCTTCTTAGTTTACAAGTAATATAAGCGAGCGTGTTGATATCGAACCTTTTCGGAGGGGATGAACAAATCATGATCTAAAGTTTGTCGAGATATTTGACCATTGTCATCACATTTGATCTTGCTAGATACTCGTTAGTCCTGTTGAAAGCTTCCTTTGCCAGTGAGTCTGCTTCTATCGAAATGCTCTTCCCTTTTGCACGTGCGTAACATGGGATGATCTTACGGGCGCGCGCTTGAAACACTGGTGAAGTCCATCAGATCCAATGTCTTGGCTATTTTTAACAAGTAATCGGAAATCACTCTGCCAAGTTGAGGAAAGACATTCGTAAGATCGACGAACCAGTAGAACGTGTCATACTCAAAAACCCTAGAAAAAAATGGTATACGATCAGAAAGTTTTTCATATCCAAGCACAACGTATTCGCCCAGAAGTTCTTCCAACGACGCTGCAGAAATTATGCTTTTTTGGATCGCTACCTCGCCTACTAGCAGCTTCATCAAAATGGAGAGATAAGTCTGAACAACGAATAGAAATTCTTCCACGTCAGTACTAGTTCGTAGTGAAATATCCAAAGAGTTCTTGGCAAATGACCTCATGGCCTATATGGCTTTCTTATTTAGGTTAGTTGCACATCCATAAACACCATTCCACATCTCAAAGCTTTCCTTGATGAAAGGATCAGTCTTGTGATTTCCATACTCTTCAAAAAATTTCTTGATAAGAGCTTTCCGACGCTGGAAGCCGGTCCAAGATGTATCTTAAGATCTATAGGAGATGCTACTTTCATTGATAGAGCAGAACCCATGCCTCTAACATCCATACATGATCCTCGAGTTTACCCTGTTCAATGATTCGCTTTTTTTCATCTACGAAAATTATATTCTCGCCATCTGTTAAGATGCCTCGCAAAAGAAGATTTTTTTGTTTGTATTGTTCTATGTAGCTGTTATCTGCTTCTTCTTTGCCAAGAGTTCTGGAAGGGGTCGTATGGGTTTTTTGAACTCAAAAACCAAGCCCCCGATTCTTGCATCACTTCTCCCACGAATAATCTTGCGTTGTTGTTCAATTACTGGCGACAAGCCACGTGCTTTTAGCTCCTTTTCAATGATGTTCAGAAAGTTTCTTTCAAGTTCACCTTCAGTCACTATTGCCCTTTGGTCGATCCTTCCAATTATATCAGTGACTCTCTTGGTGAGTTCTGTGGAGATTGACATCAGCGAACACTAGTTAACTTTTGTTGTTAATAGTATTTATTGACAACATCTCCTCCAATACCATTGGATTTTCCAACGGGCAATATAAGTGATCCCACTTCTAATTTCATGTTTCTGAAGTTAAGAACGAGGTAAAAACGGAGTTTCGTTTATTGACAAAACATATGCCTTCTTTAATCGGCATCGTTAGTATGAAATGCTCAAGATGTAGAAAGAAGTGGATTGAAGGTTTGGATATAAAGTTCGCCGTAGAAGGAGACTGGATGGGTAAACCACTATGCAGAAAATGCAAGGCTGAAGTAGAGAAAGAAGCAAGAGAAAAATATCAAAAAGGGTTAACAAAACAACACTCTGTTAAGGATCATTACGGATTGAATGTCTACAGAACTCAGTCAGATGATGATCTTACTTAGCCACCAGTCAATGACACGGTGACGAGGGCAAAATCAATGGCAAGGCGCAGAAATTTATTCATGGAATTCTTCAGGATACAAAGGACGTAGTTTTTGTGACTAGGAACTATCTGGTCAATTCTATACATGAACTGGTCTTGAGGGAAAGATTGCTTAAGGTAATAAGAAAACCCAGAAGGTTCAGAACAGCTTCTAGACTACTTGCTTAGAATTCTGAGAATGAGGAATAATCAAGAGAAAAATATAGAAAGGGCAGAGCGATAGAGTGCCAGGGACATCTAAACCGAAAGAACATCTACTAAAAAAATTGTTGATGAGTTCATTTTATTTCAGCTTACACCTAAAACACGCTTCAGCATTTTAGATTAATGCTGATATATGCGTGATTCTTATGTGTATATCCAGCCTGGTTTCGAAAGCTTAAATAATGGCTAAAACATATCTGTTATGCGCAGCTTTTGTGGTGTTTCCGAGTTTGCGGGCACATATAACTATGCAGAAAATCGGTGCCCCATGTGACGAATTCCCGAGACCTTACGGTATCCCGGTCTTCTTTTCCTCAGTTAAAAGTAGGGAATAGAAGGAGAATCAAGGAACTTCTGAATCAACTTGAAGTATTCACTCTAGAGTCTGTAGCGACAAGGTGGCGGATCATCGATATGATTTTGAAGCTTCTGTTAGAAAAACGCGATAGGAATTTCCCTTATGAACTTGCCTACATCAGAAATAGAGACCTTGTGAGGAAAATTAAAAAACCGACAAGCGTTGGCAATGTTGTTCGCATGTTACTCAGCTTCCAACCTCAAATTCTTAATCCTCTTGACGAAAAGGAGGAACCTTCCCAAATTCAATTCACCAAAAATGGCGTCTTGATACTTAAGGATGAAACCGAAGTTTGGCGTGAAATTTTCAGACTAACAGATGAATATGATTTACTAAAACCGCTCGTACAAGTACTCAGCCAAAGACTTGACGAGGTCTACAGATACTTCAATGGGTCTAACAAAGACAAGCCCAAAACCAAGTAGTCTTTCGTAACGTTGCATTGGCCAAAAAGCATCCAATACTAAGACACGCCTGCCATACTTTCTAACCTGAAACTCATCAAGAAGCATACCCACCCGATTTCTGACTGGCATGGACAATTCTGCATCTGGATCCCAAACGCTCCCTCCATACTCAATCCTTGCTATGGGATAGTGTTTCTCGAGCAGATCTTTATACGCATCACGCAAGCGCGCATAACTAGAAGGAACATCAGAATGCAGGTCAAACACCCAACTCGCTTTATATTTCTTCATTAGCTTCCGAATACTTCTTTTAACTGGTGATTCTTTGACGATCACACCATCAAGTCTCCTGTTCTTCATCTCAAGGGCTACCTCTCTCGCATAAGGTTCTAGCTCTCGGTGCTTCGGCGAAATCCAACTGTGTAATATAAGTATCTTTTTTCCATCCTTGATATACTCACCCTTTACATCAAGCTACTGGAAGTCTTCCATCGGTTGAAAAATCTCCAGTCTGTGAAAACATTTCAAAAATCGACTTTTCATCTATAAATAGATGTCTCTCAGCCACTTTTTTCCCATACAACATGCCTTTTTATCCACTTGATGATGAAATATGAGAAAATACGAAGGAGACTGGAATACTAAACTAGTGCTTCAATTTCTTGCGAAAAGTGAGTATAGAAAGCTCGGGAGGTGAAAGATTACTTGGGAAGCATCCATGTAAAAAGAGATGGTAAAACCTATACTATTGACGAAGAAGTTACAGGTGCTCAAGCGAAGCAGATCTTGAATCTTCCACCAGATTCGGTTCTTGTGAATGAAAGAAGTCGAAAGATAGATGACTACGAAGCAATCGGCGGCAAAGTGAGAGACGGCGAGTCCATAGCTGCTTATCCATCTTTCAAGTACTGGTGATTAAAAACGAAAAGAGGAAGAATTCTACATGATTACAAAAGTCTGCGAAATATCTTCCCATCCTCTCTCCTTTCAAACACCTACATACATCTTCTCATTAAAAACCTCAAATTGCCTAGGAAATTCAACCTGCGCACCACATCCTTGCTCGTCAATCTTCACCCCGAGTCGGCATATCGCTCTCCCGATGCCTATGTTGACCGAAAGCTCAGAGTTCATGGCAAGAGATCTCAACACCTCGATGAAATACTCACTGAACCAGCAATGTTAGGCAAAGGATGGGTGAAACTATGCGTTTTGGTGAACTGGCATCCAAACTTCAGTTTAGTCGACTACGTGATTATGGCATTAAAATTCTTGGAAGGATTAAAGGATTGAATCAAGAACTCGATGAAATTCTTCTGTCAAAGGGAATTATGACTGAGGTAGAGGAAGTTCTAAGATCCTCGCCCTTGGAGACAACTGTCTTCTTCTTCGGCAAGATTAGGCGAAGGAAATTGTTAACCACAGATGTCTTGATCCCGAGTGAAAGTGACTATGAGAAACGGACATTCGGACATGTTCACGTATCTCCACAATATATTGCAGAAGAGTTTCCTAAACTTCAGAAACAAGGTAAAACACTCCTTGTGACGATGCACTCTCATCCAATGGATGTGTTGAGTTTCGGCGATGCAAAAACACACATGAGAGTAGCGCGACATTATCCGTACCAACTCTCCGGTGTCTTCAATCAAGGGAAGGTTTTCTTCTACAGGTTTGAAAATGGCATGAAACAGACACCTTACAAGATTTTGGACTTGAGTAGGTTTGACAGGCAAGTTGAAGCCCTTGGCACAGAAGGACAGCTTTTGATTTCAGCATCCACTGCTGCTTTAATAGGAGTAGGAGGTGGGAACACAAAGGTCGCCTTCGACCTCGCCAGCAATATGCTGCTTTTCGATCCAGATAAATGGGAAGAACACAACAGAAACAGGGTGTTCATTCCTCCTAACTGTATAGGAGAATTCAAAGCGTTATCAATAAGAAATCTCATTAGAGATTATTACTCGGATGTCAAGGTCACGGCATACGTAGACAAGGTCCAGAGTTATGAGCCACTCCTTTCTGAACTATTGTCAGATGTAGATTTTCTAGTAGTAGGTCCTGACAATCTCATGGCGAGGATCTTTTGCAATAGGTTGTCACTGAAACTCAAAAAACCAGCAATCTTTCTGGGTGCCAGAATCCAGTCAAAAGAAAGTGAGCTAACCACTATGGCCGGTTCAGTGCAAGTGGTTCTCCCCAACGTTTCGCCCTGCTTTGAATGTATAACTTCCATATCTCAACTTGACGTGATGCGGGAAACACTCGATTCTGAAACCAAGAGAAAACTTAGTTCGAAGTATGGTTTGGATGATCTTCTCCAAGTTCCGTCGGCTCCAGCCATCGCTTCCTTGAATGATGTAATAACGGGTATGGCTCTATGGGAAACGGTCAAACTCATAACAAGTATAGAACCGAACATATACTATCAAATCTATGACGCTTTGAAGGCAGAGATTAACTCGATAAAAATTGTCAAGAATCCACACTGTCCAGCATGCGGTCTGCCACAAGAATCGAATTTTGACAAGGCCAATATGGAATTGCCATTTGAGAATTCCCATGATATTCTTTCGGCCGCAAAGAAGGATTAGAAAATCATATTCAAGGAGATAAGGTCGTGGAAAACAAGACAGAAGAATTGACCATCGAGACAATCGAGATGGCCGGTGAGATCGCTGATGAGCCAATTCTGAGCAAAAACATTCGTGAACTCAACCTTGGTTCCAAGTCCAAGCACAGGAAGATAATAGTTGGACCATTCTTTTGCGAATGTGGTATGAGCATAGACAGAAAAAATGCAAAAAGATGCTCTCACTGTAAACGCCTGGTCTGCGAAAATTGCTGTGTTCTATACCTGAACGAAGTTCATTGTAAGAAATGTCTGGAAACAGAACACAATATCTTCCTGACAAAAACAGATTACATTATCCTATTCTATATAGCCAATGGCGTGACAAACGCCAAAACCATCTTCCGTTTAACTGGTGTAAAGCCAGATATTGTTGAGAAGAGAATCCACGATTTCCTAGAGAAGTACGTTACAAAGGTATCAACTAGTCTTATGGAGAAGCTCTTCCCAAAACTGAGAGTGACAGATCTCGGTCGTGATGCATTAGGAGTCTTTGATTCAATCTTCAGCAAAGATGCAGATTGCGTCGTTGCGAAAGAAAAGCTCCAGAAATTCATCGAAGATAAGACAAAATCGACTTACAATCTCCGATTCGAGGGGGACAGAATTTGCTCGAACCAAAAATCCTAGAGAAACTTATAGTTTGGCTAGTCTTAATTGGTTTTGTTGCTTTTTGTTTTGGCTATATTTATACAATTATTTTTACCTTGGGAGGATATAAGGCGCCTATAGAGATTTGGTTTCTCATAATCCCACTAGCATTTCTCCTCTTGGCAGCCCTTGGTTTGAAAATCTTCAGGAGTGTCTTCATTGCTAAAGAATAGGATAAAAAAGATCGTAGAATATGATGAAGCAGCAAAGCGTGAAAACGTTGAGCAATTAGCTAACCCGCTCTTGAGAACTTTGCTTCTAGAAACCGAGGATGAGGTAAAGGAGATCGAGGAGACAATAAACGACATCATTCATGTGAAGCTTGCAACAGAAGACATCCTACATCTAAAACTTGGATTCTTTGCACCGACAAAAATGGAAGCCTCTGGAGATTTCACGATAGGACGAGTCGCTAAAGGCAGAAGGATTTTACATGAATTCGGGTTGAGAGACTTAGAAATCTCCACAAATCTTTTTGTCAATGGAATCACAGGTAGCGGTAAAACTACGACTGTACTAGCGTTGCTCTATCAATGGTTTTTAGAAAAGAAGTCAGCAATAGTGTTTGATTGGAAAGCTGATTACATTAACTTACTAAAGCCTCTGCAGAAAGAAGACAACGTCTCAGTACCAAAACATTTATGGATTTTCTCTGTTGGAAAGAATGATTTTAAGTTTAATCCACTTAGACCTCCAGAATCCGTCGATGTCCTGACCTGGATTGAAACTTTCACAGACATGTTCATCCACGCTTTTGGCTTAAGGGAACCATCTGCTTCTATATTGGTGAGATGTCTCAAGGAATTATACGAAGAGAGCGATACTCATCCAACACTCGCTGAGCTGAGAGACAAAATAAATGTCTATCAACCTCTCTCAAACTTTGATAGAGAAAGCAAAAGATCGATACTGACTCGACTCATGTTACTGACTGAGGCCAGTCTAGGTCCTGTCTTCTCAACGAGAATTGGTGTTAAGTTGGAGGACATGCTGAAGAAATTCGTTATTCTTGATTTATCCAGAATTCCTCTACTCGAGAACAAACGCTTTCTGATAGAAGTCATCTACGGCATGGTTTACGAATACCTGAAAGCAAAAGATGACCGAGAGAAGACGAAGGGAGTTTTTGTCATAGAAGAAGCTCACAACGTGTTTGCACCAAAGACAAACTTTGACAAAGACATAATGTTAGCGCCTGAAGTGGCTCTTTGTGAGATGCGGGATTTCGGATGGGGCACGATTGTGGTGGATCAACAACCATCAAAGCTCAGTTCCGAAGTTATCGCAAACACTGCTACTAAAATCTGCCACAAGCTAGTGAGGAAAGAAGATCGAGACGTCATTAGAAATGCCATGGGCTTAAACGGAGAACAGTCCGAACATCTTGGGTTGTTGAGCAAAGGAGAGGCCTTTGTAAAGCTGAATAGAGACTCCTTTCCTTACCCATTCCATGCTCAGATACAACCAGTGACATTCACTGGTCAAGTAACAAGGAATGAAACCAGGGAATACATGCGGTCCTTCTTTGAAAAGTATCCTATTGATGATGAAACTGGTGAAAAATCTGAAGGCCAATTAATTACACACCCAATGATTTCGTCTGCATCTCTAAAAAATGAGCCACCGAGAATATTGCCGGAAAAAATACTGGAGAAATCAAACTGGTCCAACTCAGTTAAGAGCAAAATACAGAACGTCACTGGAGAAGAAACGAACATAATACTCCTGCTAGGAGAGGGATTGGCATGCAAATCCTCAGACTTCAGGCGAGAGTTAAAGACTACAGGTGGAGATTTCAAACAACATGCAATAATTCTGGCGAAAAAAGGGTTGATCGGTTTTAAGAGAATAAAGGCTGCTGGCAATCCTATCTTCTACTTCCTGAGACCCGAAGGACTCGCAGCCTTCCACATCCTGACTGGAAAGTGGCCTTATGAAGCCAGAGGAGAAAAGCTCGAAAGAAAGCATAGCCATTCAGAGATGAAAGGTCACGTGATTGAAAAATTCAAGAAAGTCGGTTGGAAACTCGTAGAGAAAAAAGTGGAAAGCGGATACGTAGACATCTGTTTGAAGAAAGCTAATTTGACTATACCAGTCGAGATCTCAACAGGGTCTAACAAGTTCGACCAGGTCTATCACAACATTTGGAAATGTGTGAAAACCTTTGGTGGAGTATATTTTGTGTGCGAGAATGAAGTTGCTTACAACGTTGTTTTGCAGCAGGTGTCAAAGCTTGCCTTCGATTGTGCCGTGAACTTCCCTCTCTTCATCATACTGTACAAAAATCTTTTGGAGGATGAAAAGTTTGAAAAATACGAGTTTTAGGAAAAAGAGAATCAGGAGAATTGGGAGAATAGAGAAGAGGGCTGCACAGCAACCCATTCCGCTAATGAGACGCTCTCCTATTTTCTCTAGTGAGAACTCCATTCTCATATTCTCATTAATTCTCAAATCATGGTTAGGTGATTAGAATGTCAGAAGACTTCCAACTCGAGGATGAAGCGGAAAAGCTTACAGAGAACCCGAACGCCACCATAATGAAGTACATCAGTGAACATGGGATAGCCAGCTTGAAAGACCTAGTCAAGCTGTTAGTTGAAAAGTGTGACCTTGGCGAAGATAAGGCTGAAAAGCTTGTTAAAAGCTATGTCACATCTGGAAAGTTGAAGTTCATTAAGAAGAAAGGAGGATACTACTGGCCCAGTCAGAGGCATTACCTCAAACCGAAGTTCAATTTGAAAAAGCTTCCTCCACGCCGAAAACCAACAGCCACTATAGGCAACGTAATGCACGCACTTCACTTGCCATCAAATCCGCACAAACCAGTTAAGGAAAGTCATTTTCTGGCAAAAAATTGGCACCCATACTATCACCCGTCTATGGATAAAGACAAGCTGGGTTATTTGAAAGCTAGAGAGAAGATGGGTGAGGGAGCTGACTGGCCAGCATGAATCGAAGGAGGTGAGAAAACTTGGAAGAGAAACTGTCCACAATGGAATGCCCACATTGCAATAAACCAATAATCCTCAACGCTACCAAGACCGAACTCAGGAAGTCAGAGAAAGTGCCTTTAATCGAAATGGTTCAATCTGCAGCCAAGAAGTGGAAAGATGATATAGATATACTCAAAGATGGGAGCGATGTAGTTGTTATTCCAAATGCCTATCTTGGGGACACGTGGCACAAACTCAGTGATGCTCTAAAGTCATTCAATCCAGAGTGGGTTTCTGAAGGCAAAGAGAGCAGATGGGTCATCAAAGCTAGAGCGTGAGGTAAATGTTAAGAGCTATCAACGAAAATGGAAGAGGACAGGAAGTATCTCTTCGAAGAATAATCTGAGATTGAGGTTGCTCGTGTTCTGATGACTGGTCCTGAAAACCCACATTCTATTAACTTGCAAGCTGGCATCAGGTTTTGAGCTTGTCAAAGAAATCTAGGAAGCCTGCATGTCCAGATTGCCGTAGCCACCGAATGTGGAAAGACGGTTTACGCTACATCCATGGTGGTGAAGTACAGCGCTACTTCTGCCGTTCATGTGGCCTTAGGTTCAGCGAGTCTATTGCGAGCAGTCAGGTAGATTTCAACGTCGTTCGACAAGTCCTTAAAGAGCCTGATCCTAGAAAGAATCTTCCTAAGACGAATATCCTTCAAAGCGACCTCTCCACTCAACCATCCTTTCAGAATCTTTCTTTCCAAAGTAGTGAAGATGTAGGTTCTCATTGTAGTTCAAACGTGACTATAACAGAGAAAGGTTTAAATAGATTCCGTGACTATAACAGAGATCGCTTAGTATGCGTCTCGGAAGTCGAGGCGAAAAACTTGGCCAAAGTGGAATCCCAAACCAAAAAGCGGGCCGCGGGAGCCACAAAGTCAACAGCTGAAGTCAAAGGTAAGATCGTTGAATTTCTATGGTACTTAAGCAAAGAAAACAGAAGCGAAAGAACAATCTTCAGCTACAAAAAATACTTAGAGCTGCTAATGAAATATGGTGCAGATCTAGAGAACCCCGAGTCAATCAAAGGAGTCGTAGCAAAACAGAAAACATGGTCAGAGAATACTAAGAGGATGGCATCAGCAGTCTACAAAGGGTTTGCCAACTTCGTTGGTTTTCATTTCGAATGCCCAAAATTCAATGTAAAACGAAAATTGCCTTTCATACCATTAGAAGCGGAGATCGATGCCCTAATTGCAGGATCCAGCACAAGGCTTGCAGCCTTGCTTCAACTTTTGAAGGAGGTTCCGATAAGAATAGGCGAAGCATTAAGACTGGAATGGGTAGACATCGACTTCGAAAGGAATGCCTGTTACGTCAACAGAACTGAAAAGGATGGGACGCCAAGAGCCTTAAAGATATCAAACAAGCTGCAAAGCATGCTGAAAGCGCTGCCCAAGAAGAATAAGAGGCTCTTTGGTAAGGCAACTTACAAAGGAATGAACAATCAATTGAACACTACCAGGAAGAGACTTGCTATAAAACTTCAGAACCCTAGGTTAGATCGGATACACTTCCACACTCTCAGACACTGGAAGGCAACAATAGAATACCAAAAGACTCGTGACATTCTACATGTCATGAAGCTGCTGGGACATCGAAACGTCGAGAGCACCTTGGTCTACACGCAACTAATTGGCTTTGAAAGCGACGAATATTACTCAGCAGTCGCGGAGACAGTTGATGAAGCAAGAAAGCTTTTGGAAGACGGCTTTGAATACGTCTGCCAAAAAGACGACATCATGCTGTTTCGTAAGCGAAAATAGATGGTGTAAACTCCTATTTCCGTAGGGTAAACACCCATTCAC
>JABAOC010001322.1_pt1 | contig 11918 bp, 12 predicted proteins | sample 7062161 | NCBI WGS metagenome assembly JABAOC01 (sample SAMN14538625, study PRJNA623070) | marine sediment metagenome | biome: marine biome [ENVO:00000428]; feature: marine pelagic biome [ENVO:01000023]; material: deep marine sediment [ENVO:00002113] | place: India: Gulf of Khambhat ... | reverse complement strand
AGATCCAAAGATGATAATACGTTCTTCAATCGTCCGTAACCGTACTCTCTCATTTCCGCTGGATCATATGAATCGAAACCAGTTGCCAGAATGATCGCGCTAACCAAGAGCTTATGCTCTTCACCTCCACCATTGATGGTTACTTCGAAAAAAGGGGCTAGTCCTTCAAAGCCGGCAATTGTAGAGTCTGTGTGTGTTGTGATGTTGTCGTCTGTCTCTATCTTCTCTATGTAGCTAGTGAGCATTGTCTCAGCATTTGCATTCGTAGGGAAAACTCTGTGAAGCCTTCTAAGGTTTCCGCCTAGATTTCTCTCCTTCTCAATCATGTACACGTGATGACCCATGGCGGCCAGGTCTAGTGAAGCCTGCATTCCTGCTATGCCGCCACCCACGACCAGAACTTCACCCACTGGAATTCATCACCTTCTGTAGGAAGCTGGATGTCGAGATCTTGTGGATCTGATAGAAACCGAGCTCTCTCGCGTCGAACCCCAAGGCTAGTCCAAGAAGCTGGGAGTAGAACACAACGGGGATGTCGAGGCTCTTGCCAAACTTTCGCCTAGCAATGAACTGTGCCATGTCTAGTTGTCTGAAGCAGAAAGGGCAGCCGACAACTATAGCGTCTACGTTGCCTTTCATCTCGATGGACTGAACCGCAAGTGAGTAAGCAACATTCGTATCGTGAGAAAGTAGAAACGACCCGCAGCACATCTCGGTGCCCATTGGACGGATGATTTTCGCTCCAGTTAGAGACACGAGTTCTTCCAGTTTTCTCGGCTCTTCAGGATCGTCGAACTTCAGGACGTCGCTTGGTCGAAGAATGTGACAGCCGTTCTGGCAGGATATCGACACGCTGTTCAGGCTGACAGCAATTTTCTCCTTGATCTTTGAAGGTCCGATAGCATCGTACATCAGCTGGTGAAAATGAAGGACCCGAGCCTCGCCCCCGTAGGTGAGATCGACCTTTTGCAGTACATCGTTCACTCTATCTCTCAGTTGCTGATCTTTCAGTCTGTGCTTTGCTCTGCTAAGCGCCGAGAAACACCCGTTGCAGAGCGTTAGAAGATCAAGACTTTCTTTCTCCGCTAGCGCGATGTTTCTTGCTGCGAAGACAACGGATGTGTAGTAATCCATTGATTCTGTGAATTCTCCGCAACAGCCAAAGTCTGGAATATCTACAAGTTCTACGTTGAAGCGATCTGCTACTTTCCTGACGGAGGCTTCATAGTTGAAAGCCTGAGTCGGAACGTTGCAGCCAAGGAAAAGTGCAAATCTCATTTTACCATGATCTCCAGCCCTGTCAGGTGGGCGATTTTCTCGAAATCTTCAGAAACGTCGGGCTTGAGTTCAGGCAATCCCAGCTGCTTCCTCTTTCGGTCAGTGAGACGAGACATCTCTACGATTCGACCGGTAGCAAGAATGCGCCTGTTTCCTTCCTTGACCGATTCAGGAGCACATCCCTTCTTTGAGACCAGGTTCGTGATTTCGTGTATGATATGAATTGGCTTCACGTCTTGCGGGCATCTTTGGTAGCACAAGTAGCATGTTGAGCAGAACCAGAGAATCCTGTTGTCTGCGTCAATTTTGCCCTCTCTTGCTTCTTTGATTATTCTCCTTATGTGGTATTCTGGGACGATTCTCGCCACTGGGCAGCCACCCGTGCATGTTCCACACTGATAGCAGAGGTTCAGATCTTCGGAGGTATGTCCTATCTGAATTTCCATAGCGATGTTCTCCCTCATTTTGGGCGCATCCTCAGGCGCAACGTTTGAGTTCCTTATCACATGGGACGCCATGTCTGTCCACCTCAGGAAGCCTTCAGTAGTGGTTCGATAGTTGGGATATTGGTAGTGGCCGCTTCCAGGGTGGACTCAATCTGATCACTTGTGAAGTGCTGTGGTGTTATTGCGCCTAGAGGACAAGCCACAGCGCAGGATCCGCAGCCCTTGCATGTAATGGGATTGATGTGTGCCTTTCGGCTTTGGAACCAGATCTTCTCTATCAGGGTTTCCTCGGTTCTGAGCTCTATTGCCTCGAAGGGACAGACCTCAATGCATATGCCACAGCCTTTACATTTCGATTCATCGACTTGAGTGATCGCAGCTTCAGATTCTAGGCTGTCCTTGGATAGGACGATGGATGCTCGTGAAGCCGCTGCACTAGCTTGGGCGATGCTTTCGTAGATCATCTTGGGATAGTGAGCGGTTCCACAGACGAAAACTCCGTCTGTGGCAAAATCAACAGGTCGAAGCTTCACATGCGCCTCTAAGAAGAAGCCATTCTCATTCAAAGGAACCTTGAACATTTTGCTCAGTGCTTCGGCATCCTTTGCGGGCGTCATCGGGGTGCTTAACACCACAAGATCTGCCTTTAGCTTCAATCTTGAGTTCAACAAGGGTTCATGTATCTCGACCGTCAAGTCAGCTGGTTCCACAGATGGCTTGTTCTCTTCGTTGTATCTCAGGAACACGACACCGAGGTTCCTTGCCTCTCGATACAGGTTCTCCCATGGCCCATATGAGCGGATGTCGCGGTACAAAACGTATACTTCGGAGTGCGGATTCAGCTGCTTTATTCGGATGGCGTTCTTTATGGCTTCTGTGCAGCACACTCTGGAACAGTAGGGCCTTTTCTCCTCTCTTGAGCCAACACACTGGATCATAACTATCGTTTTAGCGTCGAAGTTGCCTCGCAGAAGCCTTTCCATGTCCTTCTGCGTGATTATTTTCCCGTTTTTCCCAAAGTGGTAGTATTCATGAGGGATGAGCAGTTTGGCTCCAACGGCGATGACAGCGGCTCCGAACTCCAATTCGCGGTAATCCTCGCTGTTGCGGATTCTTGCTTTGAAGGCGCCAGCATGGCCCTCCACATCCTCAACCTCTGACTCAAGCATCACTATTATCCTCGGATTGCTGCTCACTCTTTGAGCAAGGTCCCCTACGACATCCATTGTGTGTGTTCCATCTTGGATTCTGTCGATGTCCCAGAGGAATCCTCCGAGTACATTGCTCTTTTCGAGAAGATAGACTTCGAATCCCTGCCCTGCAATGTCGAGACTTGCAGTCATTCCCGATATGCCGCCGCCAATGACCAGCACTTTCTCGTTGAGCGGGATCATCCGTCTTTTCAAGGGTTTCAACAGTCTTGCCTTGGCGACTGCCATCTCGATGAGGTTCCTGGCTTTTTCTGTCGCAATCCTTTTCTGTTTACGGTGCACCCACGAACATTGTTCTCGGATGTTGCAGAACTCAAAAAGGTAGGGATTCAACCCCTTCTCCTTCAAAGTATTTTGAAATAAGGGTTCATGGGTTCTGGGTGTGCAGGCAGCGACTATGACCCGGTTCAGTTGATGTTCTTCTATAGCTTTCTTGATGACCTCTTGAGCTTCTTTGGAACAAGTGTGTAAGTTCTCTTCGCAGTATACTACGTATTCTAGCGTTTGGACGTGTTTCACGACCTCGGGTACATCAATCACGCCGCCTATGTTGACTCCGCAACGGCAAACGAACACCCCTATCCTGGGTTTATCCTCTATCTCTAACTCAGACGGGTATTCTTTTTCCACTGTCAACTGATTTCTGGCTGACCAGAGGGTTGACTTGGCTTTTGCGGCGGCCCCGCATGCTTGAGCGACGCAATCTGGTATGTCTTTCGGGCCCTGAGCACATCCACAGACGAACACTCCCTCGATGTTGGTTTCCAATGGCTTCTCTAGTTTCGTTTCAACATATCCGTATTTGCTCAGGTTCAGATTCATTGTTTTTTCTAGTGCGTTCAGCGTGTGCGACGGCCTCAGGCCGACTGACAGGACTACAAGATCGAGATCGGCTGTTTTGAACTGGTTATCGTCTGGGTCCTCGTAGAATAGTGTGAGTGTGTCGCTGTTTGGGTTGCTCTTTACCTCCACGTCTTTGCATCTGACGTATTTTATCCCTAACTCCTTCGCTCTGCTGGTGAATTCTTCGAATCCTTTTCCGTGGGCACGTAGATCGATGAAGAAAATGGTAATGTCCAGTTCTGGGTCATGTTCCTTAGCTACTATGGCCTCCTTGGTGGCGTACATGCAGCATACTGCGGAACAGAGTTCTCTGAACCTGCTAGGGTCTCTGGATCCGACACATTGTATGAAGGCTATCTTCTCAGGTTTCAATCCATCGGAAGGTTTGGATATTTCTCCTTCTGTTGGACCGCTTGCGTTCATGATTCTTTCGAATTCCATCGAAGTGATAACGTTCTTGTGTCGATAGTTGTATGACGATTGAGGACTCGGATCATACACTTCTGCGCCACATGCAAGAATAATGCTTCCCACGTTGAGTCTTGACACTTGCTCACTTTGATTGTAATCTATTGCGTCTAAGCTGCAGACCTTCTTGCATCTTGCGCAGGTGTTGGGATCGACACCCAGACAGCTTTTTCTGTCAATCAAGTAGCGCGTTGGAATGGCTTGAGGGATAGGAATGTAGATCGCCCCTCGCCAAGTAAGCCCTTGTTCAAACTCGTTGGGTACCTCAACTGGACATACGTTTGCGCAATTCCCACATGCGTTGCAGTTCTCAGTAACATATCTCGGCGTTTGTCGTATTGTGATTTCGAAGTTTCCAGCGCTTCCTTTAACTTTTAGTATCTCACAGAGTGTCAATATCTCGATGTTTGGATGCCGGGCGACCTCAACCATCTTTGGTGACAATATGCACATGGCGCAGTCGTTTGTGGGGAAAGTCTTGTCCAGCAGCAGCATCCGGCCTCCGATAGTGGGTCTTTCATCGATGAGATATACCTTGAAGCCGGATTCGGCAAGCTCATGAGCCGCGTAGATCCCCGAGACCCCACCGCCAAAGACTGCAACAGCGCCGACTTTATCCATACTGCTCCACGGCTTAGGCCTGTACGATTGAATTGATTACTGGTTCAGGAGAAATGAGGTTCCTGTGAAGCCCCAGTTTCCTTGTGTCAACGCCAAATGACAGACCTATAAGCTGCGTGAAGAAAAGTACTGGAACTTTGTGTCTGTCTGGAACGGTCTTGATCTTGTCACTCAGGGTTTCAAGTGTCATGTGACAAAGAGGACATGTAACCACAATGCATTGTGCACCCCTCTGGCTCGCCTCAGTCAATATCTGTTCCGTCAGTTTCAGGGCTACATCTCTATACGTCATGAGCAGGCCGCCACCGCAGCACTTTGTCTTGCCTACGAACTCTAGAGGTTCGCCTCCTAGGATGGCAACAATCTCATCGATGCGGGTCGGGTTATCCGGGTCATCAGATCTTATGATCTTGGAAGGTCTGAGCGATAGGCAGCCATAATAGGAGACTGTTTTCAACCCGTTCAATGGTCTTTCTGCTCTTTCTCCTATCTTCTCGAGGCCAACTTCATTCCATAGGAGATCCAAGAGATGCACGACTTCAATCTCACGAAACTCATAATCCAAGATTCTGCTAATCTTCTGTCGTAGCTCCTCGTCAGTAGAGAGCTTGTGCTGAACGGCGATTAGGTTGTTGAGACAAGCGTTACATGCAACCGCAAGCTTGTCTGATGCGTTGGATACGATTTTCAGGTTTCTCGCTGGCAAAGCCAGAGAGAGAGCAGAATCAAGAGATGAAACCTCCAATGCCCCACAGCAATTCCAATCCTCGATCTCAACCAATTCTATGCCGAGTTGCTTGCAGACAATCCTTGAGGACATATCGTATTCTTCAGCGGTAGACTCCAAAGAGCAACCTGGATAGTATGGGATCTCCAATTTCAATCACTGGGACGATTCTCTGAAGATGTGCCTAAGTTCTTCCAATGCCTCAATCTTGTGTGGAGAGAAACCAATCTTCCCCTTCCGGAGCATTTTCAAGCCAACTCTGGAAAAGGACATGATGAGCCCTGGGTCCTTCCTTTGGAGCATGTACTTTAGGAGCAGCCCCGCCTCAAACACTCTGCCATGGCCCTCTATGCTGTCTTTGAACATCTCGTCAAACATGAGTTGCGGCCCTCTGATCTCCATACCCCCTTTCTTTGCCTCTCTCACAGCCAAAATCCTCAGTGCTTCGATTACCTCTGCAAACCTTACATCTTGTGGGCATCGTTCAAGACAAGTGAGACAGTGTGCACACTTCCAAATCGTCTCACTTGAGAGAACCTCCTCCTTCATTCCGTAAAGAACCATCCTGACGATCTTTCTTGGATTGTAAGTTTCGTCAACCCTTCTAACAGGACAAGAAACAGTGCATATGCCGCAATTGAAGCATAGCTTTATGTTTTGGCCACCGATTTCTTTCGACACTTCATACTTGAAACTCGGATCAAGCTCCTCGAAATCTATCGTCGCTATTTCCCTGCTTGCCATCTGATTCTCCTGCCAAAGCCGGCTGGTGGAGTTAATTTTAATACTTATCAGAGAAAATACGAATTGTCTCATATAAGCTTTGGCCGACGCGGCCAAAAGGAATCACGAATCACACAAATGCAGTTGCCATATTTCACGTCTATCCACAAGCCGGTCTACCGCAACAGTCAAGAACAGAATATCGCGAAACAACATAGGCGCGTTGCCGCAGTCTGATCGATCGCCAAGACCTCCCCATCGTCAAAGTTAGCAAGTCTCGATCGGTGAAGGTTCACGCCTTGATCGCCTTTCCTGCCAATCAAATCTGACAAGAAATGCGTGACCGATCAATCCAAGTTTCACGTATGTATCGTTCGATCGATCTACCATCAATCTCAATTGGAAACTTGCTATGTTTGGATTGCTCCCTCACCAGTAGCGATTCTTCGGGCCTTGACGCGATCGATCCTCACTCTTCCGGAATCGCTCGCTACTTCTTTTGAGAGTGTCTCGGTAGATGTCAGCTTTCTTAACGCCGTCAGCCAACACGCTGAGCTTACGTGGCTGTGGAATATCCAGTGCCGCCTAACCTCAATTGCCCTTTCGGGACAGACCTTTTGGCACGCGAAACAGTACACGCAAAAGTTGCTTGAGACTTCGGGCTTCCCACTCTCATCTAGTTGAGCTGCATGAGCTGGACATATGTCCACGCAAGCTCTGCACCCCGCAAGGCAGAGATCGACATTCAACTCAATTGTTCCCGTAAAGGGCTTTTTGACAAATATGGCGTCAAAGGGACAAGCCCACTCGCATCGCCTGCAATATATACAGAGTGACTCGTCGATCTGCACGTCGACAGCTACTGCTCTTCTGGNNCTTCTGGTCTGTGAGTCTTGGATCAACACATTGATAGCTCCCGTAGGACACTCTTGTTGGCATACGATCTTGCATTCCGGCCTGCATTTCTCCCTTTCGACCCTGACATCTTTGAACAAGACAGGAAAAGCCTCGTTTTTCACTATCGTAGCTATCTCTTCGCCATCAATTTCCATCGTTAGCGCGTCCAAGGGGCACACAGTTGCACACTCGCCACAGAGAATACATGAGTCGACATTGAAATCAACGGTAGGCTTTCTTGCCAAGCGCCCTTCAACTACCAGTGGCGGATTCCAAACGATAGCTTCCTTGGGGCAATTTTCCGCACACACTCCACAACCATCACATAGATCTCTGTTCAAGCAAAGCTGATATTCTCTTGTAAGGAGACTCCTTTTGAGCTGTATCTCACTTCTACTCCGTCGCCTTCTAATTGCTCCGCCCAAGATAACAACGACTCTCCTGTCGCCCCAATATTTCTCTTTTCTATCATAAAAATCATCCGGTCGACTGAGCGTTGGCGGGATCCATCGATCTAGCCAATGACATATGCTATGCACAACAGTAGTCCAGTCAGAAGATGAACGAGAACTGTGCTCGCGTTCGCTGGGATAAGCTTTCGCGCATCTGCATAATACCTCCTTGCGACGAAAACTGCCCTAATGGCTAGAGGAATCGTAACAAATGAAAGCAAAGCGGAGACCGGCATAAGCCCAAAGAAGACCCCGAGGAGTATTACAGTGTACGTAAGAGCCATGAGCACAGCATAGCCATCAGCCGCTCTCTTGATTCCCAGTCTGGTTACTAGTGTCTTTTTGCCAGTTCTTGCGTCTGCGTAGTGATCGGGGATTTCGTTTATCCAGAGAACTGCGAGAATCAACATTCCTACAGGAATGGATGCCACGATTGGTTCCAATGCGATGGTTTGTGTTTGCACGTAATAGCTTCCTATAACTACGAGTGGTCCGCAGTTGAGGCCTACAATGAACTCACCAATCCCTCGTGGGGCCAATTGAGTCGTGTAGAAATATCCTGAAAAGACGCCTATGAGGCCAAGAACGATGACAACCCACCCTCGAGCTAGAGCAAGCAACACTCCAATCAAACCAGCAAGAGCAAAGGAAACGAGAGACGCCGTGTGCACCTTTCCGGGATCTAGCACACCCTTGGGTAACAAGCCGCTTCCACCACTGAATGGCGAACTGAACCCTGTCTTGATGAGATCGCATCCGCTCTTGTAGTCAAAATAGTCGTTTGCAAGGTTCGTTCCAGCATTTACGCAAACCACGCCCATCAAGCTCAAGAAAAAGCTCACTGGGTCAAAGTTTTCAAAGGAAAACCAAGATACTGCTGCGCCGAGGGAGACGGGTATTAGAACAGCTGTGAAGAAAGCAGCCCTGAATTCCTTGATCCATATGAGAATTCCATTTGTCGGATTCTCGGATCTCCTTGAAAGTCCATCCCCAAGCAATGGGATCTTCCACCTATTGTGGTGTGAGCAATCGATCGATCCAGAGGTCGCTCCAGAAGATGCATGATCTCCCGGATTCTCTCGTGTCAAACTTGACGCAAAGGTCTAGAGACGCAGGAAATAGAAGTGTTCATCATTTCTCGATCGCAAGGATCTCAAGAGGCCCGCACTCGTGTTCGATGCCTTCTCTTTCACAAATCTCCACAATCTTGGAGCATATCATTAAGTCCATGTCTTCTATTACTGCCCTTCTTGCCCCCTCTATCTCAACAGACACTCCTATGGGAAAGTATCCACAACAGGCGACTGCGCTTTTGAAGACATCTATTTTGCATTCCTTGGGGATTTCTTTCTCATCTAAGGAGGCCTGAATCTCCTGAACATATCGGTTGATGTCCTTGTTCTTCGCGTCGATTAGGTGAAATTCCCTTTGGCTAATTAGACCCATTTCTTTAGTCCCCTCAAGATATGCTTCTCACAGCAATCATGGTAACCGTCTCCTTTATTCCTGGAATTCTCCGCAAAACATTAAATACGAAACCGTCAAGATCTTCAATCTTGTCAAAATCCACCCCAATCAGAAGATCATACAGGCCGTAGGTCACCGTAGCCTGTTTAATATCGCTCATTTCTCCTATTCTTGAGAATACTTCCTGTTCCTTTCCCGATTCCATTTTCGCCAAAATGAACGCGGACACCATGAACCTGCCACCCTTTGTCCTATAATTATTAAAAAAATGATGTTTTTCTTTATAAGACTTTTGGACAGACACATGAGGGACAAAGTGGGTTTCACGGGAACAATGGTATTTCTTTCCTCGCTCCACAGTTGGCGCGTACAAGCTACGGGACTGACTGATGATGGGTCGTCCCGACGTGCTGCCATTCATGTTCGCACTCTTTGTCTTCATTCTGCGTGAAGATCGGACAATGCAACTATCTCTCTCTTCGTGCATCTCTCTTTCTCAAAGAAGCAGTTCTTGCTGTTGATAGATTCCTTGAAGCATTCACTGAGACGCGGGCAGTCCATCTTGGTTACCTGCAGTTGGCATGGTTCGATCGATCGTGCGTGCCCAGGAGAACTGAGGGAATATTCAGAGATCTAGTTTGTTAACCCAATCTGGTATTTTTCCATCCTTGACGTCGTCGTAAATGGGCCAGTAGGGTTTGATATCAATTATTGGAGTGCCATCCAAGATATCCAAGCCCTTCACCTTGATCTTGTTTCCGTTGTGCTCCATCAGTTCCACTGTCGAAACTGCAATTGGATTTGGTCTTGGAGGGCATCGGCAAGCAAAGATCCCCACAACGGGCACATCTGGGTTTCCTTGTGGATGGTGGGTGATAACATAGTTCTTGACTTTGTCCATCCAATAGACAACAATCACATGAGAATAGTCCTCAATGCCGTTGAGTGCATCTGTGAATTTCACATCAACTGTGATTTCAGAAACTACGCTAGCATAGCTGCCGAACCGCGGTTCTCTTTCACTGTTTCTCGCCACGCCAATGGGTTTTAGAACTATTGCTTCCATAATCGATCGATCGAAGACTGCAGCGCCCGATTTAGTCGGGCTTTAATCTTCTCGTTGATATGCCTCGATAATACTGAATTGGCGAAAGATCTGATGAAGAAGGGTGCAAAGATGAGAAAAAGATAGATTCTCGTAAGTCTCAAACAACACCGCGATGATAACACCGACAAGCGATCGATCGAGATCTTCGAGTATCTTCCTAGTGACTTTTACTTGAAGCAGCTAGGTCAACCACAGCTCTCAAAGCGCGATCGGCTCAATACACAATCGAAAGGCAACCCACAAGAACGCCTGAGCCTTTTTCCAGAAAAAGATTCCACGAATCTTTTAAGAGTGAAGCGTCTACTAGTGGCGCGAAGGTTTTCTGAACTGAGAGGGAGGTGAGAATATGGGATTGGGGAAACTTAACATTTGGATCAGGTATGAGAAAGGAGTAACGTGGTCCTGCAGGGTAGACACTGAGAACTGGCCTCCTTGGAACGGGTGGAAAGTGACCATCAAGGACTGCACTGGAAGAATTCTTGAGTGGTGCGGGAAGAGATACAGTCTTATAGGGCCCACCAAACATGGTCACCTTGAAGTCGAGGTCCCTCCTGGATCCTACATCATAAGTGCATTAAGCGGAGCTACAGGATGCAATACCTACACTGCTCCTGCGTATGTACAGGTCGGTTGCGATGAATGCGTCTGTGTCAACCTACTTGCTCCCATTCAGCACTACTGCGCCTGGTACTATATCGCCGGGGTAAGGCAGGCTGTCAGAGATGAAGTTATACCGAAAGAGGTCGCGGAAAGGGCAATTGCCACAGCGAAGGAAGTCCTAAAATATGTTCCGAAGCCGACTCTACGGCCAGGGGAGACTCCCGTTGAAGAGGACATTGAGGAAATAGAAGGTATGCTGAGGAAAAAGAAGTAGGAAAAGGGCGTCCTGAACCTAGCCTTCGAGCATAGCTATCAGCCGCCGGGCGCTGATCTTGAGGTCCTACCTGGCAGATTCTCCCTCTTATCTTTTGAATGTAACCCTCAGCCGAAACATGGATTGATCGATCAAGACAGAGTCCGATTATCCAAACACGGACTTCAGTGTTCTTCTCTGGACTAGACCACAGCGTCTGTATGGGAGTTCCATTGATACCGGTGATTGAGGCGTCGGAATCTACGGGTGAATTATGTGGAACACAGTACACTATGAAGATGAAACTTACATTATAGATTATCTCGTAGATTCCACAAACAAGCAGGGCAGGACGTAACACAATCTTCAGTAAAAGAGAGATGAGGATGGCACGACCTCCACAGGAGACGAGTAAGCAAAATTCTATTCAGGAAATGACGCATCTGCAAAAAGACCGAAGCTGAAAGTCACATACTATGTTCCTTGATCACAGCTATCGCAGGAGGAAAATGAGTTCTCCCTTGCTTTTCCCTTTTTCCTTGATATCGATTGGTCAATATCCAGAATCCGCCTGGGGCCTGAGAGCAATTGATCGATCTCCTGTGCCCAGGCTGGCGGGGGACAGTGTCCTCGAAGGAAAGCCTGTGAGAAGTCAGGATCGAGAGAGACTCAGCATGCTCTCCCAGCGTACAACACGAGAAGGCGGCCCACCTTTAGCCTCTTGTGATTGTCTTGGTTTGGCTGTTTGGACTAGGAGTACTCCTGTGAAGACTAGGATCATCGCGGCGATCTTTGCTGTTGTGAGTTGTTCACCGAGAAATATG
>JABAOC010040266.1_pt2 | contig 11925 bp, 9 predicted proteins | sample 7062161 | NCBI WGS metagenome assembly JABAOC01 (sample SAMN14538625, study PRJNA623070) | marine sediment metagenome | biome: marine biome [ENVO:00000428]; feature: marine pelagic biome [ENVO:01000023]; material: deep marine sediment [ENVO:00002113] | place: India: Gulf of Khambhat ... | reverse complement strand
TAGAATAGACGACGAGTATAAAAGGAATTAGGTCAAGTCAAACTTCTGTGAGATCCTTTCGTTCCACTTTTGATTTCACCTACAGGCTACCTTGGCGACAAAGAAATAGACCTCTAGAAGAATAGAATTGATTTCTAGAAAAAAATTCCTTGCTGCTTTATATAGCGCTTTTCACAAGTTGCTTTCGAAGAGGATTTCGCATGAAAAAGAAATTGGCAGTGTTTGCGTTAGCTCTGAGTGTGCTTTGTCTTACTCAAGCATCGATTGCCTATGCCTGTCACAAATCGGTGGAAGAGATCAACGACGCAGATGGCGATGGAATCGTTGAGGTCGGCGAATACGTGGAGTTCGTGTTTCGAATAGGAATTAGCGCCTATCTCGGTGACGACTGGTACAACATCGTAGTCGAAGACCGGATCGCGGCTGAACTGGACATCATTTCAATTGACTTCGTCTCCATGGGATCCGTAGAGTACTACCGGAATCCCGGGAAAAACACCGGCAACGGCAACAGCGGGAAGGATAAAGGTGCAACCGAACTGGTCTGGACTGTGGGTGACCTAATGGAGGGCGAAGGCGCCCAATTGTACTTCACTGCAGCAACGAACTTCAATCCAGCTGGAAAGCAACGATACACATCACCTGGCACCTACGAGCTGAACTCTGGTCCAGTGTTGAAATGCAACGTTGGCGCGCCAGACGGACCCCAGTACTCGGAAGACCCCCCAACCTTCGGAGTGCCGGATCCGATCACGGTCTACTGGCCAGACTAAACCTCCCCCTCTTTTTTTTGTTCCTTTTGCATTCATAACTACGATGAGACCTCAGAAGGAACCGGGTTTCAACTCGTTCAATCTATCCTCAGTCAAGCGATTGTTCATCGGCGTTTTCTTGCGCGTCTTGCGGCATTGGAAAAATGCTTGGCGACAATGGGAATATATCTTGCTTGAACGGGAGCAACCCATACGATGATAACGATACAGGCTCCAGCTAGCACATCGGTCATCAGGCTAGCTTTTCGGTTAAACCGTCAGCTTTTGTCCGCCGAACCAGTGTTAACAAATGATGTCGTTTGATCGTTGAACGTAATTTCATGATCGCCCACGCAAACGCTAATTAGCGATACGCCTTCATGATAAAAATGGCGGTCCGCTTGAAGGAGAAGATCGAATGTATGCGAGCGTTGTAAGGAAAGTTGTTATTCCCTTGTATGATTTTGCAACTGGAAATCCCACTCGGGAGTTCATGAGAAAGTTGGAACAGTCTCAGTGGTTTAGCCTTGAAGAGATAAGGAAGATTCAGGAGAAAAGACTGAGGTCTTTGGTCAAGCATGCCTACGAGACTGTTCCGTACTATCACAGAATGTTCCGGAAGAATGAACTGACCCTAAATGACGTTAGAACCATAGATGATCTGACGAAATTGCCCATACTCAAAAGAGAGGACATCAGGAAGGGATTTGAGACAAGATCCATCATTTCGAGCATGTACGAACAAAAGGTGCGTAAACGTGGGTTTAAAGTCACTGGTGGGTCGACCGGCGAACCGATAAGGTTTTACACAACGAGAGAGAACCGTCGTTGGGCCACCGCGGCCAGATATTTGGGTTGGAAATGGGCAGGTTTCGAAGTAGGAGACAAGTTCGCTCAAGTTTTCGGATTACATCTCGATCGACCCATGCTTCAGTCTTTCAAGGGAAGAATAGAGGGACGATTGAAAAGACGAATTGCTCTGGATGCCTACCAGATGTCTGAGACGGCAATAGAGCAGTTTGTGCAGAAAATCAAAGAATTCAAGCCCAAAGCTCTCTACGGAAATGCCACATCAGTCGCAAATCTGGCGAAATACATCAACGATAAGAGAATTGAGAGCATTCCTTTGAAGTCGGTCTTCATTGATTCTATGAGTCTCTTCGATCATGAAGTAGAAATGATCGAAAGAGTATTCGACTGCGACGTTTGGTGGCAGTATCACAACCGCGAAAATGGTACTTTTGCTTCTGAATGTTCAGAACACAATGGATATCATCTCTTTTCTCAGATTTTCATATTTGAATTCATCCAAGGGGACGAGAAGGTCTCAGCGGGCGAAACAGGATCCATCGTGGTTACCGATCTCACTAACTACGCCATGCCTTTTGTTCGATACGAAGTCGGCGATTTGGGCGTCATGTCAGATGATAGTTGTACCTGCAGAAGAGGCATGCCTCTGATGACGAAATTGCTTGGACGGACAATGGAAATCTTGGTTTCGGCGAATGGAGATTTCATCGTCGCCCCGTTTTTCGGGCGTCTCGAGCATGTCTTTGGAGCTCGCGACATCAAACAGTATCAGATTGTGCAAGAAACCCTATCCAGAATTGTAGTCAAGATAGTTCCAGGAATAACCTACACTGATGAAGATACTAGCATCGTAAGAAAAGCGATGCGTTCATTAATGGGTGACCTAGAAATAGAAGTTGAGCTGGTCAACTCGATAGCCCAAAGCAGATCTGGGAAACGTCAAGTCATAATACGGAAATTTCCCATAAAATTCGCATAAATATAGTGTAAATAGTAGATTTGGAGATATCCGGTTTCAATGTATATGCAAATCGAAATTGCCCGTATCTGGATGCACCATGGATAGGAAAAAGAACATGTCTGAACCAAGCGTAACTTTAGCCGCTGTAGGTGATGTTATGTTGGACAACGAAATGTCCAGAATCATAGAGAGAAGAGGCCCAGATTTCCCATTTTTGAATATTGTTTCAGCGTTAAGGGATGCGGATCTTGTTTTTGGCAACCTGGAAACCCCCTTGACAACGTGCCAAGAAAGGGTGATATGGGATTTCTCTAAGCTCGGATGGAAAGGAAAGTCCAAACCATTCTTTCTGAAAGGACCGCCAATGGCTGCGGTCGGACTGAAGAATGCCGGATTCAATGTCCTTTCAATAGCCAACAATCACATCATGGATTATGGGACAAAAGGCGCAAGCGAAACAGTGGCTGTTCTGCGAAAAAACGGGATCATTCCTGTGGGATTTGGCATGAACGCTCGAGAGGCAATGGCTCCTAAACTGCTAGAAGCCAAAGGCATCCGATTCGCCTTTCTTGCGGGTAGCTCCGCTTATGAAGCTACATTTTTCTCTCCAGGAGCGGCCCCGGTTGGCTTGTGGAGCCTGAAGAAACAGGTGAAAAAAGCGAGAAAGATATCGGACGTGACAATAGTGTCTCTTCATGTTGGCGAAGAGTTCAATGAATCCCCGTCCCCGCTAACCGTTCGATTGGCTCGTGGTTTGATAGAGACTGGTGCAAACGTGGTTCTATGTCATCATCCTCACACACTGCAGAGAATTGAGACATATGAGAAAGGATTAATAGCCTATAGTCTCGGAAATTTCGTGTTTGACTATGGCGGTTTTTTGGATTACACCACAAAAGAGAACGCGGAAAGATGTCGTCAAAGCATCATTTTGAAGTGTACAATATCCAAATATGGCATTATAAACCATTCAATCATTCCGGTTCAACTTGACAACAACTTTCAGCCTACCATGATTTCAAGAACCTCTAGATTGGGCAAGGTAATTGCTGCAACAGTCAGAGCTCCACCATTACCCAGCTATTCAGGTTTAGACAGGAGAGAATCCCAGTCTGCGCGCAAGGAAGTAATTAAAGCCCTCATTGGCCTCACTGTCAATCTCAGAAGGAAAGATTTCAAAAGCATATATATCTTGATCAGAAAAATGCTGGATAGACTATATGCGCGCAGGCTAACCGGCTAAGCCTGGGCGCACACGATTCCTCAACGCCATCCTTAACCATTGTTGCGCGCTTGGTGTGAAGACTTCCGGGGGCTGATGAAGAACCGTTGCAGTTTTCCCATGCGTGTCCCTACGATGCCAACGATCACGAGGACGACCAAGCACACGATGATTCCAATAAGCCCCAAAGTCAATGTTTTGTTCTCCTGAGCTAGAAGTTCAACCGCAGCGGTTAGATTGGCAACTTCTTCTGACAACACCTTCACGGTGTAGTTTAAATCACGGAGCTCTTGAGAAAAGGGATTTTCACTCGATGAGGTGTCTACACTTGCGATTGCTGCTATCTCTTCCGACCAAGTGTCCGAATTGTCCTTTACGCTGAAATAGATGGTGTGTGTGCCTTCTGATAGTGTGGACGTGTTGAATTGGGCTTCGATGCTGATGATGCCGTTGAGCGAGGATCTCCACTGGTAAGCTACAACAGAGCCATCTGCGTCGGTGCCATGTCCAACAAAGCGAATAGTCTCTCCTCGAATTGCTGGGCTTGGCGTAATGGAGTCGATATGAGCAATTGGCGGAATATTCTCTGGGGGAACAATGAAAGCTTCTTCGTTAGTGTCGAGATATGTACCGTTGGTTCCGCCTATAGCATAGATTCGACCGTTGCTGCCGAGAGCCGCGCCCAACTCCTTCCTTGCTGTTCGCAAGACCGACTCTGACCAGCTCGGTGTGGTCCATTTGTCTGTTTCGGGATCGTAAACTTCAACGGTGTCAAGGACAGGTCCATCGTGGCTGAAATAGCTGGTCCCTCCGCCTATCACATATATCTTTCCGTCTGGACCCAGAGCTATGCCGAATCCCAATCTAGGCGACTGCATCGGAGCTCTTTCAGTCCATGTGTTGTTTGATGGGTCATAGACCTCCACGACCGATAGAGCAGATTCGTTGTATGCGCGCACGCCACCTATAGCGTAGATTAGACCATCAGGACCTTTGACTACGCCTAACATGCTTCTCCCAGTAGGCATCTCCTTTCCATTCATCCACGAATCCGTTGAAGGGTCGTAAATTTGCGTTTTATTGCTATAGAGACCATCAGATGACTCTCCGCCGACGACGTAGATCTTCCCATCATCACCCGTGGCAGCGCCACCCATCCATGCTGCTGCGGGGATTAGTGTTTTCGGAGACCATGTATTTGAAGCAGGATAATAGGCCTGCGTCATCGTTAGGTATGTCGTTCCATTGCCTCCGCCAATCAAGTATATGGTTCCATCTGGGGCTTTGGCAACCGCGGCTCCTCTTGTAGCTTGGGGAATTGATGCCTTTGTAGTCCATGAATCAGTCAACGGGCTATATGCTTCGACTGTTGCATTTGGAGGATCAGTTCCCGCAAATCCACCCATGACATAAATCAATCCATCATCGCCGGTCACAACCGCAGATTGCCCCCTTCTTGTTGGCATGCTGGTTCTGACCCTCCAAGAAATTGAGGGCATATGCAACGCAAATCCGAATTCTACATGAACTAGACTAAGCGAAAAAAAACCAATCATTATACAAATGCGAAAGAGCGCAATTTTTGATCTCAAATCCCATTCTCCTGTGGTGAGAATTTAATAGGATGTGAAATCCTATTAAAAGGATTGTGGAAATCAGCTTCACAGACGTAATTTCTTCCCAGAAAGTGCTCAGCGCGTGCGTGAATAGACCTTGTTGTCAATGATGGATGTAGATTGGATACGCTTGTCCATGAAATCCTCGAGGTCTCCAACCATAAATTGTAAGGATGGCAGTCGACCTAGAGTGACCATAACCCTTGAAATCATCAACAAAGAGTGAAAACATACGCTCGCCTAAAAGAACGTGAAGGGGAGTGTTACTTCTCGACATTGCCCTCTTGTTTTATCAAATGCCGATGCACACGAACTTAATGAGAAGAACAAGAGGATGTATGTATACAAGACGATGGTTCCACTGGGTATCGCTGGTCGTCGATCTTTCTGCGCCGACTGAACAACCGAACGATACCATCAAATCTGGTTTCTGAGATATTAAAACCGGAATTGATGCCTAAGCCAGGGCAAGAGACAGATAATCAATATCGTTTCTGCATGGTCTTGTTATCATGTGTTGAGTCTATAAGCAAGAGAAATCCACGAATGATCCTCTGAAGATTCCGCCGGAAATGTAGGAGCTTCCAAAATAGTCTACTTCTGCATAGAAATTCCAGCGCTAGAACCTTAGTCATCAGAACCTCTCCAATTATGAGTTGGTGATTCTATAGTGAACTTAAACATGGTTGGAATAGCCATTTCTATCCTGGCAAAAGTCAAGAAAGTGCGTGGGCAACGAAACTCATAGTGAAATTGTCAATGAGATTTCCTTGCTCCCTAGAAGAGATGCAGGTTACGAGCATGAAAGTACGTTAATCCGAGCAAGTATTGGTACACACGCGCACACAGAAAATCGATAGGACACAAAGAATGGGTAGTGTAGACTGTTCCTATCGCAGTCAAGACTTGTGTTTGATTTGGCCTATTACCAATGCTATGAAACATGACACCACTATGGCCAGTGTGCCCAAGGGGACTTCTGGTATGACCAAAAGGTTTGGTGGAGCTTCCTCGGCAGGCAGCTCTTCTGTGGGATGTGACTGTGACGTAGCTAATGGTGCCCGTGTGAATATTAAGTAGTATATGACCATCACAGCTACTACTGCAACAGCTGAGCTTGCCAGAAGAGCTTTTCTTCTTCTCTTCATTTTTGTCACTCCAAGAATGTGTTCACAACCTTTCCTATAAACATAGCAGTAGGATTCCTCTAGAGGTTTTCACCAATGCAAACTTTCTACTTGGATTTAGCAACCGAGCGCGCGCAGCTTCTACTGACGGTGATGGAGATAGCCCATCGAAATGCTTAAAAATCATTAGATTTCACCAGCCAAGAATTATGTAGACGATCCTTAGTATGAAAGTTGCCAGAAATAGAATTGATACTATAATAGCAAGGTTTCGGAGTCTTTTCCTGTCCACTTGAACTTTCGTTTTGCTGTAGTGTGGAGAGAGAAATTCTGAAGCGAAGATCATTAATATTGCGGCGATGGCCAGCCAAAAGCTTATGTCCCAGAGATTCAACGGAAGTCTCATTTTCTGGATGGCTCCCGTTTGGGCTCAGAGAGACTGTACTCTACGCTAGTGGTTTGACCGTCGTCACCTATAAGGATCCTTTCTACGGCTACTAGTTTGCCCGTCGTTTCGGCTATTGCACATGCTATTGCGCTGCAGAGAGGACAGCCTAGAGAGCCGTAGACTATCGGAAGTTTTTGAACCTCTTTGCAGATGCGCCGGTAGACGGAGTTTTTTGTTATGAAAAAAACTCTGTCTTTGTTGGTTTCTATCTCAACTTCCTGGGCGATTTCCAAGTCTTCGACCAGAAGCTTTGGCATATTTCGTTTAAAATACTGCAGGTCAATCCTTGTGAAACTTGTGCCCATAGTTTTTTCGAAAAGCCTTTTCAGTTCTATGCCTGGTGGGATGAGCAGTGCACCATTTGGATTGTCGATAAAAATCTTGTCTCCTTCCAGTGTTTTTTCGGGTGGCGGTAATTGCAGGTTCTTTCGGGTTGTGACGTACACCTTGCTTGATTCGAATCCTTTGAAATACTCGGGTGGCAAGTAAACTCCTTTCCCTTCATAGCCGAGTTCTTCCATCATTTGGCCTAGATTTGCTAGTGACGGGAAGGTTGTCTTGTCAAGTAGCGTTTCTTTGATGTAGCTTTCGGATCTTATATAAAACAGCGCCACCGCCGAGAAGATCAAGCCTATCCCTATGAAGGCAAGAATTGAGGAGTCCAAATATACCGCAAGAGCTATGGCTACGACTCCTGCAGAAGCCAAGACGGTGCAAGCTAGCTTTGCCGCACTTATGCGGGTGCGTACACGATGTGGACCGAGCAAGAGCTGTGTTCGAGGGGCACTTCTACTAGAAAAGATCAGCACGATTGAGGTAATACTAGCTATAATTGCGAATGAGAGAACGTCAAGCATCAGTCTGGAGTAGGTCCAGTAGTGACCTGCCCACTCGTAGCTAAACTGCAAACCGTACTTATACAATTCATTATGAACTACATAATCTAAACGAGTGAAGAAAAACACTGAAAGAGCAAACATTGTGATTCCTACGAGAAGAATTACGCCAGTGACAAGTCTTGCTGAGACGCCCTCTGGATGCCGCACTTGCAGCAGAGTCAGTACAATAGAGACGCATACCATCAGCACTGCGACCCAAATGTAGCTAAGCGTCAATGTTGAGTTCATCCAGTAGTGACCTGCCCACTCGTAGCTAAACTGCAAACCGTACTTATACAATTCATTATGAACTACATAATCTAAACGAGTGAAGAAAAACACCGAAAGACTACTCATCAGAAGTACCACAAATAGAAGAAATGCTACTATTCTGGGTCTAAATAGGATCGCTCTCATGGTCGTTTAGTCCATCATAAACTAGTTTTCGCAGATTCCAACTAAAGGATTACGGTGTACGTACACTGACCTCCAAAGAATTGAAAGCTTCCACATTTGTTCAAGCGACAAACCACAAATCAGTCTGAAATGCTACTTGCGCGCGTGGAAAGAACCGACTACCTTGCGCGGAGTACTGACAATCGCTGGATGCGCAAATCCAGCAGAGGAACTGACATCCTCGATTATAAGAACCTGCTCAGAGCATCACGCACGTTCATTGTTCTTGTCTTGCGCTCTGAAACTGATACCTTATCCTCCAAGATCTTCCGAGTTCTCGGAAAAGATATGGTTGTTTTCCATACTTGTCTAGGTTCGTCCTCTTTGCTGATTATTTGATTTCTTATCAAGCCTGTTTCTTCTGTCTCAGTAAGCATTTGTAGGAATTCTTGTTTGTTTATCGGTTTTCCCGTCAGGTTTTCCTGGGTAGTTGCTATGTTATTCAGTGTGGGATCTTTCGTTCTTTCTGTTTTATGAACCAAATCGACTACTTTTTTGGCTGACTTTGCGAGTTTTTCATAGGCGTAGGCGTTGGCTTTTCTTTCTTTTCTTCTTTCGTAAATCAATATGGCGACGCTAATGATAAGCAGTCCAGTCACTATAGCTGTCAGTCTTCCCGCATTTTCAGAAGCCAGAATCGCTATTTGCGTCCATTTCTTTATGGGTTCCCAGTATTGTGCAATTGCTGTTGCTATTGTTGCTAGCAGATCTTCTGTTGCCTGTAGGGTTTCAAGATCGCCCTCGTCTCTGTAGGCTACGACGCTTATCTTCACGAATTTCTCTTCAGCTGTTGTGTTTGTCTGGAAGAACGATTTTTCGCGCCAGTAGAGAACCACTTGTGTCTGGTTCGTTTCAGTGTACTGGAAAGCGAAGTACCTCGCGACTATCGGTGGATTTTCCAATATTTGTATGTCCCTCAAGTCCAATTGTGTGACTTGAGCTTGATATCCATGAGACTGTGGCCACGTGATGAGGCAGNNTCTGGAACTCGTAGAGGCTATTTCCACAGTCACCCACAAAGTCTTGCTTTTCTCATCGCTGGGTATATATGCATAGATTAATGACGCGTCTTGTTTTGCTGTATATTCAAAATCTCTATCGCGGTAGATGAACTTGAGCGTGTATCCTGGAACTTGAGGTAGAATTTGTCCAGTCGTTTGCTCTCCTCCTAGTGTGAAAAGGGTCACTTCTGCTGGGCTCTTTTTCAAGGCGAATACAGGTGTTTGAATCGATAGTAGTAAGAGAACGGCTATGGTAATGGCTATTATCTTTGCTATGTCCCACTTTTGGAGCTTTATTGCACGATATCTCTGCAATCTTCCGCATTCTAGACAGAATCGCTGAGGGCGTTTGGTTGGTCCTGAGTTGCATTGTGGGCACTGTGTTAAGACCGTAGCTTTTATGGATATTCTCGTTTTTAGTGCTTTTTCCAATGTGACCAGAAGGAATAATGTGCCTATGAATATTATGATCCATCCACCTAGTAGGTGAAATATTTGTAACGCTGTTTCTTCACCATGGCCGTAGCCTATCAGCAAAATGGCGGTTACTCTTGCCAGATTCAAAAGATAGATTAGTGAGAGTCCTATTGGGAAAATAGTGACCTTTTTCCATAGTTTGTCTCTGATTATGTAGGCGATAAACACTGCGAACACAAAAAATCCGATTGCAGAGTAGACACCCGAACACGCCAAGTTCACCGCGAAAGAAATTGTTGTGCCGTCCGATCTTTGAATCTGTATCAAGGGGTTGCCGTATTCGCTAGAAAGAGCGGACTGTATGCCAAGGGCATTTATGATCGTGTTCGAGAGCTCCGCGGTTGTTACGGAGAGCGTTGCCCCGACGCTATATATTATCTCAGATGGCGGAGGCACTAGAAGCGTCAAAAAAGCTATTGGAAAAACTAGATGCCTAAGAGTTTGATAGTTGAACATTATGAGCGTGAGCCCACCCACAAAAACTGGCAGAGCTAAAATGCGAATTTCCAAGGGCGTAAATGTGTGTGGTCCGTACCAATTGAGCATTACACCAATCGTGGAAAGCAAGAACCCTGCAATTGTTGGCATATGTCTTGCCCTTCTTGGGTGGTCTTCTGGGTCGATAGCGATTACTGCTCTCAGCACATTCCTCTTGCGATAGACTAGGTAACCGAACATGAAAGGTATAGCGAGTACATAACTTGTTGTCTCATTTTGCAAAGCGTCGTTGAACACGACCATCAAGTCTTGGCTGAAGAACGCTAGCGCTGCGGCGAAGACCGTCGCTGTCCTAGCAGCTAAAGTCATTAGGGTTTCGGTTGGATGCAATGACATGTTTCTCAGCAAATTCNNTCACAGAGGACTTAAGCGTCAGTTCGCCCGTGCAGCTTTAGCTTCCATCACACCGATCCTCCACAATAACTTGCTTTGTATCCCCAAAGAGTGCTAGGCAGTTGTCACACTTGTAAAACGAAGACGAAAACCGGTCATCGACATCTATCAACCAAAGGAACTGGATTCCTGCGACAAGCAAAAACCAGGTCCTTCCACGTGCGTAAGCTTCATGAAAAACACCCGCCCCACTGTCAAATACCACTTGAAGTATCGTGTATAGGCTTCTCAATTCTCATAACTGCATATTCGTATTTCAGAATCAAATTTGCAATTGGTTTTGCCGGTCCTAATTCTTCGATGATCCTTTCCGCGTCTCTGAGTTCCAGTCTGGTAATGCCATGCCCTAATGGAAGAATTGTCAAATACGAAATCAAATAGATAGCACTGGCTGTTACTATTTTCAACACTACTGGGAATGAAAAGAATCTTGTGTATAAGAAGACAGGTAAACTAGAAGCCAGAGCTAGCATATATATACGAACCAAGCTTTTGTAGTTGAATTCAACCTTACATACGGATTTGGCTAGATATGCTCCATAAATTGTTGCCGCAATGTTAGACGCTAGAATTGAAGCTATGAGTCCGATAACTCCTAGCACGCCAGTCAAATAGGGAGCCAGAAGAATGAATAGCACAAACTGAAGTATGCCCATTTTTAATGTTTCTCTGGTTTCTCCAAGACCGTTGAACAGGCTTTTCTGAATCTGGTAGCCTAATCCAATGGTGAGAAAGAGGGTAGCGTGTAGCGACAAGTATGTTGAGGCTGAAGCGAATGATGTTCCATATATTACTTGGACTATCTCTTCTGATACAATGATAACCATAAGTGCAGAAGGAACCACAATCAACGATGCGTATTTTATCGACAGCCCAAAGAATTTCTTGACCGCTTTGCTATTTCTGTTGAATTTCGAGAAAGCAGGGAAGAGAGAAGTAGCTATTGAAAGCGTCAAAGTAGAAAGCAATGTCACAAAATTCATAGATGCTTTAAAGTTTCCAATATCATAGTTTGGGGCGAAAGGAGCGAGTATTATACTCTGAAGTTGAGGGATTGTGCCTAGAAGAAGCGCGGAGATGTACAGCGGCGAACCGTAATTTAGTAGAATCTTTAGCGAATTCTTCCAGCTGTCTACTACTAGAGCCCGATTGTCATTCTCGGAGTTCAGCCGTCGATAGAGATAGAAGTATAGTAGAGCAAGGTTGGCAACTCCAGTTATGAAAAAACTCACGACAATGCCTATTAGTGCTCCAAATATGTTTAGACCCAGAATCACTAGAAAAAT
>JABAOC010000885.1_pt4 | contig 11926 bp, 6 predicted proteins | sample 7062161 | NCBI WGS metagenome assembly JABAOC01 (sample SAMN14538625, study PRJNA623070) | marine sediment metagenome | biome: marine biome [ENVO:00000428]; feature: marine pelagic biome [ENVO:01000023]; material: deep marine sediment [ENVO:00002113] | place: India: Gulf of Khambhat ... | reverse complement strand
CTTCGTGTTAATTATTCCTGATAGTCCGCAGCCCGAGATATCTTTTGAGAAGCGATAGGTCATGATTTTCCTCCAAAATGTCAAGAAATATTGAGATATTCATAACTATAATACCATGGCAAGCATCAGGGCAAGCCATATATTGCCATCATTCTTCAAAGTCTACAACACAATGGGCGATCCCCGCGCAGACCGACACGATTCGTCGCATCGATGAGAGTATATCGAGATGAATCGAACTCGTTTCGAGAGACTCTTTCATTCCCTTGTTCAGCCTGCGAATATGGGCATTTTTTAGCTCTTTCTCCAGATTACCCAAAACTTTTTTCCTGTTCAAAACCCTGTTGGCAAGCTCTCTGTCCACCCGCATGAAGGAGACAAGAGATTCATCGAACATCTCGACTATCTTCCCGTGGTACATTAGTATCTCCCGCTCTCCTTCTACGGAAAAAGAAAAATTATTCAGTATTTTATTACTTAATTGTTCACTTATACCTTTATCTATTATGTCCCCGGCTATTTCCAGGTAATTTATCACGGAGATAAACTCAACGTTCCGTTTTCCACCTTCTTGACCGGCATCGAACTGGCTGTGTTCCGATAAAAACTTCTTTATCTCCCTGTCGAGGTAATCGACGATATCGTCTCTATTCGAAATATCATCGATGATGTCTATATTGTCCGTTTTGATAACCGTTTCCACGTCCGCGAGCATTCCACGAACAACATCTGCCATTCGCATGATTTCCCTCGATACCTGAGCAGCGCCAAGGGATGAGGAGACTGAATACGATTTATCAAGATACTTCAACCTGAACTCGTCTCGATTTTCTTTATCGGGAAGTCGTATATTCAACTGTTTTGAAACCACTCCGGTAAAAGGAAGAAAAATGCAGGAGATTGCCAGATTGAACACCGTATGCATATTGGCAACCATGTGTGCCGGGTCAAAGGAGATTCTTTCCAGAAAAGACGGCAAATAGCCGATCAGGGGAAAAAAAATAATTACACCCATAAACTTGAAGAAAAGGTGCCCCCAGGCTATGCGGGCTCCCCTCTCTTTCCCCCCGAATGCTGATAGAAAGGCAATAACGGTTGCACCGAGGTTCGCCCCCAAAATTGCAGGAATGGAGGAATCGATGCTCACAAGATTCTGCGATGAAAAACCGATTATGAGCGCGAGAACAGCCGTTGAAGACTGAAATACAAGGGCACATATCAACCCGCCTGCAAATGATATGAGGGGCGCTTTGTCGAGTCCCTCGAGGATCATGGGAAGTCCGGGAATTTGACCGACACTGGCGGAGAGGTCTGTGACAATAAGGATGGCAAAAAGAATGAAGCCGAAGCCCAAAATCCCCTGCCCTATGGCCTTTCTCCTGAGGTTGCGCGCAAAGAGATAGATAAATGCGCCCACTGAGATAATGAGCAGCGATATGGAAGCGATTTTGAAGGATATCAGCTGAATGATGACCGTTGCACCAAGGTCAGCTCCTAGAATAATGGCAAGCGAAGCCGGCAAAGAGATCGGGTTAGTGGCGGAAAGAGATAAAAGGAGAGCAACCGTTGCACCCGACGACTGGAGTGATACCGTTGCGAAAAAACCGGCGAGGTAAGCCGGAAGCATACGGTTCGAAAGTTTCTTGAATGCAACCCGAATTTTCTCTCCAAGGGCTGACTCGAATCCCATTCCAGAGAGGCGGATACCCAGGAGGAGAAATGCAACTGCACCCAAAAATTTTATGAGCAACAGGTCACTCATCGAACAAGAGAGCCTTGGAAAAATCTTCGGCATTGAAAGGTTTCAGGTCGTCAATCCCCNNTTGAAAGGTTTCAGGTCGTCTATCCCCTCACCAACCCCAACGTAACGAACAGGGATCCCAACCTCCCTCGTAATAGCGAGGAGAACGCCCCCCTTGGCGGTGCCATCTATCTTCGTTACGGCCAGACCGGTAACCCCGAGGGACTCATGAAAACTTTTCGCTTGATTTATGCTATTTTGGCCGGTTGTGGCATCCAGAACGAGTAAAATTTCCGAAGGCGCATGGCTGAGTTCCTTACTGATAACCCGCTTTACTTTTTCAAGTTCGTCCATGAGATTTTTCCTCGTGTGAAGCCTTCCTGCAGTATCTATTATCACCACATCTTTTTTCTTCGATCGCGCAGATTGAATCGTATCGAAGGCAACCGCCGACGCATCGCCTCCCGGCCTGTGTTTCACCACCTCAACTCCCGCCCGCTGGCCCCAGATTTCAAGTTGGTCGATTGCTGCTGCACGAAACGTATCGCTTGCCCCTATCAACACGGAATATCCTTTTCGTTTTAGGTCATAGGCCAACTTTCCGATGGTCGTCGTTTTCCCCGAGCCGTTTACCCCGACTACGAGGATGGTGAACGGTAATGGGGGGCAAATCTCAAGCGGTTTCTCAACCCCGCTGAGCAAATCTTTCACTACTTCAGCCATTTTCCCTAAGATCTGATGGGCATCAAAGCTTTTTTGTCCGTTTAGGTATTTTCTCAACTGATCAACCAGGTATGCGGAAGTATTGAAACCGATGTCGGAAAGTATGAGGATTTCTTCGAGTTCTTCGAGAAACGCTGCTCCTTCGCTTCCTGACCGAACCGCTTCATCAAACCTGCCCAGAATTGTCCTTCTCGTTTTCGAGAGCCCTTTTCTCACTTTTGACAGAAAGGCAACCATGTGTTCGCCTCAGGTTTCTTCCAATTACTGAATTCCTTCAAGATGATAACTATAGCACAGGACAATCCTGTTGATCTGCAACTTTGGGTGTGGGGACAATCGGTGGAAGACTAGCTTAACTGGGCCGATACGATCCGGGATATTCCCGGCCGATCCATGGTCGTGCCGTAGAGGAAGTCGGCAAGTTCCATCGTCCTTTTCTTGTGGGTGATCATGATTACCTGACAATTGTGCGAAATGTCGCGTATCAGCCGGTTGAACCTGTCCACGTTTGCCTCATCGAGGGGAGCATCTACTTCATCGAGGAAAAGAAATGGACCGGGACGGAGGAAGAACAAGGACAAAAGGAGGCAGATACCGGTCAAAGCCTTCTCCCCGTTCGAAAGAAGGGATAGGTTCTTCAATCTTTTTCCCGGCGGCTGGGGAATTATCTCCACCCCCGATTCGAGGAGATTGTTCTCATCGGTAAGTTTCAAATATCCCTTGCCTCCGCTAAACAGTTTGGGGAAAAGCTCCATGAATTTTTCATTCACACTNNCAATGAACCTGTCCCTTGATTCCCGATCGATCTTCGATATCACTTTTTCCAGATCCCCCATCGATTTCTCGAGATCTTCCTTGTGCTTCAAGAGGTCTTCATACCGCTTGGCCAGTTCTTCCCTCTCCTCTATGGCAGATACATTCACTTCTCCGAGAGATTCCAGGCGGCCTCTCATCATATCGATCTCTTCTCCAAGGGCTGCCTCGTCAACCCCCGCAAATCTCTCTTCCTCAGGGTACATTGCAATGTCGCCCAAACCGTAGCTGTCGCGGGCAACAGCGTCAATATTCTCAGTTCTCGTTTTAACCGCCGCGAGCCGTTCTCGCAGTGAGGCGATGTCCTCTTTCGTATTTTCCATGGACGAGAGAAGGCCCGCCGATTCCTTATTCGCCTCAGCAAGATCATTTTTTAGCTTGGAGAGGGTCTCGGTCTTCTCCGCCATCACTTTCTCGAGACTTCCCCGCTCATCAGCGAGGGCTTTCACCTGTGCTATCATCTTCTCTTTCTGGCGGGAGAGCTCTTCTTTCCGCCTCTTCAGTTCCTCTATCTCACCGGTCATTTTTTCCCTGTAGATGTATTTATCCTCCAGAATTTTATTCAGCGAATTAACTTCGGCTGCCAGCCCGTTTCTCCTCTCCTGGATCTCCACTCTCTGAAGCTCCCTCTTGCTCATCTTCTCCTCCAGCTCTCTCAAACCCAACTCGCTCCTCTGTATTTCTTCCTTCAAAGTCGCTAACTCTTTTTCCAGAGCCGAAACCTTTTCTGAGCTCTCCTTGTGAAGGTTTTTCGACTCCTCATTCGTTATCTCGAATCTCTTCATTTCGGCAACGAGATGGGAATGTTCTTCTTCGCTCCACGTCTTTCGCTTCTTTTGCTTCTCCAGCTCTTTTTCGAGAAACTCGATGCTCACTGTAGCGGAATGTTTTTCCTTTTCCCGTGAGCCTATCTCATCACTGAGCTCCTTGTGGCGTCTTCTCTTCCCCTCCAGTTCGGCCACGACCTTGTCCAGCTGTCCTTCTTTGATCTTTATCTCTTTTTCCATATTGAGCAGCGTGGACTCGAGTTCAGCCATCTCACTTCTCTTACTGAGAATCCCACTTTCCTCTCCCTTTGAGCTCCCTCCCGATATAATTCCGCTTGGAAGAACGAGATCCCCCTCAAGCGTTACGTAAGTAGCCCAGTGCCCATTGGTCTTCCATAACCGCACTGCATCTTCCACCGAATTTACGAGAAGAACATCTCCGAGAAGATTTTCTATCAGATCCCTGCATTCTCCCGGGGCCGAGATTATTCCCGATATTTTCGAGATAACTCCTTCGCCCGTTGGCATCTCGAGACTCCTCTCCCCTCTTTTTCGCAACTTTACCGGCGCAAAGGACCCTCTCCCCTTCCCCGTATCTTTCAATGCGCGAAGAGCAACGACACCATCATCTGAATCTCTGACAACGATGTATTTCAGGCTTTCGCCAAGAGCCGCCTCTACAGCCTTCTCATACCCTTTCTCGACACCTATCAGCTCTCCCAGCACGCCAAGTATTTCGGATCCATCGCTTATAGAGCGAAACTCATTCATAATATATGAAACGCTTTCACCGAAAAGCTCATAGTTTTCGAGGATCTCCTTGAGAGCCACGAGCCGTGATCCTGCCCTTTCCTTCTCTTTCCTCGATTGTTCGATGATCGCGTTGAGCCCTTCCCTTTCCCTCTCACATTGAGAGATACCGGTAGTAACCCGCTGGATCTCCTCGGTGGACCGATATAAGCTTTCCATCAATTCCTTTTCCCTCGCAATTTCATCCTTCAGTTCCTTTTCCGCCCTGGATATATCGGCCTGAATCAGATCGAGTTCTCTGGCAAGATGATTTCCCTTTCGCTCTGTTTCGTAGAACCATTTCTCGTTTATGCTGATGGAGTTGTCAAGGCCTCCAAGTCGCGACATGATGTCGACGAGAGCTTCTCTTTTTGTCTCCTGCATTTCCTTTAACGCATGAACCCTTTTTCCGATTTCATCCCGCGCTCCTGCTTCTGGGTCGGGCTCGGAATGGAAGTGAGCGAGCTCAATATCCGCTTCGCTCATCGATTCTCCCAGCTCAGCGATCCTCTCCTTCATTTCCACCAGCTCCAGTTCTCCCTTCCTGCCTTCGCCAAGGAGCGCCGAAATCCTCTCTTCAATACCCAACATGTCTCTCGTCACCCCGCCATGCTCCGTATCAAGCCGGTAAAATGCCTCGTTCGTGCTCCCCAGCTGCTGTCTCACCGCGTCAATCTCTGTTTCCTGGGAGAAAATTTCGTTTCGTAGTTGCTGTTCCTTTATTCTCAGGGTCTGCAGCGTATCTTCGTACACCTTTACCTTCTGGACCATCTCCTGCAAGCGGCCCGCATACAGCCTCTCCTCCTCGCACTCCTTTATCGCTTTTCGCCGCAGAACCTCTATCTCTATTTGTTTCAATCCCTCTTTCAGTTTTTTGTATCGGGCGGCCTTTCTCGCCTGCCGGTCTATAGAAGAGAGTTGCTTCTTCACCTCGAGCAAAATATCCGCAAGCCGCAAGAGATTCTGTCGTGTCGTCTCAAGCTTTCGCTGAGCTTCTTTCTTTCGCATCCTGTACTTTGCAACGCCGGCTGCTTCCTCAATGAGCATCCGTGTCTCTTCAGGTTTTCCCGTTATAATTTGCTGGACCTTTGCCTGCTCGATTATGCAGTACCCCCTGGCTCCCGACCCTGCATCGAGAGATAATTCTACGATATCCTTTAGCCTGCAGGGAGTTTTGTTTATGAAAAACTCTGACTCTCCATCTTTGTACGCCCTTCTTGTTATCTGGATCTCGGAAAAATTTTCATATCCAACCGGAGGGGAGCCGTCGCAGTTATCAAAGACGAGATTCACCTCTGCCATGCCCATCGGGGGAGCACTTTCCGATCCTGAGAAAATGACGTCTTCCAGCAGCTTTGTCCTTATCATGGTCGGGGCTGTTTCTCCCACCAGCCACCTCATTGCATCCACGATGTTTGATTTGCCCGAGCCATTTGGCCCGACAATGGCAGTCACGCCGTCCGAAAAATGAATGGTGGTCTTCTCGCTGAAGGATTTGAACCCTACCAGTTCCAGTGATTTAATTTTCATTCCCAATCTCCAATTATTAAAAAAACATCAATATGGTGTATGTGCTTTATTTGATAATACAATATATTGTGTAATCAGGAAAATGTAAAGAGAAAAAAGGTGATCCCGGAATAGGATCACCCGGTCACGGCGAATTAGTGAAAACAACAGTTATGACGAGGATTTAGCCTGTTTTTTCTCACCCCTACGCTTGGAACGCTGGGCATCTCTCCGCCTCATCTTTTCCCTCAAAGCCGCCTGGGCTGCGGCAAGACGGGCGATGGGAATACGATAGGGAGAGCAGCTTACATAGTCAAAGCCGGTTAAGTGACAAAACTCAACCGATGCCGGATCGCCTCCATGCTCTCCGCAGATGCCTATTTTAAGATCTCTCCTCCTGCTCCGGCCGCGTTCGACACCGATTTTTATCAGATCACCCACGCCACTTTGGTCGAGAGTCTGAAAAGGATCAAAGTCGAGGATGTTATCGGCCCTTCTGTCGAAAACGGTCCCACAGTCAGGACAGGAGAGGTCCTTCTCGAGTGTTCCCCCGCATAGAGAACACTGCTCAGATTTATTCATGTATTCCATGATGAATTTGCCTGCATCATCCCGCGAAAACCCGTAAGCGGTCTGTGTGAGATCATTGGTCCCGAAAGAGAAAAATTCCGCTTCTTCTGCAATTTCATCTGCCCGTATTGCAGCCCTCGGCAGTTCTATCATGGTCCCCACGAGATAATTAACCCTCGTCTTGAATTTTTTCTGAACCTGCTCGGCCACCTCTATAACGATTTCTTTCTGCGCCTTCATCTCGGACTTCATACTGACAAGAGGTATCATGATCTCAGGATACACCTTGATTTTCGCCTTCGCCACTTGGCAGGCTGCTTCCATGATTGCACGCACCTGCATCCTCGTAATCTCGGGATAGAGAATGCCTACCCGACACCCACGAAGCCCGAGCATCGGATTGAACTCATGAAGCTCCTCCACCCTGGCTAGCAATTTCTTCTTCTCTTCGACGAGTCCTCTATCTGCATGGAGAAGTTCCAGCTTAGTCACTTCTACCATCAAATCTTCCATCTTGGGGAGAAATTCGTGGAGAGGAGGGTCCAGAAGTCTGATGGTAACGGGAAAGCCTTTCATGGCCCTGAAAAGTCCGATAAAATCATTTTTCTGCATCGGAAGGAGCATGTCGAGGTACTTTTCTCTCTCTTCCAACGTCTTGGCAAGGATCATCTTTCGCATTATGTTGACTCTGTCTTCGCCGAAAAACATATGCTCTGTCCTGCATAACCCTATCCCCTCTCCACCAAAATTCCGGGCAACCTCAGCATCCCTCGGTATGTCGGCATTTGCCCGAACACCGATCTTTCTGAAAGAATCCGCCCACTTCATGAGGATTCCGAACGCACCGGTTAGCTCAGGGGTAATCAGAGGAACTTCCCCGAGGATAACTTCCCCCGTAGACCCGTTCAACGTGATGAAGTCTCCCTCTAAAACCGTTTTCCCATTGACAGAAAACCTGTTTGTCATCTCATCAATTTCGATATCCTCGCACCCAGCGATACACGTCTTCCCCATCTGCCGCGCCACTACTGCCGCGTGGGAGGTCATCCCCCCCTTTGCCGTCAAAATCCCTTTTGAAGCATCCATCCCGTGAATGTCGTCGGGACTCGTCTCTTTTCTCACGAGAATGACCGGATGTCCCTCTTTGACAATCTCGACGGCTCTATCGGCGGTAAATATCACCATTCCTGTGGCAGCCCCGGGCGACNNCTCTCGCAACAACTTCGTAGTTAGCCTTGGGGTCGATAACGGGGTGGAGAAGCTGATCGATCTGACCCGGCTCGACCCGGAAAACTGCCTCTTCTTTGGTTATCAGTTTTTCCTTCACCATATCCACTGCGATTTTGACTGCTGCGGTTGCCGTCCTCTTCCCGGACCTGGTTTGCAGCATGTAAAGTTTGCCATTCTCAACGGTGAACTCGTAATCCTGAACATCTCTGTAATGGTTTTCGAGTTTGTTCGTAATTTTTATCAGCTGATTGAACACTCCCGACATGTCTTTTTTCAAATCCTTCAGTGACAACGGCGTTCGGGTCCCTGCCACAACATCCTCGCCCTGAGCGTTAACGAGATATTCGCCGTAGAACTCCTTCCCTCCCGTTGAGGGATTTCGGGTAAACCCTACACCCGTTGCCGAATCATTACCCGTATTCCCAAAGACCATTAACTGAACGTTCACCGCTGTCCCGAGGTCATCGGGGATGTTGTGGGATTTTCTGTAATATTTTGCTCTCGGGTTGTTCCACGACTTGAAGACAGCCTCGATAGCCATGCGAAGCTGGCTGTCCGGTCCCTGCGGAAAGGGTTTCTTCATCTTTTTCTTGACGATGTCCTTGAACTTTTTGACGAGAAAAATCAAGTCTCCGGCATCCAATTCCGTATCCAGTTCCACATTGTTATCCAATTTCCTTTTCTCGAGAGTTTCTTCGAAAAAATCCTTGGAGATGCCGAGGACGACATCTGAGAACATGGCTATGAAGCGCCGGTAGGAGTCATAAGCAAACCTCTCATTATTCGACCATTTCATGAGCCCTTTGACGGTTTTATCGTTGAGCCCGAGATTGAGAACTGTGTCCATCATTCCGGGCATGGAAAACTTTGAGCCCGAGCGAACGGAAATGAGCAAAGGTCTCGAAGGGTCGCCAAATTTTTTCCCCGAAAGTCTCTCCAGTTTTCTGAGGTTTTTCCCCACCTCTTCGATCACATTTTTCGGGATCCTTCCCCTGTTTTTATAAAAGATATTGCAGGCATCAGTGGTGATCGTAAATCCCGGAGGAACGGGAATTTTGAGGTTGGTCATCTCAGCAAGGTTCGCCCCCTTTCCGCCGAGAAGATCTTTCATATCGGCTCTGCCGTCTGCCTTGCCACCCCCGAAAAAATATACATACTTTTTTGTCATCTCCAATCCCTCCCGATAGGTAAAAATTAATCAATGTTTACCAGACTTGGAAAAGTCGGCTATCCAGCTGAATAGGCCCGTCAATTCAGAGAGGAGCGCAAGTCTGTTGTTTTTGAGTTTTTCGTCCTTGTCCATAACGAGTACTTTCTCGAAAGAAAAATGAGTCCACCGAGTCCCTGAGGGATGCGAGCTTCTCCAGGGCTTCAAAATAGGATTTCTTCGCCGCAAGAGTATGAACCGCCTCTTTCGCTTCGCCTATCGCCTTGAAAAGCTCCCGCTCTTCATCGTAAACGAAGAGTTTTTCAGAAATATCCCCGCGTATCTGCGCTCCCCGTATAATGTTCTGGGCCCGCTTGAAACCGGTGATGAGGGATTCGTAGGAGTCGCTCTGTTTAAATCTGGAAAGAGCATCCACCCTCGCCTTCACGTCGAGGACGTTATCAAATCCTGCATCGATTATCGCATCCACAACCTCCTGGTCAGACTCTCCAGACGATATGATTCCGTGCAGCCTTCCTTTGAAAAAATCCAACACGTCGGAGATAATCGTCTTCTCATCCCCTTTTATGCGATCTTTGAGATTCTTCACCGCTTCTTTAGCGAGACTTGAGAGAGAAAGATCATATTTTTTGCCCAGAATCACATTCATCACCCCTATCGATTGCCTTCGTAGTCCATAGGGATCCTGAGTCCCCGTCGGGATGAGACCAACGCTGAAGCAACCACAGATGGTATCCAGTCTATCGGCAATCGATACTATGGCACCGGTCTCTGTTGCGGGGAGGATATCCGCAGCCCCCCGGGGCAGGTAATGTTCAAAGACCGCCTCTGCAACTTCCGGCTCTTCGCCTGTCTTCATAGCGTAGTATCTCCCCATGATTCCCTGAAGTTCGGGAAACTCGTAGACCACACCGGTAGTGAGATCGATCTTGGAAAGGGCTGCTGCCCGTGCTGCCATCTCGACCATATCGGGAGCCACCCGCTCGGCAATTTTCCTTGCGAGCTTTTCAACCCTCTCCACTTTGTCGAAGTAAGTTCCAAGATCGGACTGGTAAATAACCTCTTTTAACTTATCCTTCTTGCTGATCAATGGTTCTTTGAGGTCATCCTTGTAATAGAAATCCGCGTCAGCTAGCCTCGCCTTCAAGACCCGTTCATTCCCCCTCACTATGACATCCATATCTTCCGTGATAATGTTTGAAACCGCTGCGAACCCGGGAAAGAGGTTTCCCAACTCATCCTCGAAAACGAAATACTTTTGATGCTCTTTCATCGTCGTTATCAATATCTCTCTTGGCAATTCAAGATATTCCTCGTCAAACTTTCCAACAACCGTGACAGGATACTCGACGAGGTTTGTCACAGTTTCCAGAAGGCTTTCATCCTGAACCCATCTGAACCCAATTTTCTTCTCTATCTCTTTGAGCTGTTTTCTGATGAGCTCTTTCCGTGCATCGAAATCCACGATGACGAATGCTTCCTTCAACTTTTTTTCATATTCAGAAACATCTTTTATGGATATCTTTTTCGGTTTCAAAAATCTGTGTCCAAAGGTGAAATTGGAGGACTGTACATGCCCGAAGGAAATATTGATAACCTCTTTGCCGAAAAGGGAAATTATCCATTGAACTGGCCTGGCAAATCTAATTTCGAGGTCAGCCCACCGCATAGACTTTTTAAATGGCAGCGCAGGAAGCAATCCCGTAAGAATCCCCGGCAACAGTTCCTTCGCCGGGGATGGTTTCTCTTTTTTCATAAAGCCGAGATATCTGCCTTTTTCGGTTTCAAATATTTTCAGATCTTCAACTTTCCGGTTCAATGATTTGGCAAACCCAACCGCGGCCTTCGTCGGGTTTCCCGAGTCATCAAAAGCGACTTTTTCAGATGGTCCAAGAACGAGATCCTCCTCCTGCTGCTGTGTTGTGCCCACGTCCTTTATCTTATACACGAGCCTCCTGGGACTTCCGGTTATCAAAACTTCTGAAAAGGATATCCGTTTTTTCTTGAGCTCTTCCTCAAGGTATCTCTGACCGCCTTCGAGGGCGGGTCCGATAAACCCCGCTGGAATCTCCTCACACCCTATTTCGATAAGAATGTCTTTGTCCATACCTTCCTCTCTATGATATTTTTTATTTGAAAGACTTTTTAAGAAGAGGATATCCGAGTTCTTCCCTCATTTTCAGGTATCCTTCCGCGCACATCCGCGCGAGCGTCCTGACACGGCCTATGTAGGACGTCCTTTCGGTAACGGAAATGGCTCCCCTCGCATCGAGCATGTTGAACGTGTGGGAGCACTTCAAACAGTAATCAAACGCCGGAAGCACAAGCTTTTTTTCCACGAGCCTCCTGCACTCTTTTTCGTACATCTCGAAGAGGGAAAAATGCATCGGCACATCAGCTTCCTCGAAGTTGTATATGGAGAACTCCACTTCCCCCCGGTGGTATACGTCGCCATAGGTAACATCACCCACCCATTGCAGGTCAAAAACGTTGTCCACTCCCTGGAGGTACATGGCGATTCTTTCAATACCGTAGGTGATTTCAAAGGAGACAGGCTTCAGATCGAGCCCTCCCGCCTGCTGGAAATAGGTCAACTGAGTAATCTCCATTCCATCG
>JABAOC010017681.1_pt2 | contig 11927 bp, 15 predicted proteins | sample 7062161 | NCBI WGS metagenome assembly JABAOC01 (sample SAMN14538625, study PRJNA623070) | marine sediment metagenome | biome: marine biome [ENVO:00000428]; feature: marine pelagic biome [ENVO:01000023]; material: deep marine sediment [ENVO:00002113] | place: India: Gulf of Khambhat ... | reverse complement strand
AGCGACCAGCTTAATCTGTAAGCTCATCATCTTGATACACACATGCATCTAAGATTGCTAATACTTCATTGATAACATTCCTTTCAGCCTTTTCAACAAATTTTACCTGTCTACTGATATAATCAACAGATTTAATTTGTTCAACCATTATATACCCTGACAATGAACAATGCTCAGGAATTTCTACGTGAAAGGGAATATTGCGAAATGTATTTGTTATTGGACAAACAATCGCAAGACCTGTATGTTTGTTAAATAAATAATTACTGACGACAATTGCTGGCCTTCTTCCTTTTTGTTCATGTCCAGATTGTGGATCGAATGTTAAAATTATGAAATCACCTTTTTGGGGTATATTTGATTTCATTTACCATTCTTCCTTCCCAACTGGTTTGCCCCAATCCAATTCGTTTGAAGAATAATTTGGGGGCATTAGAGAAACAAGCTCTTTTATATTGTACTTATTTCTAATATTATTCAAAGGTTCTATGATAATTCTTCCATTGGTCACAAAAATGTTCAATTCATCACCAACGTTGATATGAGCTTCCTCAAGAATATGTTTTGGAAAACGTAACCCTTGACTATTTCCCCATTTTTGCATTTTGGTATGCATAATCTTATCTCCATTATAATAAATGTATATATCAAATATATACTATTAAACAAAAAAATCAAGAACAATTTTTTAGTAAGTGAAAAAAAAATGTAATGAAACTGATCTGCAGAAAACTAATGTTTATTCTATTTTATTTGTTTGCTCAGTGACTTGCACCAATATCTATTTATATGTATGGGCATGAAAAATGATCAACAATTCTCTGTTTAAGAATTTCTAAAAAAAGAAAATTGGAAAATTTATGGTGTGATTCCAAAGCTCCAAATCCAGCCTCAAATCCATAAGCATACGACCATCTTAATTTGTAAGCGCATCATTCTTTTCAAAATAATTCAGAGATATTTTCTGGGATTCTAGCTGCTAACCTATATAAATGGAGCAATCGACAAGCAAATTGCATTTTGGGCGGAATGAAATTTTATTATTGTAAATGATTTGGAAAGATTTTATTGTATGGCTTGTGGTTCGGATTTCTTTGATTTACCTGCGATGAAAAAAATTAGGGGATTCGGGGAAAAGCAAGAAACAGATGTCATGGAAACTGTTTAGAAACCTCCCGCAGATTCTAAACCTGCAGGAGGTTTCCAATGCTAAACATATCGTGGCAAATCCTTTGTCTCCTTAAAATAAGCCTCAATACCGACTTCCCTCATCCGATTGTTCATTTGTAGCCATCTTTGTTTCAGGTCAGGATCGAAATTCGTTTTGTCACAAGGAAATTCATGGCACTGAAAACAGAAGTCCACACCTTTTTCCTGATAACATTTTGCAACACCGCAATTTGGATATTTACAGTCACCTTTTCGGCAACCGTTACAATTTCCCTGGGTCAAAAATTCAAGTAATTCCTTGAATTCAGAGTAGTTCTTGAACACAGGCATGAATGCAGAAAATCGTTTGGCATAGCGATCAAAATTTCCTAATAATCCTTTAAGCTCTTTGCTGTGTTTCTTGATTTCTCCCTCTGAGTTCGCCAGGCATTTCCCACAATTGAGTCCACAAGGAGCAAGAATATTTAAAATCTCTTTATATTCCATCGAGAAGATATTCCTTTCCAAAATTTAAACCTTCGAGGTTTCAGAAACCTCGAAGGTTTATAATTTACGCTCTTCCAACAGATTTTGCTTTAAACAATATTGAAGTGATCAATTCTGTTAAGAAACCATAAATGATGCCCATGATAATAGAACCGGCTGCAATGCCCAGTCGGTCAATGGTCGGGATAGCCATCGGTACACTGGCAATGGCCCCTAACACAATCCCATGAAGCCACCAGTTCAATCGAATCGCACTAATTCCAATGGTAAAGCCTAGCATAGTTCGGCTGATGATGATGGTCCATTTCATTGTAGTTGATAGCGGTTCAGTGGCATTTGGATTCGAGCTGGCTAATAACATGCAGACGATGCCAAAGATGAAACCACAAATTGTGGCAATAATAACTCGTTTTGTTGTTAACATAATTCTTCCCTCCTTCAATTAAAGTACTTAAAGTGACTAAATTGAGCTAAAGTTACTTAGATGTTAGGCACTTCAAATTTTAGTTACTTTAGCTCACTTTTTTGATCCCTCCAGGCAGGCATTTTCGCCATGTGTTCCTTGGCAGCCTTTTCAGCCTGAGTCCGATCAAGACCTTGCGTTTGTACAATAAAATTGGTCATACCTGTCATAGCTTCTTCATAGCTTTTAAGTTCTCCTAATTCATTTGTGCAATAGCGGCAATATTTGTTGTTAACATCGCTTCCCCCAAAATCTTCTGGACTGCGCATGGGCATGCCGCAGCTTTCACAATTTTTGACTTCAGCCATAATTTACCTTCTTAACATGTTCATGAAAAATTGAATTAACTCCTCACCTTTTTCTTCGATGATTTTACCCTTCGGGGCAAACATATCTTGATTGGCGAGAAAAAAGTTGATCGTTCCAAACCAGAAATTTAAAGCGGTTGTTGGATTTATTTTTTCTATTGTTCCCTTCTCAATCTCGTTTATTAGTAGCTCATAAAAATAGTGAATAATGCCACAACGTATGGTGAAAACCTGTCGCTTTAATTTCATGGGTAAAAAAGGTAGTTCTCGGGCGAGCATGGATTCAAAAGCGAGTTCCTCATTGACGTATTGCAAATGAATTCGACAAAGCGATTCAATATTTTGTGAATCCCTTACGGCTGCGTATAAGCGATTGCTGACTTCATATAAACGATCTTCAATAATTTCAAATAACAAATTATCTTTATTTTTAAAATGGAGAAAGACCGTACCATGGGCAACGCCTGCTTTTTTGGCGATTCGTGCGGTATTTGCGCCTCGATAACCAAATTTTTTAAATTCAGTCAATGCGTAATGTAAAATTTTCTTTCTTGTCTTTTCTTTTTCCTCCTGCCGAGTCATGATTCTAATATTAAATTCAAACTAACAGATAGTAATAATCCAACATATCCGTCAGTTGGATTCATCTAGTTGTAAAAAAAGTTATTAAACATTATTGGGGATCCCTTCATATAAGATGACCAAAACATTTTCCCGATTATGATATATCTTCTTGAACGAACATTTTTAATTCCCCAATTCTATTATTGATAACACGACTATTACTTTTACAAATATGAGTTAAAACTCACTGAGTGAATGCTCAGTTAAAATATATCTAAATTGATTTAAAAAGTCAAGTACTTTTTTGTTTGATTGTAATTTTTTATGATATAGAATCTGTCTTTGAATAAAATAGTAAAAGGTCTGTGAGGAGGTCAAATCAATCAGCATCTACTTGCTTAACTGTTCCTGTTTCCCAACCTGATAAGCTTCCTTTAACCATTCCACTACTTCTGCATCCAATTCTCCTAATGACTTAATCTGAAAATGATACAGATAAAAATTTGGAGAAATGAATTCGATACCAGTAAATCGAGGATTGTCCGGCGGTGTAAAGGCTGCAGGTTTCACATCTTCAGGCAATCCCAGAACTTATTTTGCTGCATCAGGATCAAACGCAATGACCCAGCAGGTACCAACTCCTAAATCTGCTGCTACCAGAATGAAATGATCCATGGTAATCGTCGCGTCAAAATCGCTATTGGTTCGAAGTGAAAGATCAGTGCATCATAGCTACAGCGTCAAAAGACGATCCATCAAAAAAACAGCAATTAATAATCTGCAAAATGCAGGTTTTTACAGTATGATCTATATTGCCTAGCGCGCTGGGAAAACAGAATATCATAGCGCCGATAAAAATTGATGTGTTGTCAACGCATCTTTAAGAATTTACAGGGACAGAGATCATCTGTCCTGATAAAGAAACGCTGCCTGAAGTGTGCAAAGTCATTCTGCAATAATATCCAAATATTACCCGGCGCAATATTGATGTTGATGGTGCAATGGACGAAAATGTGCTGGCAGACAAAATTATCGCTGAACTTTTGTCTGACTCGGTTGAGGTGAATGTGGCATATCGTGGCAGGCACCGCTGGATTCAGACTTTGGAACGGAATTGCATTCAAGCTAAAGAATAAACTTGAGAGTTAGGGGCGTGTATCTCATTACAGGTGGTCTGGGCAGAATAGGAATGATATTTGCTGAATAACTGATAAAGAAAATCCAGGTGAAATTGGTGTTAACCGATTTTTTTATTTCCCTGGGAAAAAGAAATGGCAGAAAGAGAAAAAAGCGATAGATAAACCGAAATCATTAGAGATGGTCGAGCAGATGTCTGATGAAGAGGCGAAGACATTACCGGAAAAGAAGAAATCTGTGAAAATTTTGGGTGATCAGGCAAAAGGGTAATTAGTTTTTATCATTATGATTCTTTTCGTCTTAGCTTCTTTATGGTAAAATTTTAAACTATTTGTGAGGGAATGTGGGGGTAGCAGATCAATATTGATTATTGCATCATAAGGTAAATCCAACAACAATATATTGACTGAGGTGGATACAATGAAAACTTTAAAATTAATTGCTCTGGCTTTTTTAGTGATTATTTTTTTTCGCTGTGAAACTGGCGATAGTCTTAGTCCCGTAACTTCAACGACTTCAAAGCCGATTTTCTTTTTATTATTCGAGGTGAATGGAGATCAAAAAGTTGATGTGGCATTTTGTACTAACAGTATGACTATCATACCCGCTGTTACGATTGATGGTGAGACTTTGAAAACGACAATTGATTTTCATAATGGGATGATTCAAGGTGAATTACGTGGTCTACCATATAAAAATGTTTACAATTATAAAATTTGTGCCAACCGCCAGAAAACCGCTGATGAAATCACGATGCCAGCCAGTCCGAAAAATATGAAGTGTAATGGCACGCTATTAACGGAAATGGAATTAAATCTGCTGGCGGATTCCGACTCTGTGAAATTTTCCTGGGCTTGCGATTCGTATGATTACTTCAATTATAAGTGGGATTGTCATTCCAATGATATAGAAGCGATGACGGATACCACCAATATATTTTTTGCTATGGACGGTGGAATGTATTATAATTTAAAATTGTTGGCAATAAAGGGTCCCTGTTTAACTCCAGGTACCTCTCCCAATGTAAAAGGCGATTGTGGCGATGGTTATGTTCTCGGGCTATCTGAAGAGCTTGAATATAATATCTGGATTGGTGGTCCAAAATTGATGAAATCAAATAAAAGGGACTTTCGAATTAAAGATATGATAAAGACAAAATTACTAGAAATAGTAATGAACGTTGATAACATGCATATCGAATGATTTAAATTTTTATAGAACTTCTGGTATTTTCAAGGGGAAGCCCAGCGGCGTCACTGTCGCGACATCATATTTGTTTGGTGTTCCCAAAATTTTCTTCACTTTCTCTAGACCGAAAGAAAAAAGTAATTATTCCCTATTGTTCGATCGGCTTACGATCACAGAATCCTAAAAGTAAATTACCATGTTGCATGATCACACAGTCTTTTTGATCGAGCCAGAGTTCCATTCCAATATTTGAGAGATAAAAATTTCGAATAAGAGCCAGATTTTTTGTCTTAAAAAATACAATCCCTGCCATGCTAAAATCCTTGTTCGCCATTTACCTTATTAGCGAATACACTATACGCCAATACCCAATCAACCAATCACCATTTCCCATACCGAACAATTTCTTCCAGCGATTTCCGCTTCTTCACCTTCCACTCGTCCGCCAGATAACCTAGAGGTGTAAAAGCTACAGGTTCCACGTCATCAGGCAATCCCAGGATTTCTCTCGCCGCATCAGGATCAAAAGCAGCAACCCAGCAGGTGCCCAATCCTAAATCTGCCGCGGCTAAAATCAAATGATCCATGGCAATCGTGGCATCGACGTCACTGTAATTCTTCCCATCTTTTCTTGACCAGCCTTCGGACGGTACGGCACAAACACCAATCACAATTGGCGCCTGGCTGAACCAATTCCGATGATAGATCCGCTTTAATTCCGCTTCTTTTCCTTTCGTATGAATCACAATGATTTTAAAAGGTTGTCGATTAGCAGCAGTCGGTGCCAGATTCGCTGCTTCAAGCACTCTTTGCAGCTTTTCTTCTTCTACTGGTTTGGATTGATAAGCTCTGACAGAGTATCGTTTGTTGATGAGTTCGAAAAATTCCATTTTTATCTCCTTCTTAGCTAATTTAGATATTTAAAAATCCCCCCCTGATTGATTAAAATCCACGGATAAGTTTATCGATGAATGTAGCATTTTTTGAAAGGCTGCAACTATAAAGAACAGACATCTGCTATCAAAGTTAAATATATTTTTTTTATCTTTATCCGCGGGATTTTTCAATCAGAGGGGAATGATCTTCTACCACTCCTTCATGATCTCCCCAAAACACTGCAGCCCACTGGGAATCACACCCCCATACCCATGCCCAGGTCTGGTCCAGGCTCCTGCGAGATAGAGGTTTTTGATCGGCGTTTTATGGGGTAATCGATTCTGCCCAGAATTATCCACCGTCTGATCCCAGCCATAAATGGCGCCACGATAATTGCTAGTGTAACGAATATTGGTCAAAGGCGTGCCGATCTCTTTCACCTCAATCGCTTGTCTCAGTCCTGGCAGGAGCGCTTTTTCCGCCTTTTCGATCAAAATATCTGCCATCCGTTCTTTTTCTGCTCGATAAGCGTCCTTGTTGCCCTTGAAATAATCGGATTCATACTTTTTCCAATGATCGTACCCCTGGAGCGTGAGGATGTTGAGCGTATTTTTGCCTGCTGGCGAATAGCCTTCATAAAGGTTGTCATATAACGTCAGGGCAAAATTACCGTTTTCCACATCAGCATTTCTCATCCCTTGATAATCGGATTCGAGATCATATCCTGTATTATAAAAAATTTCAGTGTCTTTGATGCCAACTTCGCCGATCAGGTCTTTTTTCAAGCCTAAAAATACCTGGAAACAGGAGAGACTGACGCTGTATTTTTCCAGTTTCTGCAAATAGTCTTTCAGGTATTCAGCTTCATTCATCATCTTCTGAAACGTATCGTGAGCACTGGCATTGGAAACGACAACCTTCCCATTAAATTCCTCGTCGTTATCGGTCTTTACGCCATAAGCCGCATGATCCTTTACCAGTATCTCTTTTACCCGAGTTTTGAGCATGACCTTACCGCCATGTTCTTCAATAAATTTTACCAGCGCATCGCTGATCTTTTGAGATTTTCCGATGGGATAATAGCCACCCTGTTCCAGGTACTCCAATGTGGGAAGCGCATAGTAGAACGGCGAAAGCTTTGATGGTGGCAACCCAAAATAAACCCAGAGCGAGGAGATAATCGCCTTTAACTTCGGATTATTGATTCGAGCATCGACCAGTTCTCCCCAGGTTTTACCTGCAGTATTGTACAGGAATGGAAAGTCAACTGCAAAACGGCTCATATCGATCTGCTCCGTGGCTTTCGAAATCTTCCTGACATCATTTAATAATCCCTGCATGTCCTCAAAGATGCCCTCAATTCCCTCTTTCTCCTCTGGAAAATAGCCAATAAGCGTATCAATATATTGACGAAGATTTTTCTGCGGCACTCGGATGTCGTAATCGGGAAAGATGACACGATACAGATCAGGATGGGGTACGAACTCGACCTCGGTGATTTCAGGAAAGCCAGGTAGCAAATTATGCACCCCATTTCTTTCCCCTACGCTTGTGGAATGTAGCGAAACATCGAACACAAAACCTTTTCGCTTAAATATGGTAGCATATCCACCAGGTTTACTATGCTGCTCAAGAACCAGGGGCTTAAATCCTTGCCTGGCAAACGCCGCAGCGCAACTCAGTCCCCCAAGCCCTGAACCGATAATGATAGCATCAAATTGATCCTCATTCGTTTTAGCACCTGTACCGACTGGAAAAGCACTCCAATCAAGAGCGACTACCGAGAGTCCCCCAAGTAAAGATTTGATAAAATCCCTTCTTTTTAGTGAATTGTTGGACATAGCTTTAATCCCTTTAATTTGTTTTTCTTCATTTGATATTTAGTGTATTTATGTTAAGAAAATTTTATTTAAATGTCAAGTGTTTAAATGATTCACCATTTTTTTTGAGCAAAGAAGATATTTTGCATGTAGCTATTTCAGATAAGCCAGAACGTTGTAGCATCGAAGTCAGCCTCAATATTACGGCTGAGTTGAATGAAAAGGGGGAATTAATCGGTATTGAAATTCTGAATGCTAGCACTTTTGTTCGGGATTCGATTCTGGAATCGGTACAGGCTAAAATGCTATAGTTATCCAATGTTCAAGCTGCTTGATCCTATCTGACAGCGTAGATTGCAAAAGCGGCATAATGAAATACGAATCCCGCTATCGATTATCAAATCGAAAACCGACTTGTTGTTTCAATGGGAGGGATTGACCAAAGAACAGTTATCACATATTCAAGCAATTGACCAAGCTGCTACAAAACTCTCCCGCTTAAATAATTCATTATTGTTGCTGACCAAAATCGAAAACCGTCAGTTTGCATACGACGGAGAGATCGATTTCAAATTATTAATCGAAGCGCAATTAAGGACGTGAGATAAAATGACCTACCCACTTTCTTATCAAATTATACTTACTTGCAATTGTCTTAAATTCAAAAATGTCCAATTTATTTAATCTCACGTCCTGAAGGAACTTAATGAATTCATTCAACTGCAACGAATCACTGTTCAAAAACAGATTGAGCATTCAAAGATCGTTCACATGAATCCTGTGCTGGCTGATATTTTGCTGAGGAATTTAGGGGGTGAGATTAAATAACCAACTCATTTCTACTGTAATCACTTATAAAAAATAAAAACTTAAAAAGATCAAATGATACATTTATTTTATCTCACCCCCTTATTAACCAATGCCATCCACTATTGCAGCAAACCAGGAACGATCCAGATCAGTTTAGATGCGTCACAATTTGTCATTGCCAATACAGGTGCGCCGCTGAATATTCGTGATGAGCAAATTTTTAATCGATTCAAAAAAGAGCAACAGTCATCCGATTCATTAGGGTTGGGTCTATCCATTGTGAAGAAGATTTGTGATTTGTACAATTTTCATATTCAATACGTTTACCAGGAAGTTTTCATAGCTTTAAAATTATTCTGTAAAAAGATGCAGTCCACTTCTGAAGTGGACTCCATCTTTTTTCTGGCAACCTATTTCGCTAGGCTGCGATTAGCTCATGCCACAAAGATCGCTAAAGCTCCTGTCTGAATCATTTGCGACTCGATATCGCCGATGAGAAGCTTCTTACTTTTGTATTAAATATGATTATTTGTAAACAGGCAGTTTGACAGCTGTGATTATCAGGAGCAACTCAAAATACGGACTAGTAAGGGTAAATTTTGGAAGGAAGAACTTGTGAAATTCTCTTTTATGATTTTTAAAAAAAGACTGCTGCGAGGATAATCGGCGCCATAAGCAATAGAAAATTCAATCAAAAGACAAGCATTTCAATTACCGCCAACCTGAAATTCATGCCTTGTTCGCTGCGTTAGGTTCAGTCCCATGGTATGTGCCTTCATAGGTTATTTCACACCTAGATTTTCCAATTTGAAATTTCCTTTAACGAACTCTTGTGCCGTCATGGCTTTAAAAGGGACTGAGATGTTATATTCGCTTACCAAATCACTTTCTTTTTGGATCAACGAAGAATGTAAGTTGCTAAAGTAACCAAATACATAAATCTTGTTCGTAATTTCAAATGATGGGAACAAAAGTAAAACATATCTATCAATTTGGACTACAGATGCCTTTTGAAATAATTTTGGTATTTTATTAGATAATACTTGCAGAAAAATAATGCTACTTGGAAGAGGACCGCCGATATTAATAGCTAAACTGTCACTGAATTGAGGGAATAAGTTATTTCCTTTTTGTGATAGTAGAACAAAGGCAGATACAAGATAATAAAAAAGTGTTTCCTCTTCGAGAGTAGTACTTATTGTGGGAGGTACCTCAGGAAATAGCCAGTCTGTTTTGAAAATTTCTTTAAGATGAAAAGAATGGCCGTTTATGGTAAGCATAAGCTGAGAAAAATCTCTAAAACTAATCATACCATTACGTGCATTTTTCTTTAAAATATTATATTTCTCAATAAGGTGTTCAGGAAGATTAGTTCTAAAGTCTGGATTTCTATTAACTGCATTTGGCAAGTTAGTAAGCAAATATTTATAAGAGTAATCTATGGTTTGTAGCATTATCGTCCGAACAACGCCTTGTATATCTTTTCCTTTGATCAAATTAAGATTTATATCCTTAATATACGCTATCGATTCACCACTAAGTGTCATAAGGAGTACTTCTCCTTCAGAAATAAAATTATCCTTAGTTAGTCCATAAATAGCAAGTAAACTAGACTTCCCAGTTAACTCTTTAATTAAAGGATATTTTTTATTAGATTGTAATTTAGCATAATTTGCTTTTATAACAGATGTATTCTTGAAGTTATTGTAAACAGCATATGCAAGAGAAGATGTTATTGTAATCAACAATAATACCAAAAATTTATTTATAAAGCACTTTTTATTAATCATCTTTACCTCCCTGATGAGTTTGTTACTAATTTTGAGATCTTAAAGGTAATTATTTGTTGCCTTTTTTCACATGCCAATTTTTCACCCTAAGGATAACCAAAGTAAATTACGCTTTTAACACAAACATTGAGAGCTATTATAAAATCGAAATCTTATCAATCATTTTGCCTCACATTAAGAGTTCAAATAACAGAAGGCTTTTTATTCAGCTTAATTTATTTTATCTTGCCCAGCGCATTGTCTTTAAGTATTAATTTTTTCGGTAAGAATTTTTCTATGGTCAATTCATCATTAAGTGCACAAGAAAATATATTTTGAAACCGCAACTTAATCCACTTAAATTGGTTATCAACTGTAATTCTTAAATTTTCAGGATGACAAACATCATACCCAAATGGTGGAGTATAGTGATTTTTATCTTTATAAATGAGAGGTATAATATAAGACTGGTTTAGCGATAGAATACCAATATAAGGATATATTTCAGGAAAAATCTTTAACAATACATATGTTGTCTTTTTGAATGCAATTTGGGAGCATTCCATCGTTTTGTCGTTTATCTGAATCTGATCCAAGATTTCGCCAGTTAGATTTAATGATTTAACGTCATCATTATAAATAATTGCTATCGCACAGACAATTGCATCAAGTATTTTTATTTGTTTGTAGTCAAGAGGGTCTCTACCAATTTCCCCAAAGCGCGTTCTGGCTCGTTCAATAAACTGTTCTGTTGAAATTGAGGGATCTATCAAGTGGCATACTCTGACTAAAAAAGCTAATTCATCTATTTCGGTTGATCCTGTGATGTTTTTAGTATATTGTTCATAAATTTTCCATTTTGCTTGATCTTTTCTAAATGTCCAAATTTCCGTCTGTTCAATAGGACTAATTGAAGATTCAGTTTTACTAGTAACACGAATGATAATTTGGACTTTAATTTCTTGAGATGAATTTTCTATAAAAGCTATATTAGTAACTTCGCGGTGAATTCTAACGCATTGAACCAATAATTCAGCAATTCTCTTAGGAGTTTTCCATATCGAGTTATGAGGATGTATTGTATTTGCGTAATTTGGATCTGCGGTATTTAATGCTTTTATATTTTCATATATTAATTTTCGTATTTCTTCTTCTTGAGATTCTAAATAATTGCAATTTATAAATAGAATAATCTTAATTGTAAATATTATAGAAGTGAGATAAGAAAAACAGTTCCTTCTACTAAGGATATTTTTTATCATTACCATAATTGAATTCATGACTATTTCCTCCCTTACTAATGAGCCTAACCCATAAACCCCGCAGTTAGAGTTAT
>JABAOC010006121.1_pt2 | contig 11933 bp, 12 predicted proteins | sample 7062161 | NCBI WGS metagenome assembly JABAOC01 (sample SAMN14538625, study PRJNA623070) | marine sediment metagenome | biome: marine biome [ENVO:00000428]; feature: marine pelagic biome [ENVO:01000023]; material: deep marine sediment [ENVO:00002113] | place: India: Gulf of Khambhat ... | reverse complement strand
CGGCATCGTGGTGAATCTCGTGCTGTTCCTCGTCTGTCTGGTGGTGGGCATCCTGGTTGGGGTGCTTGGTGCGGTGGCCCCTGGGGCTGGCGCAGTGCTTGGCCTCCTGCAGCGGATGCTGTTCTGGGGCGTTTGGCTGAATCTCTTGTTGGCCTTCTTCAACCTCATCCCGGTGCCACCACTGGACGGGTCGCATCTGCTGTATCACTTGTTGCCAGCGGCGTGGGCCGCGCGGTATCGCTATGTTGCGCGCTACGGGGTGTTGGCGCTTATCGTGGTAATCCTGGTCATGCCACAGGTATTCTGGGTGCTCCTCACACCGGCTTTCGCTCTTCAGGGCATTGCGTGTGACTTCGCGGCGCCGTTTGCGCTCGAACCCTTGCCGCTCTGCACGTCATGACGGTGTGGCCCACGTCGACGTCCACCGACGCCCCGTTTGTCGTTCGCCTCGATGCCTTTTCTGGGCCGCTGGACCTGCTGCTGCATCTGATCCGTGAGCAAGAGATCGATATCGCAGACATTCCCATCGCCACCGTCGCGGACCAGTTTCTCGATGCCATCGACGTCTTGGGACTGAACGAGGCAGCGGATTACCTTGAGATGGCTGCCCAGCTGTTGCGGATCAAGATTCAGATGTTACTCCCACAGCCGTTCGACGACGATGAGTGGGAGGATCCCCGGGCGGAGCTGGTGCGGCGGTTGCTTGAGTACGAACAGGTTTGCGAAGTCGCGGGGTGGTTTGCCCAGCAGTCGAGCGAGCATGCGGATCGGTTTCCGCGGGGGTGGCTGCCAGAGTTGCCGGAACAGCCGCCGCCTCCGGTTACGGTGACGCTGGACGAATTGCTGACGGCTGTGGAGCAGCTCCTGGCAGTGATGCCTGAAGCCGTGCTCCACCGCGTCGTGCCGCGGCCGCTGGACGTCGAGGCGGCCACCCGCCGCATCTCGGCGCTCCTAGAGGAGCGCGAGCGCATCGGCTTCTGGGACGTTGTAGGAGAGTCTCCGACGATCGCGGATGTGCTCTCTATGCTGATCGCGATCCTGGAGTTGGCCCGGTTGGGTCGCCTTCGCGTCACTCAACGGAAACCCTTCGGCAAGGTCGGGATCAAANNGCTTGAGGCCGCGTTCTTCTCTGCGGCGCAACCGCTCTCTTTAGACGAGCTTGCCCGGCTTGCGCCGGACGCGACGCGCGACGAGATCCGGACCGCGTGTGAGGAGCTACGGGAGCACTACGCCCGCGATGGTCACGGTGTCGAGTTGGCGGAGGTTGCCGACGGGTTCCAGATTCTGACGCGCCGCGCTTTCGCGGATGCGATTGCCGAGGCCCACATCGTGCGACGACCGCGGAAGCTGAGTATGCCGGCGCTCGAAACCCTGGCGGTCATTGCCTACAGGCAACCGGTGAGCCGTGCCGAGATCGAAGACATCCGTGGGGTCGGGGTGGAGAGCGTACTGCGGTCGCTGCAGGAGCGGGGCCTGGTGGAGGTCGTGGGGCGGGCCGAGGGTTTGGGACGTCCGCTGCTGTATGGCACTACGGCCGCGCTCTTGGAGCTGCTGGGCGTCCGTACGCTCGAGGAGCTACCCCGGCTCGACGAGCTCTCGGTAGCGTTGCGGCCGCCGGCCGAGGCTGGCGGTTTGGGTGAGATGTGACGGCCATGCGGCTGCAGCGGATGCTGGCTCGCGCCGGCGTGGCCTCGCGCCGCCGGGCTGAGGATCTGATCCGGGCTGGCCGGGTGCGGGTCAACGGACGGGTGGCGACCGTCGGCATCAGCGTGGATCCCGAGTCCGATGTCATCACCGTCAGAGGGCGGCGGGTGCAGCCTGTGCGCACGGTGTGGATCGCGCTCCACAAGCCGGTGGGCCACGTGGTGACAAGGCGCGATCCCCAAGGGCGTCCCACGATCTTCGAGCTACTCCCCCCAATCCGCGCCCTGACTTACGTAGGCCGTCTTGACGTCACGACGTCGGGTCTCCTGCTGCTCACCACGGACGGCGAGACCGCGCATCGGATGACTCATCCTCGCTACGCCGTGGAGCGATCATATCGGTTGCGCGTGCACGGGAGGTCGGTAGACAATATCCGACGCGCCCTGGGTCGGCCTATCGTGATCGATCGCCAGCCCGTGCGCCTGTTGCACTACCGGGTGCGCCCGATCGGCGGAGCGTCTGCTGATCTCACGCTGGTCCTTGCGGAGGGACGGTACCGGATCGTCCGACGGGTGTGCAGGCAGTTGGGGCTCAAGGTGGAACGTCTCACTCGGTTGAGCTATGGTCCGGTACAGCTCGGCCGACTCCCGTGTGGGAAGTGGCGCTATCTGTCGAAGCGCGAACTCGAGGCGGTGCGCGCGCTGCGCGCTGCCTGATCATGAGATAACGAGATCATGAACAATGGATCTAACGGGTAAGACGATACTCATATTGGGCGGTAGCGGACTGGTGGGTCGGGCGGTGGCTCGGCGACTGCTTGACAGCCATCCGGGCAAGATCGTGCTGGTGGCGCTGTCGGAAGACGAGGTCCGGGTTGGTGCTGAGTGGCTGGGTCCTCATGCCGGCGAGACAGCAGTGGAGACCGAATGGGGAGACGTCTTCATGCCCAGCTCCGTCGCCCAGATGGATCGCAGCGCCATGCTGGCCGATCCCGATCTCCGGACGCTGGTGCTCGATGATCTCCTCGGGGAGTTCACGGAGGGAGTGCTAGAGCGCAGCTATCTCTTTCAACTCTTCAAGCGGCACCGGCCCCACGCCGTGGTGGATTGTATCAATACCGCCACGGCGTTCGCGTATCAGGACGTGTTCCACAGCGCAAGGGCTCTGCTGGAGGTGGTCCGTGCGGGAACGGTGACCCGCGAACAGGTTGAGGAACACGTGCTGTCGATTCCGATGCCGCAGCTCATTCGGCATGTGCAGATCGTGGTCGAAGCCCTGCGGAACGGCAGTACCGAAGCCTACGTCAAGATCGGCACCAGCGGCACGGGAGGCATGGGGCTCAATATTCCGTACACGCACTCGGAGGAGCGCCCCTCCCGAATGCTGCTCACCAAATCGGCGTTAGCCGGTGCGCACTCGCTGCTACTGTTTCTCATCGGTCGAACGCCGGGCGCCCCAGCAACCGTTGAGATCAAGCCCACCGCCGCCATTGCATGGCGCGAGATTGCCTATGGGCCAGTGCGTCGCGGGTGGCGACCCGTCCGCAAATTCGACTGTCCGAATGCCGTCCCGCTGGCCGAGGCCTTCGGGCCCAACGCCGCGGGCTGGATCGATACGGGCACAATGCTCGAATCGGTCTACGCCGATTGTGGGGAGAACGGGCTGTTCGCGCGGGACGAGTTCGAGACGGTCACCGCCCTGGGGCAGATGGAGTTCATTACGCCGGAGGAGGTGGCAGCCTACGTCGTATCGGAGCTGCGCGGACATCCGACAGGGCGCGACATTGTGACCGCCCTGGACGCGGCCACCGCCGGGCCAACGTATCAGGCGGGCATCCTGCGGGCGGCGGCGATCAAGCGCCTGCAGGAGTTGGAAGAGCGGCACGGAGTGCGTTCGGTGGCCTTTGAGATGCTGGGGCCACCGCGGCTCACTAAGCTCCTGTATGAGGCTTTCGTGCTCTCTCGGGTGCGGGGCTCGGTGGCGGCACTCGCCGAGAGCGACGCCGCGGCGCTGTCCGCCGACGTGGTGCGACTCATCACCGAGGACAACGTCATCCGCTCGACCATCGTGTCCGTAGGCCTTCCGATCGTTGTTCCCGACGCGAAGGTTTATAGGGGCGAGACTGTGCTCATCCAGCCAGTGGATGGCGATACAGAGCGTGCGGCGGCCCGGGGATGGGTGGATATTCGGGAAGCGAACTGCGACCGCTGGATCCGACGGGCCCAACGCATGGTCAGGCAGGCGGGGGAACGTGAGCGGGGTTCGGATAGCAGCCTCCAGTGGGGCGCGATCGAGCCAGATGAGGAGATCGCTCCACCACGGTTCGCCACCTGGATCTTCCGTCACGAAGAAGGAGGAGAGCGCATCAAGCGTTAGAGGCTGGCGCGTCGATGTGGCCAGTGAGGCGTAGCCCATGAACGACCCCTTCCAGTTGCGACCCCGCATTACCGAGCGGCGGTCATTCGTCGAGCTCCGCTGGGGCTTCGATCGCAGGTCCGGACAGGATCGACGCAAGGCTGAATGGCGGGTCGCGAACCTGGGAACTGCTGAAGCGCGAGAGACCTTGACGACGCTCACCACGGACCAAGACTCGGCGGCAAGGGAAGCCGCCGCAGGTAGGATGCAGTGACTACGCGCGCCGTTCGGGCACCAGACGCGTCGCTGACGAACGCGGTCGTCGAAGAGGTCGGCAAGCGGGTTGTCGGACAGCAGGCGATGGTCGAGCGTCTCCTCGTGGGGCTTCTGACGGGGGGACACCTCCTGCTGGAAGGCGTGCCCGGCTTGGCGAAAACCCTCGCAGTCCGCACGCTGGCGGAGGCGATCCGCACCAGTTTTCAACGCATTCAGTTCACCCCTGATCTCCTACCCGCCGACATCATCGGCACGATGGTGTTCGATCAGCGCACCGGTGAGTTCCGACCGAAGCGTGGCCCGCTGTTTGCCAACGTCATCCTGGCGGACGAGATCAATCGCGCACCCGCCAAGGTGCAGGCGGCATTATTGGAGGCGATGCAGGAAAAGCAAGTCACCATTGGCACCGAGACCCACCCTCTCGACGAGCCTTTCCTGGTGCTGGCCACGCAGAACCCCATCGAGCAGGAGGGTACCTATCCCCTGCCCGAGGCCCAGCTGGATCGGTTCATGCTCAAGATCTTCATCGGGTACCCCTCCCGGGATGAGGAGAAGGAGATCCTATGGCGCATGGCGGGCGGACAGGATATTCCCATCGCCCGGGTAGCCGACCCGGAGGACATCCTCCAGATCCGCCGGACCATTGCCGAGCTCTACATGGATCAGAAGATCGTCGACTACATCGTGGATCTGGTGCGGGCCACGCGCGAGCCCCAGGCAGTGGGACTGCATGAGGTGCGGCCGCTCATCGCGTACGGAGCCAGCCCGCGTGCGTCGATCTACCTGGCCCAGGCCGCCCGTGCGCACGCGTTCCTACGAGGCCGGGCCTACGTCGTCCCTGAGGACGTGAAGGCAATGGCCCCGGACGTCATGCGGCACCGCGTGCTGCTCACCTTCGAAGCCGAAGCCGAGGATGTGACCTCGGACGGCGTGGTCGAGAAAATCCTGGAGGCCGTGGACGTCCCGTGACGTTGTCGTCCCCGTCCCGCCTCATCGGGGCCGACGTGCTGCGCCAGGTGAAGACGATCGAACTCCGCACACGCCGGCTGGTCAACACGCTCTTTTCCGGTGAGTACCGATCCGTGTTCCGCGGCCAAGGCATGGAATTCGCCGAGGTGCGCGCCTACCAGCACGGCGACGACTACCGGTCCATAGACTGGAACGTGTCAGCTCGGATGGCGTCTCCTTACGTCAAGATCTTCGAGGAGGAGCGGGAACTCACCTTGCTCCTCGTGGTGGATCGCTCGGGGTCGGAGGAGTTCGGGAATCCAGTAGCGAAGGCGGAGCGCGGGGTCGAGGTGGCCGCGGTGTTGGCGCTGGCCGCGGCCCGACAGAATGACCGGGCCGGCGCTCTGATCTTCTCTGGGAGGATTGACCACGTCGTGCCGCCCCGCAAAGGCCGGCGACATGCGCTCCGCATCATCCGGGATCTCGTCGCGTTCCGACCCTCGGACCAGCGCACCAACATTGCCGCCGCCCTGGCGTACGCCGCGCGGCTGTTGCGCCACAGGTCGATCGTCGTGATCCTGTCGGATTTCCGCGCCCCCGGTTGGGAGGAGCCGCTGCGTCGGTTGGCGCGCCGCCATGAAGTCGTGGCCGTGACGGTCGATGATCCCCGGGAGTTCGAGCTTCCGGCAGCCGGATGGATTGAGCTGAGAGACGCTGAGTCAGGCCAGCGCATGCTGGTTGACACCTCCCATGATGCCACGAGGCTGGCTGTGACCATGGCCGCAGAAAAGGTGCGGCTAGCACGGGCCCGCGCCATCAAGCACGCCCAGGTCGATCACATCGCCCTGCGCACCGATAAGCCGTACGCGGAGGCGCTCCACCGGGCCTTCGCGGAGCGTGCACGGCGGCTCAAGCGGTGAGGGCGATCGTCCTCCTCGTACTGCTACAGACCTCTACGTGGGCCGTCTCACCGGACCGTGTCACAGTGGGCGATACGGTGCGCCTGGTTCGCCGCATCACCACGGCTCCCGATGTGCAGGCCCGCCTCCAGCCGCTGGTCGCCTCCGTGGCCGTTGAGCCACTGAGCGCTCCCCGGGCCGCGTGGGCAGAGGGAACCCTCACGATCCTGTATACTGTCGCCCTGTTCGACTCGGGGAGACAGGCCGTCGCGATGCCACCCTCCGAGCTGCTCTATCCCGACGGTCGAGTGGAGACCCTGGCGGGTGATACCGCGTGGGTCAATGTGGTGTCGGTGCTACCGGTGCAGGACACGCTCCCCTCTCCCATGCCGTCGCTGGAACCCATAGCACGGGAGCTGACCCGGACCGCACCCCTCGTCGGACTGGTGCTGGCCGTGATCGGCGCCACGGTCGTCTGGGGATTCGCCCGGCGTCGGACCCGTCCACGTCCAGGTGCTGCTGATGAGGAGGTCGAAGCCGTCGGTCCGGCTGTCGACCGCTGGGTGTCAGCCGGTGAATCCCGGGCCGTGGCCGCTGTCACGGCCGACCGACTGCGGGAGCGCGTTGCGGCTCTGCTTCCCGACGCGGGGCGGCACCTGGACACAGAGGAGTGCGTTGAGGTACTGCGGCGTGTGGATCCTGGCTGGCCGGTCCGCGAATTGACGGACATCCTGCGAGCCCTGGAGCGTGCCCGGTTTTCGCCGGCCGTGCCGAGCGACGTCCTGGAGGTAGTAGACCAGGCTGACAATCTCATGGAGCGGTTAGTGGCGCCGGCTGTGGAGGTGGACGAGTGATCTTCGCTCGTCCTCTCGTTCTTCTGTTGCTGCTGGTGGTTCCGCTGTGGTGGTGGCGCCGGAGCCGACGTCCCGCGCCGACGGCCCGGTACAGCGACGCGCGGCAGCTCCAGCCAGCCAGTTCCAAGCGGCGTTGGCTCTCGGGCGTACCGGCTGCGTTGCGAACGCTCGCACTCACCGCCTGGATCGTCGCGGCTGCCGGACCGGAATACGGCACCTCCGCGGTGGAGATCACCAGCGAAGGTATCGCTATCGTGCTCGCGGTCGACGTCTCCAGCAGTATGCTGGCAAAGGACTTCGGCCCCTCCGATCGGCTCGATGTCGCCAAAGAGCAGTCCGTCGCCTTCGTAAAGGGACGGGAGTTCGACCGCATCGGACTGGTCGCGTTCGCCGGTGAGGCGCTCACCCAAGTGCCGATCACGGTGGACTATGAGGTACTGGAAGCTGCGGTGCGCCGCCTCCGGGTTGGCGACCTGGATGATGGGACGGCCATCGGGACGGCGATCGGAACCGCCGCCAATCGTCTGCGGCGCGCTCCGGGTGCCAGCAAGGTGGTAGTGCTACTCACCGACGGCGAGAACACGCGGGGCATGCTCGATCCCCGCACGGCGGCGGTTGCTGCTGCTCAGTTGACCATCAGGATCTACACCATTGGTGTGGGTACGGAGGGCGAGGCGCCGATGCCGATTGGGCGTGGAGCCCAGGGCCAGCTCCGGTACCAGACGCTTCCAGTGCGAATCGACGAGGAACTGCTGCAAGATATCGCCCGGGAAACCGGTGGTCGGTATTTCCGAGCTACCGATCCGGAGGCGCTGAACCGAATCTTCCAGCAGATTGACCGACTCGAGAAGACGCCGGTGAGCGAGCCGCGCTATACCGAGTATGAGGAAGCCTACCAGGTGCCGCTCCTGGTGGGCCTCGGCGCGCTGGTTGTCGAGCTCCTAATGGCCGCCACCATCGTGGTGCGGGTGCCCTGATGAGCTTCGATATACCTGTGCTGCTCTGGGCAGCGCCCGTCGTTGGGTTGGTGGTCGCGTTGCTGGCCAGCTGGGCTCGTGCCGCTCGAGTTGGGCGTGCGCGACGCTGGTCCGAGACGTTCGGCAAGCGCGCTGCCGCCCTGGGGCGCTTCAGCCCGGCGGCGCTGGGGCTCGTAGCAGTGGCGGCCACCGCGGCCCTGGCAGGTCCCCGCTGGGGAAGTCGGGTGGTGGAAACCCAGAGCAAGGGCCTGAACCTTGTCGTCGCCGTGGACATCTCGCGATCGATGTTGGCGGAGGACGTGGGCCCGTCGCGTCTGGAGCGGGCCAAGCGCCAGGCACGCCGGCTGGTGCACGATCTCGCGGGGGATCGCATCGGCCTCATGGTGTTCGCCGGGCAGAGCTTCGTCCTCTCTCCCCTCACCGTGGATGCCGGCGCGCTGCGCCTGCTCATCGACGCCCTCGACCCGGAAATGATGAGCGCGGGCGGAACTGAGTTTGCACCGGTACTACGACGGGGTCGGGAGTTGCTGTTCGCCGGCAACCCGGTCGCCGACCGTGTCTTGGTCGTGTTTACCGACGGCGAGGCCCACGATTCCCTCTCTGCCATTGTGAGCGCCGCCGAGCGCCTGCATCGGGATGGCGTGCGATTGGTGCTGGTCGCCGAGGGTGGTCGGGAGCCAGCGCCCATCCCGGTGCGGGATCCCCAGGGGGTCCTGATCGGCTATCAGCGGGATCCGTCGGAGCAGATTGTGAGCACCTGGCGGCGCGACGACATCCTCACTGCCGTAGCCGACGGAGCTCACGGTGTGTTGGTGGCCGCACCATTGAATGACCAAGCAGGTGCGGTGCGCGACCTGGTCGCCGCCTACAAGCGGTCGCCACAGGCCACGTCCACGGCAGCTCAGGACATCTCGCGGGCTTGGATCCCAGTCCTAGTCGCCGTGGTCCTTCTGCTACTGCATACCGTCAGTCGCCGCTCGATGGCGCTCACCTCGATTCTGCTTCTGGTCTCAGTGGGCAGCGCGGCCGAGGCCCAGGGACCGAGGAATCGCGCCGACGAGGCTTGGCAGCAGGGAGAGTTCCGTCGCGCCGCCGGGTACTATCTGGAGCAAGTCCAGGCGGGAGCAGGAGGCGACACTACGTTGTTCAACCTTGGGACTGCGGGCCTGGTGATCGGCGATACGGCGGTGGCCCGGCAGGCACTCGAGCAGGCAGCACGCTCGGTGGAGCCGGAGCTCCGATTCCGTGCCCTCTACAACCTGGGGCTGCTTCACCTCCGCCTCGCCCAACGGGACTCGGCACACGCGACACCGCACCTCGAGGCTGCGAGGCGTCGCTACCGGGAGGCGTTGCTGCTCAGGCCCGGTGATCGTGCGGCGAAGTGGAATCTCGAGCTTGCCATTCGGCGGATGCCGGAGGGCGGTGGGGCCAGCGCGCCACCACCTGAGGCAGGCGGCGCGGGTGAGTCTTCCCGGGAGGAGCCGCCGCCTCGAGGGCTGTCCCTGGCGCAGGCGGACCAGATTCTCAACTCCATGGCCGAAGAAGAACGCCGAACACGCATGCAGCAGATTCAGCAGCGGCGGCGGGCTCGCGAGACGCGGGGAAGGAAGGAATGGTAGCACTGTTGCTTGCCATCGCGCTGGGCGGGCAGCAGCCCGCAGTGACCGCACGTGTCAATCGGGAGGCGGTCGCGTTGGGTGATGACGTAGTGTTGACGATTACCGTCGAAGCCCGGGGCAGTGCACCGGTCCGGATCATCGACCCGGATCTCTCCGGACTCGAGTTGCGCAACACCCGAGACCGGACGACGGTGGCGATGCAGGGAGGCGTGCCAACTAGGGTCACTACTCGTGTGCTCACGCTCCGCACGCTGCGGGCTGGTACCGTGGTCATCGGTTCCGTGCGGGTGCACCAGGGAGACGAGGTTGAGGAGACGGCCCCGCTCACGATCGCCGTCTCGGCCCCTGACGCTGGAGTTTCCGCGGGCCTGGAGCCGCGCATTCGCGAGGTAGTGAGGCGTGCGCCGCCTCCGGTGCTCGAGGAAGACCAGGTCGCTATGGTCGTGCTGACCTCGGCGGATTCAGTGATGCTCGGTGAGCAGGTGGACCTGGTCGTGGTCGCGTGGTTTCCACGGGAGGTGCGGTCGCGGCTGCGAAGTCCGCCGACTCTGGCAGCGCCTGAAGTGCGTGGCGCATGGGTCTACCAACGGCCGGCACCTTCGGGCATCGCCTTGAGCCGCCGGGTGGGCGGCGGCTGGTACGATCTCTACGTGCTTCACGAGGTCGTCTTCCCGCTGACTTCGGGTCGCCTGGAAGTCGGTCATGCGATGGTGTCGTATAGCCTTCCGTTATCCTACTCGTTCCTGAGTCGGGAACTCCGGCACGAGGTCCAGAGCGAACCGTTCGCGGTGTCGGTGGCGCCCCAGCCTCGACCCAGAGGCCTATCGGGCTTCCAGGGCGCCGCCGGGAGCGGCCTCAACTTCCGGGTGGATGTTCCACCGGGCGAGCTTCGGATCGGTGAGGCGGTTCGCGTGCGGGCCGAGGTTCAAGGACGTGGCAACGTCGCCCTTTGGCCGGAGCCTCGGCTGGATTGGCCCGTGGGGCTCAGGGCCTATCCCCAGGAAGTGAACGTGGGTCTTGCCTCGGAACAGGGGCTTCTGGGGGGAGCGAAAGCCTTCCACTACTTGGTGGTGGCGGACTCAGCGGGGACACACCGTGTGCCGGCACCCAGCTACGTGTACTTTGACGTCGAGACACGGCAGTATGTCGAGCTCCGTGCGGCTGCGATCGAGTTCGTGACGCCGAGCGGTACCGGGAGCGTGGCGGCCGTGCAGACGGTGCCCCCCCTGATGACCTCGACGCGCCGTGCGCTCGCGGCCAGCCTGGCCGCAGCGTTGCCCGTGTGGGCCCGCATTCTGATTCTTGCGTTTCCGCCGCTGGTGGCCTTCGCGATTCGCCACCCGCCGCGGCGCCTCTGGCCGGGACGTGAGCGCATGCGAAGGGCGCCGGAAGGCCCGGGTACCAGCCCGCTCGCGCGTCTGGAGCGTGAGTTCCGGGAGTTGTTGGAACGGCTGGTCCCTGACGCGCACATGAAGGGTGGTGACGAGCTCGCCAACGCGCTCAGGGCGGCCGGGATCGAGGCTCCCCTTGCCGCCCACGCCTCCCGGGTACGCGATCGACTTCGTCAGGCAGTGTATGGTCCTGGCGGGTCCACCGACCTCGACGAGCTCGCCGCCGAAGTGCACGAGGTTCTCCCCGCGCTCCTGGGCGGCGCCGGCAAGGCCACGCGCTCACTGTCCGCCGGGTTGGCCTTGATCCTCTTGTGCGTCGGATTGTCAGCGATAGNNGTGCGGATCGCTGCCGACAGCTTCGCGGCTCGGGCCGCGGAGGACCCGCTCGTGACGGCCCATTGGTACAACCTGGGGAATGCCTTGAATCGGCTCGGCGAGAGTGTCCGTGCCCGCGCGGCGTGGCTTCGGGCGGCACGGCTTGCCCCGCGGCACCCCGCCGTCAAACGAGCGCTCGCGACCAGCTCCGCTCCCAACCTCGCATCAGAGCGGGTAACCTGGGTAGCACCGGTCACCCCGGCGGAGGCATTCGGTGCTGCTGCGGTCGTTTGGCTCGCATGCTGGATCGCGATCGGCCTGAAGGTGCGGGCACGTTACGCGGCCTTGCTCGTGGCCCTGGCGGTCTTGGTGGCGGCATACGGTGCGTATGTCACCTCACGCTACGAAGCGCGAGTTGCGTTGGTGCTCACTTCGGGCACACCGATGCGTCCGGCGCCGTACGGCCCGGCGCTGGCGACCCGCGAGCTCGACGAGGGCGACGCGGTGCGCATCGAACGGGAGCAGGGTGCTTGGGTGCTGGTGCGACAAGGCGAGGCGCGTGGCTGGCTGCTTCGCTCCGAGGTCGTGCGGCTGTAGTGGGACGGATCTCCATTCTACCGACTTCTGTCGTCGACCAGATCGCGGCAGGCGAGAT
>JABAOC010005460.1_pt1 | contig 11943 bp, 14 predicted proteins | sample 7062161 | NCBI WGS metagenome assembly JABAOC01 (sample SAMN14538625, study PRJNA623070) | marine sediment metagenome | biome: marine biome [ENVO:00000428]; feature: marine pelagic biome [ENVO:01000023]; material: deep marine sediment [ENVO:00002113] | place: India: Gulf of Khambhat ... | reverse complement strand
TGTATTGCATGTCGTCGCGTTATGTCAAAGAGAGCTCCTTGAAGCGTGTCTGCGTCTACTTCACCTTCAAGGATCCCAACTAGCTCTTTGATAGCCTCTGTCTCCGTTGCTGTTAGTTTAAGTGGGGTCTCCTTTATTTCCATGAAGTCATGGTTCCAGTTGGTTGCGTATTCAATGTTCTCTCGTAACCCTTTTACTGGCGCTTCGTTGCTTTTCACATAGCCATATTCACGAAGCTTTTGTGTTACGTATTCAGTCACTTTGCCTTCAGGCGCGATTTTTACGAGGTATGTTAAAAGGTTGTAGGGAACATGGATGCTGGGTTCTGATGGAGGGTGAAGCCACCAGCAATACTTGAAGAGACCAGTCAGTTTGGCCCATTCTTTTTTGTTGGAAACGGTTTTCTTGCTGAAGTAGATGTCTTCCAATTCGTTGAATTCATTCATGTAGTTAGGAATATCTGTTACCGAGAGTTCGCGAGTACCCGTAAACCGTTTTAGCATGAGCAAAACTAGTGATTGGGGAGAGCCATATCGGAACCAAACTTGAGGTGTGAAGACGTTGCCTGCAGATTTGGAAATTTTCTTTCCACTCTTGTCTAGAAACATTTCGTATCTAGCATGCAGCGGTGGTTCATAATGCAAAATTTCTCGGCAGATCCGATCGTTGATTCTCACGGAATCTTCGATGTCCTTTCCGTAGGCTTCGAATCTTATGTTCAGGGCTTTCCATCTCACAGCAAATTCGCTCTTCCAACTTAGTTTTCCCATACCTTTTCGGTAGTCAGTTTCCCCCTTATGTCCACAGCCTCTCAGCCATCTTCCTTTGATTTCCATACCATCACAGGAATAAACGATTTTTCCTGCTTTCGGCAGGAATTCATGCGCAGTCGTTGTGTATATTCGTCCGCAGTTGTGGCATATTGGAAAGTAGGGAAGCGCCTCGGTGAACCTCTCTTGTTCCACCTCTTCTTTCACTATTTCTCCAACTCGCTTAGCATTCATTAGAATTGTTTTTATTTCTTCGTTGAACATGCCTTCTTCATAAACTTTTGTCGCAGATAGGAAGGTGTACTCTATCTGAGACTTGTCTAAGGCTTCTAGAAGAAGAGTACGCATGTGTTCTCCGTAGTTAGCGTGGCATTTGAAGGGATCAGGTATGTCAGTTACTGAGAAGCCCAGATATTTCCGCAGAGATTTCGGAAAGCCGGAAGGAACTCTTCGTAAGCCATCTTTGTCATCAGAAAACGCGATTAATTGAGAGTCGAAGCCTTGATCCCTTAGAGCTACTGTGACTGCAAAAGATCTGGCAGCATCGCCGAGGCTGCCAATGTGGGGCAACCCTGATGCGCCAACGCCCATTTCTGTTCGAATCAAATCAAGGCTTCGTCCGAGCTCGCGCTCTCTTTGTAAAATTTTTATGGCGGTCTTATCATACCAAGTGCCATGTCCAATTATTTTGTCCGTCATGAAAGCCTCAATCCATAACATTAAGCATCGTTAGAGAATAAAAATTGCTATGCGTCAGAATCATTCAGCGTTTTGGTTTCCAGCTGCGCCGACTCGTTCTTTAGGTTCGTGTATAAGAAACATGGCAATTAGAAATTGGGGTGCAATCAGTCCAAGTGTTGTGTAAAACGGTAGCTGAGGAAGACCGATTGTCAATCCTTCAATGAAGAGGTAGTTTCCGATCAACATGCCGAAACCCATTGCAATATATCCTATGAAGTTGACGAATCCGTTTACTTTCCCTCTGTTCTGTGGCTCAACAAGATCACTTGATAGGGCTATAGCTGCAGACATAGTTAGAAGTTGGGCGATTCCGAACAAGACCATGGAAATCATCACGGTCAGTAGAGTACCAGCGGTAAAAATTACTGTTGCTGCGCCCAGAACTAGCAATCCCAGCAGTAATGGGATTTTCCTTCCAAACTTGTCAACCATCTTGCCTATTGGAAGAGAGGCTACGACCATAGTTAACAGAAGAGGAATGAAGACAAGCCACCACTGCTCTTCAGGTATCAGAAGCACATCTCTTGCGTAGAGCGCATTTATTACTTGAGTAAGGGCCATCCCGAACATCACAAGTGTTTGCACAATGAACATCCAGAACATTGACCTCGGCACAACCTTCCAAACTTTGAAACTTTCTTTGATTGCTTTCGGGTATGAAGAAAGGAAATATCTGAAGCGAATTGTTTCTGTGCTCTGCACAGTTTCTTTTAACCTTAACCTCCAGAAAGCCGCAATGAGGTAAAGTGTTGTCATCAACAAATAGACAATTCTCATGCTCCATTCTAAACCGAATTGAAGCAATAGAAAACCTGCGATTATAGGCCCTGGAGTGTTAAATGTACCATGGATGAGCATTATAATAGAGGATCCCATTCCTCTGCGTTCAGGTGGTAGCGAGTCTTGAACCATCGCAAACAGAGCCGGCTGATAGATGAGAGAAAGACTGCTCACAATAGACCCCAACAAGATAAAATGCCAGGAGGGAGCAAACGCAAAAAATAGCCATGACAGCGCCATAACAAATGTCATGGTTGTGACAAGCCATCGCCTCCCGTACTTGTCTGATAAATATCCGCCTGGAAAGGCCACAGCAGCCATTGCAAAGAAGTTCGCGAGACCAATGAGACCCAAGGCCATCGAGGGTCCTCCCAGAATATCTTGGACATAATACTGGAAGTTTGGGTTAGGCATTTCCATTGCGAGGTCCATAATCATCCAGCTTATTACGAGAATTCTATAATTGCCAGTAATGAAAGCGAATTCCCGCTTGAGAAAGCCAAGCATGCGTGTCAGCATTTGTTTGAACAGGTTGGGGAGTCGCAAGAGATGACTTTCCTAATGTATGCATGCAGCACAAGGCTTTCCATATAAGTCTTGGCTTCACCATTTAAGCCCTGCTCAGTCGTGCGCAGAAGCGCTTCTCTGCGCGCGCTAGACAATATATTTCAGACCTTCTTGAAGTGGAGACAATAAAAAACAACGATCAAGTTTGGCCTTACGTTCTGCCCTCGTCATTAGACGCAGAAAAACGCGGATGGATTTGGAGTGTTCCCCAGTCTAATGTCGGCTTGAAAATACTCGAAGAGATCAGTGTTGACAAGAGAACATACCAGCATGGCTTGGTGGAAAAGCTTCCATACTCCAACAAGTATTTGGAAAGAAAGGCGGGCGTGCAGTTTTGCACAAGCTATTCTTATGGACAAACCGTTGCTGCGATAACATGTTCACGTGTGCGTGCGGGAAACTCATTTCCTACAAAGGAAGAAGTTGATGCTGCTGTGGACCTTTCCGGAGCAGCCAGCAAAAGCATGGGCGAAAATTTCGTTTCAAATCGTCAAGCTGTATATTGTTCACACAAATCCCTAAAACAATCCAAATCTTGTAGCTGGTATATCACCTTTGATCACCATCCCAGCTGCCCCGTCTAGAATTATTTGATGGTTCTCCCCTTTGTACACGTAGACAATAAACCAGATGGGGGCATGCAGATATGCGGAGTCGCCGAACTTGAAGTCGGTGCTTATCTTAACTACTCTGTCAACGTCTTGTTTGGCCAAGAACTGGTGATGGGCTTCGATTTGCTGTTGAGCTTTTTCCACTGCCACATCTTTCTCGATCTCGCTGTTAAGAACCTTTGCAAAGCTCTCTATTTTCCGGAAGTCGTAGGGGATCTTTCCTTCTAATGGAACATCATACTCTCTCGCAGGAAACTGTGTAGCCTTCCTCGCAAGAATTAGCCAGTCGTAGTTCTTTCTAATTTCCCCCTTCTTCAGGAGGGGAGGAGTGAGTCGCTCGAAAATGCCCTCATAAGCGGTTGAAGCTTCAACTCCCAAAACCCAGAAGGGGAGGTAGACCAAATTTTTTGCGGTGATTTCTGCAGCTTTGGCCAAGTCGTTGGGTTTTGCGAAGCCCGACCGCATCCACTCACGCACGACATTTTCAACGCTGGTTGAGTCATATTTATTCATGAACATTGAATGCGCAAAGGTGAAGGCGCTCCCTGTTTCGATTACTTGGGTGAAACCACAATAGCGGCAGGTTGTCAGAATTTCCCCTGGGTTGAATTGAATTGGCGCTCCACAGTGGGCGCAGTCGATTTTGTGCACTACGGACATGGAAAGTCGTTTAGACCTGTATCGAAAGATTGAGATAAGTCTTCTAGTTTCTGCGTGACCGAAATGCGGTGACAACAGTTAAAACTCCAATCAACGCCAGAATGAACACAACAGTGAGTAGGGGGTTCATTCCTGTGTTGACCAGTAACAGCGAACCGCCAAGAACAATGAAGAGCATGCCCCAGCCAAAAGTGCTGAAGGCCCCCGTGTTTTCGTCGTGTCTCGCTGCTCTGACACTCGCGTTGGCGACTACCCACACGCCGCTGGAAAGCAATATTAGCGGAACAAGGTCAGCTGCAGAGATGGCGTCAAAAAGCCAAGCCGCTACCCAAAGGGCTACAATTATAAGAAAGACCCCGAGAGACATGAGGCCTAGATGAGTTCTCATCACTTCTGTTTCCTCGAAGCGATGACAGACTTCTATATGTTCAAAGTATATATGGCTTACATCAGGGTGCAAGTGGTTTCACGGTCAAAGGGAACGCAGAGAACCGAAGAGCTGCCCCGATAATCACTGCGTGAACAAGCGAAAAACACTTATTTCTTCAAGCAGTGCTAACTCCTAAACTGAGGTATAACATTGGCTAGATTGGCGCGACTAAGACTCTCCATGACCATCTCAATTCTCCTCCTCAGCATCGTTTTCGCGCTCTTCTTGGGAGTAATTATGTTTGTGCTTCAACTTCCTGTTATATGGGCGGTTATCGCAACTCTGTTTTTTCTTCTGCTACAATATTTGATTGGACCGGCAATTGTTAGAGGCTCTACACATCTTCGGTACTTGAAGCCTGGAGAGAATCCATGGCTGGAATTGACAGTGAATGAAATGGCGGAAAAAAGCGGCATTCGATTGCCCAGACTCGCAGTTGTTCCCGACGAAGCCCCAAATGCATTTGTCTTCGGAAGAACAGGGGGTGACGCTACTCTGGCGGTGCATGAGGGGCTGCTTAAGAAATTGAATAAAGATGAAGTGCAAGCAGTTATTGGCCACGAGGTGGGCCACATCAAGCATCGAGACTACTTGGTTATGACGATGCTTGCAGCTTTACCGCTTCTTGCCTATTGGATTTCGTGGGGGACTTTTGAAGCAGCAAGATGGAGTAGAGGTGGCTCTAAAAAAGAAAAGGAGGGAGGCGCTAGAGCAGCGTTTTTTGTAGTTGCCATAGTTTCCTATATAGTTTACATTGTCAGCCTCGCATGTGTTATGGGGTTGAGTCGAATGCGGGAACACTACTCCGACGCATACTCCGCCTATATAACGGGTCAACCGAGACAACTGCAAAGTGCACTCGCCAAAATCACCTACGGCCTTTCACTGTCTCCGAAACCGACGACAGGCGCACGATCTTTCTATATTGGGGATCCTGCCATGGCAAAGCAAGAATTCCAACACATTGTTAAGCGTAAAGACGCATATGACCTTGACCGTGATGGCGTCCTGGATGAACGAGAACTTCGCCTCGCCATGGAGAAGGAAGCGAAATCAACGTGGACAGCCATCAACACGTGGTTCTCAACGCACCCTCCCACCTTCAAGAGAATTCTATTACTCCGCGAAATCGAAAACGAAATGGCAACTGGAAAGTATGCAAGCAGCCGCATTTACGATCACATCTGAGCAACACAAACTCCTCCACGTCACAGAGCTGAATTGTGGCCAATTTCTTCCCGCTCTTTCAATTGCTCAACACAAAACATTTTAGACAGAGACAGCCCAAAGTGAAGAGGGAACGCGCACAAGCGTCTTCCCGAGAACACTTGAATATGCAGGAATAAGAATGTCTGAACCAACGAAGATAGCTCCCACAGAAGTTGAAAAGAGGTTGAAGAGGGTCGAGTCAATGTGCATCTGCAGAGGCTGCCCAACATACAAGAGCTTAGGTAAAGAGGATGATCATATAGCGTACTGTTTTCCCGCCAGGGGCAGAAGCGTGAACATTGCAGAAGAAAAGGGCTGCACTTGCGGAATTTGCCCAACCTACGCTGAGATGAAATTCTTGACGAGCTACTATTGCACACGAGGCATTGAAATGAAACAAAAAGCAGCCATCGCTGAGGCCATGTGGAAAGATCATAGCGTCTGGGACCACCTGCGCGGTCATCCAGATAAGGAATTTAGCCCAAGAACTCGCACAAAAATGGTTCACCATTCGAAAGGACATTTTCAACAAGAACAGAAGCGGTCGGGTGTCAAGCTCTAGGAACCCTGCCCTCTCAGAAATCTTCGCGCCCGTTATCAAAACAATTTTATGCTTTACTCGGTTCTTTAAATTAGCCAACCCTTGGGACGCACAATGAAACATGTCAAAATAGTTGCTTTTGACTGCCCTGATGCATGGTATAAAACCCTCGAAGCAGTGTGGAGCAAAGGGGACATTTTCGATGTCTGCTATGGTTCTGAACGATCAAGAACCAAGAAACTAAACATTTCCATCGAAATTGCCAAACCCGAGACAAGACCTCTTGTCCCTGAAAAAGCTCCTTGTGACATGAAATATGTGCACTGGTATGCATTGAAGTATTTATGGTCCGGCGTCATCGAAAAAGAGACATATACCTATGGCAGCCGACTGAGAAAACCGTTAGACCAAATAGAAGGAGCAATCAAAAGGTATCTAGAAGAAGCCGCCGATAGACAAATAACCCTCGTAATACGACTGCCCGAAGACATCCTGAAGCACGTCAATGATCAAAAACATGAGCCTCCGTGTCTGAGCCTAATCGACACCGAAATGCTGGACGAGGAAATCCATTTAACCTGCTATTTCAGGTCGTGGGACGCCTATGCAGCCTTGCCCGCCAACATCGCTGGGATCCAAGTGTTCAACGAAGCGTTTGTCTCTGAGATTAACCAGAGAAGCAGCCTCGACCTAAAGACCGGTCGGCTAGTCTTTCACTCTAAGAACTGCCACATCTATGAACGACAATTTAAGCTTGTAGAAGACCTGCTGAAGCCGAAAGCTGATGGCAGGAAAAAAATGTTTCAAGCTGTGAGTGACCCTAAAACAGAATGAATCTCACCGAGGTTTGACAGGTTCGTCTCAAAGTTTATCTGCCCGCATACCTAACTTGAGATGATTCGTATGCAAGCTTGGAAAGCAGCAAAAAACGCCTTAGAAAGCGTCCTGGAAGCAGTTCCTGGGGAACGAATTGCAATAATATGTGATGAAGACAAAGTCGAAGTAGGAAAGGCCTTCTGCAACGGGGCCTTGGCCATAGACCTCTGGACCAGACTCATAGTTCTTGAAACCGGTAGGCAATTCCGAAAAGAAGTCCCGAAACACCTTCTTGAGGTGTTGAGCGGGCAGAAACCTAACATCTTCATAAACCTGTTGCGAGGAGTTGGACAGGAAACACCGTTCCGGGTCAAACTCATCCACTTAGAAACCAGAGATAAAAAGTCTCGTCTAGGCCACTGCCCCGGAGTCAGCCTGAACATGTTGACCGAGGGAGCATTGGCGTTGACGCCAGAAGAGCACAGAACGATGCAAGACGCCGCCCGCACTCTCATGAGAAAGTTAGATAAGATCACTGAGATGGAAGTCACATCCCCTTCAGGTACTGAACTCTCGTTCAGCGTTGAAGGACGATGGTTTTTCACCGACACGTTTGTGGACTGGGAAAAAATGAAGTGGATGAACTTGCCCACTGGAGAGGTGATTATAGCCCCTGTTGAGAACTCTTTGGAGGGCGTACTCGTATGCGACATGGCCGTAGGCGGCGTGGGCCCCCTCAACACTCCCGTTCGGCTTGCAGTAAAGAAAGGCAAGGTGAAGGACATAGCTTCTCAGGATAAGAGAGCGCTCAAGCAAGTTAATGCAGCCTTGGCTGTTGACGAGTGGGCAAGCATAGTTGGTGAGTTCGCCTTTGGAGTAAATCCCAAGGCCAAATCACTGGAAAACTTCTTGGAAGCAGAGAAAATCAGCAAAACCATTCACATCGCGTTTGGACACAACACGGACATGCCTGGCGGAAAGAACCCTTCAAGAACCCACACAGATTTTCTTATCTCTAAACCAACTGTGAAAATAGTAGGTAGAGACCAAGAGAAAACCACGATTTTACGCAACGGAAAATTTGTTCGTTGAAGGATGAACATCTTAGAGCAAAGGCGATGGGAATTGGAGTGGTTTTTTCTCGCAGCTCTGTCTGCTTTTTTCGCGGCTCTCGCAGCAATTTTCGCCAAGATTGGATTGCAGAGCATAGACTCCACTGTAGCAGCAGCCGCTCGAGCCATCATAATGATGATTTTCATAGTTTCCTTCGTCCTAATCATCGGGAAAAGCCATCAGCTAACGCAGCTGGCCACTAGGGACATGGGGTTCATAATTCTCTCAGGCGTCGCGGGAGCATTGTCTTGGCTCCTATTCTTCGCTGCCCTCAAAATAGCTGATGCCTCAAGAGTTTCCCTGGTCGACAGAGCCAGCGTGCTCATTGTCATAGTTCTATCTGCTCTGCTTCTAGATGAAAAAATCACCCTTAAAACAGCGGCTGCAGGCATCCTCATCTTTTCGGGTCTCCTCCTGCTGTCTACACAAGCAACTGAGTAATAATCAACAATCCCGTCCATCCAAACTTAGAACTTAGTGATCATACTAATCTACGAAAGCAACATAAGCAGCAAAGCCCCAAGAAAACATGGCGATGTAAATGTCCGAATTAGTCGTAGACATAAGCGCTGAAAACTGGGAAGGAGAGATTCTCGAATCACAGAAGTTAGTTGTAGTTGAGTTCTGGCATCCTCAATGCGCCTATTGCAGGATGCTCGAACCAGTGTATCGCGAACTCGCACAAGAGTATGGCGACAGACTGAAGTTTGCCCGATTCAATGTAATGGAGAGCCCGACAAACCAACAATTCGCTGCCCAATATGGCATAATGGGAACGCCCACGTTGAAGTTTTTTTGCCAAGGGCGACCCGTTCAAGACATTGTAGGCGTCTTGCGAAAGGACGATCTAGAGAAAGGCATTGAATTTGCCATCAGCAAACATCAGGAATGTGCCAGAAACAGCACACCCCTGAAATTACCCTACATAAGCTGAAGTGAACGTGCGTGCGCGCCATCAGTGAGGAGGAGGAAAACTGAGCAAGAAAGCTTTCAGAGAGTTGAAAGAGGCCGTTGTCTCTGGCCGCGTGGAAAAGGCCCGAAGATCAGCGGAACAGATAGTCGATCAAGGACTTTCTGTCAATACAGCTTTAGAGACTTTGAGCAAAGCGATGAAGATTGTAGATCAACGCTTTGAAAGAAAAGAATTTTTCGTCATAGATGTTGCCTCATCGGCTGCATCGATGCGGGAGGCTTTCAAAGTTTTTGAGCCACACTTAAAGGTTGAACCTGCTGACACGACGGGAAAGATTGTCATAGGATCTTTGAAGGGGAATGTGCAAGCTTTAGGAAAGGACATAGTGGCTGCAACGCTTAGGGCAGCAGGTCTGCAAGTTGTCAATCTGGGTGTGGATGTNNGGAATCTCCATTTCGATGGAAGAAACAGTTCCATATCTCAAGGACGTAGTCGACATCTTGAAGCAAGAAAACCTACGAGCCAAGATTAAGGTGATAATAGGAGGTAGCGCGGTTTCTGAGCGGACTCGTCGAGACTGTGAAGTTGATGCTTACGCAGTCAACTACCTGGACTCCGTAAAGAAAGTAAAGGCCCTACTGAGTTAAAGCATCCTGAGAAGTGGATTATCCTTGTTCAGCGGCTTGACTCCGAAACGTCGCATGTTATAATAAGTTATCACAGCGTCAGTCAAGGCACATGCTGGAACTATGTTCGGTGCTTGCTTGATCGGCCCATAGATGAGAAAGTCGGCGCCCCAGCACTGAGCGACCGTATGGGCAGAAGTATTGCATGATGCAAAGCTCTTGTTGAAAATAGGATCTTTTAAGGCTTGTTTCCAAGCATAAGTGGCATTTGCTGGAGAACAGCCTGCTGGCAGCCCCACTTCTGTTTTTATGAGCTTGATGGCCTTTGCAGCGTAGGAGATGCTTGGGACATCAAAAACGATTGTGTCGACGAGAATTTCCGTGATTCCCGCTTGCGTTGCCATCTTGAGGAGTCCAGGCTGATCCTTCGAGGTCTTCAGTATTTTAATTCTGCCTTCTGGCGAATAGTCAAGGTCGTTGAAGGCCATTATGACTGCTGCAGTGACGCCTGACTCCTTGATAGCCGATAACTCTTTTTTTGAGGTTTTCGGCGTTATTCCATTAAACACAGCTTGCCTCTCGAGTCCCAGTTCCCCCACTAATTCTAGCGCTGCTGTTCGTGTCTCAGGATTTGCCCCGTCGATAAGGAATGGAGTTGCGTCCTGTTCCGAAATAAAAGTGATGTATTGAACAATAGCTTCTGGATACATGGCCATAATATCGAGGACGTGGGGGACTCCGCTCTTTTCAGCCGCATTCCCAGCACGTTCTATCCATTGCCGCACCTGCTCTTTTTTAAAAATCCCTTTTTTGTGGTTGGAAACCTCAGGCATTCCTTTGTAGAAAATGTTGCCGATTAGAACTATTGGCAACTCTCCAGGTTGTCCGCCGACTTGAAGGTTGCCAATTCGATAGATTTTCTGCTTCTGTCCTAGCTTAAACATTTACTGCGCCTTCAGGGACATTTACAGTGTTTGCTCGGATTTATTATAATAGCATCTTAGGCTATATCTCGCCTACGGTGGCAAGCATGCTTTGGCGCGCGCGCATCGCGTGAGTGGGGCGTATGTGTATTTTAAGGAGTGCAGATTTACTGCAATGTATGCTTCAAGTGTCACTCAGAAAGGACTGTTTTTGCCCTTCGAATTGCCGTTGCAAGAGTTCGCACAGGAATGTTGATTTCCGTTGAGAGCCTCTCTGGGTTCGCCGTCGCCAGTTGTTTTATTGAAAGGATGCCTGCGGACGAGAGTTTTTCTCGAACCGTGGAGCTCAGACCTTTAAGGCAGGTTACGGGATACATTTTTCTGTTCTCAATCAACGTCTGCAGGTTGTGTTTTGGAGGAGAGCTCCACCCGATTTTCTGAATGTCTCTACATTTTGCATAGCGATTCGCATGCTCTGAGAACTTTGTGTTGCAGATGATCAGGGCTTTGTTGACGTTTAGACTGTTCAATCCAAGTTTGAACCCATCTGTGACATCCTCGAAGACTGCTCTTGCGATGCGGCTTTCGTCTAGGCCCGTTGGAGTGTGATACCTGTAGTGATGTTTGATTTCCACGATGTATGTCACACCATTCTTCTTAGCGACAGCGTCAACCTCATGATCAACACATCGTCCCCGGACAACTTGGTTTGGAGTAACTTCATAGCCATTTTCCTCTAACAGAATTTGGATAAAGCGTTCAAAGTCGGGTTTGGACTTCATCAGGCTCAGGCCTTTTCGCAGGCAAATCAAGTACTTCACCGAAGGTTTGAGCTTACGTAACTCGGTGAAAATCAGATCTAGAATTTTTTTTGTTTCAATACCGTCACTTAGTTGTTGCTCAACTTTTTCTGCAATTTTATTCGCTTCTCCGCGACTAGCACCTAGCCTACGACAAGTTCGAATGACCTTGTTTCGGTCATATGGTTGTCGCGTCCCGTTGGCCTTAATCACAAACATAAACGACTATACTCCCAACACACTGCGAACCAAAGCACCTTCAACCTCGGGCTTTTCGATATGCAAGAATGGAACTGGTAACTAGCCTATAAACCATTCAGAAAACTGTGGTTATACCGCTCTCAGGCTTGGTGATAAAGTGCCGAGGAGATGGAGCGCGTGTGATCGTTGAAATTGACTTATTGTATGTGATCCGCATCTGAAAACTGGCGGGCCCGCTGGGA
>JABAOC010004422.1_pt12 | contig 11950 bp, 10 predicted proteins | sample 7062161 | NCBI WGS metagenome assembly JABAOC01 (sample SAMN14538625, study PRJNA623070) | marine sediment metagenome | biome: marine biome [ENVO:00000428]; feature: marine pelagic biome [ENVO:01000023]; material: deep marine sediment [ENVO:00002113] | place: India: Gulf of Khambhat ... | reverse complement strand
TATGTAGCGGAATCACAAGAAGACAACGCGTCCTGGAGGGACACGATGCAACTTACTGACAAGAAACCGCTCGGCCAGGTGCGTGACGCCATCCGCCTACCGTGCTATCGAGTCCACTGGTGCTCCCCACACGCTAGACAGGCGTCGGCAAACTCCCATCGCTTGCATCTCAGCCGCGGTACGACTTGAGGGCGTACGCCGCCCCAACTGTCCCGGCCTCGCCGCCCAGTCATTCCATCACGCCATTGCCGAGCTCGCTTCCCCACCCGCTCGTCTCGCCGGTCCTCCTTGTGCGCGTGCACTCTGGTGCCTATATCAGATCCACTGGGGTGAGACGGCGCGGGCCACTTCCAGTGATCAGCTTGCAACTTAGCTACGCATCCTCATCGAAGAGAGGCGTACTCAGGTACCTCTCGCCCGTGTCAGGGAGCACAACCACGATGAGCTTGCCCTCGCTCTCCTGCCTTTTCGCCACTTGAAGCGCGGCGAAGGCAGCGGCCCCGGAGGAAATCCCAGCCAGAATGCCTTCTTCTCTGGCTAGGCGGCGAGCCATAGCCCTGGCATCCTCATCCTCCACTCTAATCACTTCGTCCACGACGCCCAGATTCAGGACTTCAGGGACAAACCCAGCGCCGATCCCTTGGATCTTATGAGGCCCAGGTTCACCGCCGGATAGAACAGGTGACTTGACAGGCTCCACAGCTACAGCCTTGAATCCGGGCTTACGAGGCTTCAGCACCTCAGCCACGCCAGTGATCGTGCCTCCCGTCCCGACCCCAGCAACCAGGATATCAACCTGTCCATCAGTATCCTCCCAGATCTCCTCAGCGGTTGTGCGACGGTGAATCTCAGGGTTAGCCGGATTCTTGAACTGCTGGGGGATGAAGTAGCGAGCATCATCAGCCGCCAGCTCCTCCGCCCGCCGTACTGCACCTGGCATGCCCTCGCTGCCGGGCGTCAGGATGAGCTCTGCTCCGAAAACGTGCAGGAGCTTCCTGCGCTCAATGCTCATCGTGTCCGGCATAGTCAACACGAGCTTGTAACCCTTGCAAGCACACACGAAAGCCAGGCCGATTCCCGTGTTCCCACTGGTCGGCTCCAAGATGATGGTGTCCTCTCCTATCAATCCCTCAACCTCGGCAGCCTCGATCATGCTGAGACCTATTCTGTCCTTAACGCTGGATAAGGGGTTGAACGACTCCAGCTTGGCCAGCACAGTGGCTTCGAGGCCGACACCGATCCTCCTCATCCGCACCAACGGCGTGTTGCCGATCGTTTCTGTAATGTCTTCGTAAACTCGTGGCATCCTTGTGCCTCCCCTAGTATCCAACCTTGTACTTCAGATCTGGCTCCTTGATCATCACCACGGCTTTGGGCGGCACGGAATGCGTCAACCAAACGCTCCCACCTACGACCGAGCCGGCACCAACGACTGTGTCACCGCCTAGGATAGTCGCACCTGCGTAGATGATCACTCCGTCCTGTATAGTCGGGTGACGCTTGTATCCTCGCTCGAGAGAACCGTCGGGCGCCCTCCGAAATCCATAACCGCCCAGAGTGACTCCCTGATAGAGGGTAACGTTGTCGCCGATTTCCGTCGTCTCACCTATCACCACTCCAGTCCCGTGATCGATGAAGAAGTTCGAACCGATGGTCGCCCCTGGATGAATATCGATACTGGTTATGCTGTGAGCATATTCCGTCATCATGCGGGGGATGAAGGGTACTTCTTGCAGCCACAGCTCATGAGACAGCCGATAGATGGTAACGGCTAACACCCCCGGATAGCTGAGGACGATCTCTTCTAGGCTTCTGGCAGCAGGATCCCGGTCAAAGGCTGCCTTGACATCGCCCATCAGCACCTTGCGCAGCGCTGGGATCTTCTGCAAGAATCTCGTCGCCTGCGCCTGACCCAACTTCCGGCATTGGTTGCATAGCTCGCCAGACTCAATGCAGCCATGACGTACACTCAGGGAAACCTGCACCGACAGCTTGTTGAATACTTGCAAGGTCTTGTCGCGCACGTAGTCAGCAAAATCGCCCGGATCTGAATCCCGCTCTCCAAAGAATCCGGGGTAGATCAGGTTCCGCAGATCTTCGAGTAGCTCGGCGACTTCACTGCGAGAAGGGAATGAGATCGCGCCCCCATCAACAATGCTCTCCTGGCAGCTCTCCAACATGGCATCAACCGCAGCAGCCAATTCCTTCTTGGAGCCTCTAGTTAGGTCAAACTCAGTGTCCAAAACTCCTCCCATCGACGGTGTGTCCAGTTCCTCTCCTTGCATGTAACCTCCTCACGAATCAATCCAGGCGGTTCGCGCCCCCCACCAGTGTCCTCCTGTCGCGGAAACAGTCCACGGCGCAAAGCAATCCTCCTGCGCAATCTCACGCGGTGAAGTCTGCGCTGCAGATTGGTGCTCTATGCCATTGACGAGGCAGCCTGCTTGCTGTGGACGCGACGGGCCAAGTCCTCAAGCGTAGTGGATTCTAGTATGTCCATGCAGGCGCGATGCATCTCAGCGCACACCTCCTGCGTGACGCAGGTATCCCTCCTGTCGCACGCCTCGGAGCCAGTCACGCACTCGACGAGACCCTTCCTTGCTTCGAAGATGCTGTAGATCTCTCGCAGCTTCATCTGAGTGGGGTGTCTGGCGAGTCTGTGTCCTCCTGGGACGCCGCGCACAGTCCTGATCAGGCCCGCGGAGCGAAGGGAGACCAGTGGGTGCTCCAAGTACTTGCGGGAAACCTGCTGGCGGGCGCCTATCTCCCTGGCGCTGACTACTCCGTCATTATAGTTCAGAGCCAGATCCAGCATAGCTCTCGTGCCATAGCGAGTCCTGATGCTAAGTTTCATTATGGTGTCCTAATCCTATAGGTATAGTTGAAATTCTGCACTACAAGAGCCGTACATGTCAAGCGGTGGTCTCTTGACGAGTAGTCGAGTCCGCCTCTCGCTGGAGCAGCAGCCCAGCGGCGCAGACCGGTTCCCATTTCGCCCCTTTTGCGCTTTCCCAAGCAACTGTGATAGCATGTTATGAAATGACCGAGCACTTGACTGGTCAGCCCGATGTGAACATCGAACTGGTAAAGGACTGGCTGCGCGAGGCAGGAAGGATCGCGCTGAGCCATTTCAATCGGGTGGAGGGCACCTGCAAGCCGGACCGATCGCTGGTTACCGACGCCGACTACGAGATAGAGGAGTTGCTGACAGGCTATCTGAGAGCCACCTATCCCCAACACGGAATCATCGGAGAAGAAAAGGCCAATGATGTTCGTGGCGATTGCGTCTGGGCCATCGACCCGCTGGACGGCACACGATCCTTCTTGGCTGGCCTTCCCGTATGGGGCGTCTCCATCGGCTTGCTGTGGCGATGGGAGCCGTGGCTCGGCGTGTTCCATATGCCCTTACTCGACGACTGGTACTACAGCGCCAGTCCCACAAGTGGTGCCTTCTGGAACGACCAACCGATCCGGTGTCCAGCTAGGGATGAGTGGGACGAGAATAGCCTGCTTTGCGTGCCCTCTGACATCCACCGCCGCTATGACATAGATTTCCCTGGGATAACACGTGCCCTTGGCAGCACTGCGGCTCATCTCTGCTTCGTGGCCCGTGGAAATGCGATCGCCATGCTCATGGACAACCCTGGCATCTGGGATATCGCCGCTGGCGCTGCCATCCTCCTGGCAGCCGGCGGCACCCTGCGCTTTCTGGGCGGCACGGGGGTCGACCTGCAAAGTTTGCTAGAGGACGGCACATCCCAGCAGCCCATTCTGGGAGCGCATCCCCTACTCATCGATCGCATCGCGCATCGCATCAGGCCCAGAGGCGCAGCCGACCACACCGCACACTGATCACTTCGCCCTCCTGGCGCGCCCTGCAGCCCGTTCCCAGGGCCAGAGGCTATTCACCGCCGCTTGCTCTGTCCTTCTGTTCGAGGCTACAATGGCGCACAGGGTAGCATCCCAAGGGAGGTATTGATGGTTGGAGCGTTCTTCGACGTCGTAGGCACGATCTACAAAGGAGCTTTCTGGAGGGACATCTCTCAGCATCACCGAGAGCAGAAGCGAAACCGCTTCTGGGTATGGGCCTATGTCATTTGGCACATGGCTGGTTGGCCGCTCAACTTGGCAGGGCTGCTCAGCCAGAAAAGCTGGTACGAAGCCTGGGCCCGCGATATGGGTTGGCTGCTTCGCGGCTTCACGGTGGAAGAGGCACAGGAGTTGTTCGACTGGATCACCGATGAGCGGTTCGTCCCCGATCTGCGCTCGGACATCATGGATATCTTGCGTGATCATCAGTCCAAGGGTCATGTCGTCGCGCTGGTATCTGGTAGCCCCCAGCGCCTGCTGGATATGATCGCCTCCCGCTTGGAAATACAACACGCCGTGGGGACTGCGTTCGAAATCAAAGACGGCCGGTATACCGGCAAGATTGCCGGGCCACTGGTTATGTATGAGGGCAAGATGGCAGTGCTGCAAGATTTCGCTGCCCAGAATGCCATCTTGATTGATTGGGGAGACAGTTACGCATACGGAGATAGCCGATCCGACATAGAACTCCTCAAGAGCGTCGGCCATCCTGTGGCAGTGTACCCCGACGAACAACTGAAAGGGCTCGCCCTGGAGAGAGGCTGGAGGATCATCGGCGAGCGTGAGCCCCGAACTTAACCCTTCCATTCGCACTTGACAGCCTGGATCCCACACCCTTCGTCACGATGGTTGGGGTCTTTCTTCTTCTGCCTCAATCATACGGCATTCCCCTCCTCCACGAATATGCACTGTGGTCGCCGTCCGACCCATCCTCTGAGAAATGTGAAGCGCATAGTCTCATCGCGATTTATCTTCATAGCGTCGCCACCCCTCTGCAGAAGCCTTGACAGGCCGGGCGCGAGCACGTATAATTGCTGACGCCGAGACGTTCAGTTGGACAACGGCTGGTCAGTCGTTGGCTCCCCTTTCTCTGGCACTTCTTCTGGGTTCGCGCAAAGGAGGATGTTGAGTGGAAACCAAGGAAAGGATCTTGATAATCGAAGACAGCGAAGACGTCGTCACCTTTCTGACCGAGAGCATCCTCCACCCCAACGGCTACGACACCTTAGTGTCCCGCGATGGCAAGGACGGTCTGCGCCGAGCACTGGGAGACCGACCCGATCTGATCCTCCTGGACCTGAATCTGCCGCGTATGACCGGTATGGAGATCCTCAAAGTCCTCCACAAGAGGGGGACTCACACACCGGTGATCTTGATGACGTTCTATGGGTCGGAGGAGATCGCTGTGGAGGCCTTCCGCCTCGGTGTGAAGAACTACATAGTCAAGCCATTCAAGCCCCGGGAGGTTATCGACGCCGTCGAGGATGCTCTGGCTGAGGGCCGCCTGCGCCAGGAAAAGGAACGGCTCACCGAAGAGCTGATGCGCACCAACAAGCAGCTGGAGCACCGAGTCCACGAACTGACCTTGCTGTACGAGATCACGCAGTCCATGGCGAAGCTCATGGACTTGGAGACCTTGCTCTCCCGAATGGTTGAGGCGTCGGTTTTTCTGAGCAAAGCAGATGAGGGTATGCTCTTCCTCCTAGATACGGAAACGGACGAGCTATACCTCAGAGCTGCCAAGGGAGTGGGCGAGAAATACGCCCGGGGATTGCGGCTGAGGGCCGAAGACAGCCTCATTGGCAAGGTAGTGCGCAGCGGCGAACCGTTACGTGTAGCAAGCGCCGAGGATCGTCTGCAGCTAAAGGTCAAGACCGGCTACCTCGTCAACTCGCTCCTCTATGTTCCCCTGAAGTTACGAAACGAGATCAGGGGTGTGCTTGGGGTATCCAACCGGGTCAGCGACAAGGCATTCTCTTCCGCTGATCAACATCGCCTCAGCATCCTCGCTGACCACGCCGTCATCGCGTTGGAGAACGCTCGCCTCTATGAAGCGGAGCAGCGCCGCGCGCTCCAGATGGCGATGACCAGTCACCTCAGTCAAAGGATCAGCTCCATCCTCGACATTGAAGCTCTCCTCTCCGAGGTAGTGGAACTCCTCAAGCAGAGTTTCGGCTTCTACTACGTACAAATCCTGCTACGGCATGAGCCAGGCCAACTCGTCATGCGTGAGGGGACCGGCGAGACAGGACAGAGCATCAAGGACAGCTTGTACCAGGTGGCCATTGATGACCAAACCGTTGTCGGCTGGGCAGCCAATCACGGTGAGACCCTGTGTGTGAACAGTGTGCAGCAGGAGCCACGATTTCGCACCCATGAACTGTTGCCAGCCACGATGGCGGAACTGGCCGTTCCTCTCAGGTCAGGGAACGAACTGATCGGCGTTCTGGATATCCTCAGCGATCAAGAGGGGGCCTTCGATTTCGACGATGAGACCATACTGCAAATGCTGGGGGACCAGATAGCTGTTGCCATACAGAATGCGTCTTCGTACCAACGGCTGAGAAAACAGGCAGAGCTACTCAATACCTTGACCCATATCCCGACTACCACAGCCTCTGCCGAGATTGTGGATGAGATAGTCAAGAAACTGATGGAAGGCATCAACGGCATCCTGCCTGTGGAAGCTGGCTCCTTGCTTCTCATAGACGATGCCGCTAAGGAGTTGGAGTTCAAGATAACCCTACACGGACGCAGAGAGAAGTTGGCACAATTCCGGCTGGAGCTGGGACAGGGCATCGCTGGCTGGGTGGCCGAGCACGGAGAGCCACTGCTGGTGGACGACGTGACGGAGGATCCTCGCTACTATCCCCAGATAGCCCAAGCCATCGGCTTCGAGGCTCGATCGATCCTCTGCGTCCCCCTCAAGACGAAGCAGCGAGTCATCGGCGTCATCGAGCTGATTAATAGGCTAGGCAGAGGTGCTGACACTCGCTTCACTCAGGATGATCTGGAGATTCTCACGGCGCTCGCCGCCCCGATAGCCTCGGCGCTCGACAGTGCAAGACTCCAGAAGACAGGACAAGGAGAAATCACTCACGCGCAGAGAGAGACCCTTGCATCGATGTCCCAATATCTCTATAAGCCCCTGAAGGCCTTTGCTACAAACACGTACGCGCTCAAAGTCGCCATCGAGAGAGGAACCGTCGCTTGTACCGATGACACGCTGGAGCAACTGCTCACCTCCATGGAACGTAGAATAGCGCAAATGGCCTCGTTCGCTCAGCTCCTAAGTACGTTGTCCTCCCCTGACAGTAGCCCCCAGGACTGGGTCAGTATCGAGCAAACGCTGGAAAGGTTCAGAGCCAAGTACGATTCCTAGAGCTGCTATCGTCGGCGGACGCCGAACCGATTGGTCGCCCACTTGCTGATGACGGATCAGTACATCATCTCTCACTTCCCAGACTCCCGAGGCCGATCAGAAAAGCGGCTTGCCCCTCGCGGCCGTGCAGCGATTCCGGCGCCTCGCGTACGGGCGACCTGTCGAGCCCGATGAGCGTGCTAGAACCTCGGAATGGAGTTGACGGCAGCAAACCGGGAGGAGAGACTATCCCCCATGAAGGGGGCTTGGAAGGTTTTCATGACTGGCGGGCCGTCCAGCGCCGTCATCTTGAGTGAAGGCTCTACGCCATGCATAATGCGATAACGGACGTACCAGGTGTCAAGGTAGGACACTATACCGACCTCCAAGCTGCCACGGGCTGCACCGTGCTCCTTTTCGAGGAAGGAGCCGTGGGCGGGGTGGAAGTCCGCGGCGCGGCCCCTGGAACACGGGAGACGGACCTACTTCGCCCCCTGCGTCTTGTCCAGCGTGCACATGCTGTCCTGCTGGCTGGCGGTTCGGCTTTTGGACTGGACGCCGCCACCGGAGTGATGCGCTATCTGGAGGAGAGGAACATCGGCTTCGACACCAGGGTTGTGAAAGTGCCCATCGTACCGGCCGCCGCTCTATTCGATCTTGATCTCGGCGACCCATCGGTTAGGCCAAATTCTGACGGCGGCTACCAGGCGTGTCTTGCCGCTGTCGCTAGTCCGCCGCCCGAGGGCAATGTGGGCGCAGGGACGGGCGCCACCGTGGGGAAATTGCTGGGTCTTTCCCAGGCCATGAAAGGAGGGCTCGGAACTGCCAGCCAGGAGATGGGAGAGGGACTTGTGGTGGGAGCTCTGGTGGCGGTCAACTGCTTGGGCGATGTTGTGGATCCCAAGACAGGCCAGATACTGGCCGGGGCACGCCACCCCGAGGCCGGGGGCTTCCTCAACTCCTCAGAGGCAATAAAGCAGTGGTCTGCACACACCACATCGCCCTTTGCTAACACCACCATCGGTGTCGTGGCCACTAACGCCCGTCTGAGCAAGGAGGAGACCAACAAGCTTGCTCAACTCGCCTTGGATGGTTACAGTCACGCCATCCGCCCCACCACGATGTACGATGGCGACGCACTCTTCGCCTTCTCCGCAGGTGACAAGGTGGCCGACCTCTCCGCTATCGGCGCTGCAGGCTCCGAGGCGGTGGCCGAGGCCATAGTGCGCGCCATCAAGACGGCCAAGTCCCTACACGGCATTCCCGCTCACAGAGACATCTAGCGCCTCTGTCGAAGCCCTTGACACAAGAGAGGCGAGCAGGCTATAATTGGTGCCGCCGGTGGGATCGTTGTCAAGAGAAGGCAGTCTCAGCACACGTCTGTGCTCGCCCTTGCAGAATCTCTAGTCCGAGCCAAAGGGAGTTGCAGAAGTGGAGACCAGAGAAAGAATCCTCATCATCGAGGACAGCCAGGACATCATCGACTTCCTCACTGACACCATCCTCAGCCCACGTGGCTACGAGCCTGTGGTGGCGACCAGCGGCCAGGAGGGTCTAGGCCGAGCTGTGGACGATCCACCGCATCTAATAATCCTCGACTTGAATCTGCCCCATATGACCGGCATGGAGGTTCTCCGTGGGCTGCACGAGACAGTTCCCACCATTCCCGTACTGCTGATGATCTTCTCGGGTTCTGAGGAAATCGCGGTAGAGGCCTTCCGTCTCGGTGTCAAGAACTATGTGCTGAAGCCTCTCAAGCCCAATGAGGTCCTCCAGGCGATCGACCACGCCCTGCGCGAGACCAGACTGCGGCGCGAGAAGGAATTGCTGACTGAGGAGTTGATGCGGACCAACAAGCAGCTGGACCAGCGCGTTCGCGAACTGACCCTGCTGTACGAGATAACGCAGGCTATGACCAGCTCGCTTGACTTGGAGACGCTGCTCTCCCGAGTCGTCGAGGCTTCCGTATTCCTGACCAAAGCCGATGAAGGAATGCTGTTCCTCATAGACGAGCTAACAGGTGACCTATACCTCCGAGCCGCTAAGGGTGTCGGAGACAAACGTGCGTCCATGCTCCTGCTGCCGGCGCGCGATAGCCTCATTGGACAGGTGGCCAAAACGGGAGAACCGCTCCGGATCGCTAGCACTGATCCTCGCCTGGATTTCACGGTTAAGACAGGCTACATGGTCAATTCCCTTCTTTATGTGCCTTTGAAGCTCCGTGGAGTCACCAAGGGTGTACTGGCGGTCTCGAACCGCATAAGCGATCGAGCGTTCACCCGCACCGATCAGAGCCGCATGGATCTGCTGGCCGATCACGCCGTGATAGCCCTTGAAACCGCCAAACTCTACCAAACGACGAGAGAACAGATGTCCAACACCTTCGGAGATACGCTGAATGCCCTTTCCCAATACGCCTACGAGCCCTTGAAGGCCTTTGCTGCGGACACATACGCACTGAAGGCCAATGCAGAAAAGGGAATCATCTTCTGCGTCGATGACACACTGAACCAACTGCTCAACTCCATGGAGCGCAGGATAGAGCAAATGGCCTCCCTAACAGAAATCCTCAGTGGACTGGCCTCCCTGGATAGCACCGCCGAGGACTGGAAAGACCTCGAGCACAGGTTCGAGAACCTCAAGGCGAGATACCCCTCCTATCAGTGAGCGCTCTTCGGAGATGGTCAAACAATCTGCCTCCAACATCCTGGCTATCGACATAGGCAACACCAACACCGTCTTGGGTGTGTACAACGGCGACGAACTGATCGCCTATTGGCGAATGGCCACCGCCTTGCACAGGATGGCTGATGAGAACGCCGTTCTACTGGACTCCTTGTTCCGTCACGCAGGCCTTTCGTTCTCCGACATCCACGACGGTATTCTCTCCTGTGTTGTGCCTCCGCTCCTGCCCGTCTTTCAGGAGATGTGCCAAAGATACATGGACTTCACCCCTCTGGTAATCGAGCCAGGCACGAAGACGGGGATGAGGATTCTCTACGACAACCCTCAGGAGGTGGGAGCCGACCGTATCGTCAACGCCGTGGCAGCGAAGCAATTGTACGGAACGCCTCTTATCGTCATCGACTTCGGCACCGCCACCACTTTTGACGCCATCTCCGCTGAAGGCGATTACCTAGGCGGGGCGATCGCCCCAGGAGTCAACGTTGCCGCCGAAGCCCTCGCTGCGCGGGCGGCCAAGCTGCCCCACATTGAGTTGGCCGTGCCCCCACGGGCCATCGGCAGAAACACCATCGCCAGCATGCAGTCTGGCATTATGTACGGGTATGTCAGCCTAGTCGAAGGAATGGTGGCCCGCTTGAAGGAGGAACTGGTCGGTGACGCCCATGTCGTGGCCACCGGCGGCCTGGCCCCGATCATAGCCCGACACACCCCCGTCATAGACGACGTGAACCAGAACCTTACCTTGCAAGGACTGAGGCTCCTGTACAAGCTCAATCGGTCCTAAACCCGCTCTCGCCCTACGGACAGCACCCCTGTATCCCTTTCAATGCCCATCCCGACAGCCGCCCTTCGCCCGTCTGCTCTCACCCTTCCCGGAGATCCAAGTGATTTGGTATGGGATGGAACATATGTTCTAGACGACTATGTTTGGCTGGTCCTCCTGCGCCGTTGTTCATGCGCGACCGATTAGTAGCCCTCCGACGCAGCGCCTGCTTGACCAGAGGCCGGCTAAGGCGCTACAATCTTCGAGGTGTGCGCCATCCGGCTCAGGGGCAAATGCGGCAGATGTGGTCGGCGAACTATCAGTTCCGTACCTTCTCCGTGGGTGACCAGGAAGTACCAGCAGTGATGCTGGGAACGTCTCCCTTCATCGGTGCAGGTCAATTCGGCAAGAAGGCCGAGTTCTACTACAACCGATTCTTCCTTCAGCCAGAGAACATCATCGACATCGTAGTGCGCGCCGTCGAGTTGGGAGTGAACGCCGTACAGGTCATAGCCTACCACCAGGTGCTAGAAGCTGTCCATGAGGCGGCGAAGAGGACGCGCACCGAGTTGTTTCTCATGGGAACGGTGGGCCTGGGCAGCATCGAGCGGGAGATTCGGATGGTGCTCGACGTCGGTGCTCAAGGCGTGTTAGTCCACGGAAGTCTAGCTGACAGGGACATGCCCTTCGCCTGCCAGCACCTGGCAAAGCTCAGAGAGCAAGGACTGGTCACTGGCATCGCCACCCACAGACCAGGGATGACCATCCCCCGTGTCGAGGAGATGGAAGAGGTAGCGTTGATCCTCTCTCCCTTCAACAAACTTGGCAGATTCATGGACCCTTCAGTGGACTCTACCTTGCAGGCTATCGAAAGCACCTCCAAGCCAATCATCGCTATGAAGCCGCTGGCTGCCGGCAGGTTGTCCCCGCAAGAAGGTCTGGCTTATCTCCCGGGCAAGGTCGCGGGCGTCGCTGTGGGGATCGCGTCAGTGAAGGAGGCGGAGGAGACCTTTGCGGTGGCGAAGAGGTACTTCCCCCCATCCCCCACAGCGTAGCGCCGTATGAGTGGCAAGCACGCTCAGCGGCCCGCAACGCGCACGGAAGGCTGCGAGTAGCGGTAGCAATCTCCGACTTCTGTGGCACCCAGCGACATTAGCCGCTCATGACCCTGGTAAGGGGCCCATCTCGGACGGCTTCCCTACTACGGGTTGACACCCGCCACACCATGGCCGTCGCCCGACCGACCGCACTGATCCTGGCCTTGGCCTCGC
>JABAOC010011512.1_pt2 | contig 11957 bp, 6 predicted proteins | sample 7062161 | NCBI WGS metagenome assembly JABAOC01 (sample SAMN14538625, study PRJNA623070) | marine sediment metagenome | biome: marine biome [ENVO:00000428]; feature: marine pelagic biome [ENVO:01000023]; material: deep marine sediment [ENVO:00002113] | place: India: Gulf of Khambhat ... | reverse complement strand
GATACCCATGGATTCCAATTCCAGGTACGCCGTGGTTCCCGTGGCGTCCTGGGTCGGCGTCTGGTCGATGGCCAAGCCGATTTCCGTCCCTTCCCTGAACTCGCCTTCGACCAGGTGCTTGTTCAGGATTTGTTCGGTGACTGTGTCTTTCATAAGCTCAGCCCCTCTCTTCGAGCAGCAGCATGGGCTTTTAACACATGAAGACATGGCCAAGATGGCCATGCTCCGAACCTAAGTCGCCTCGCTCTTGATGCCCTCTTGTGGTTGGGTCATCTTCTCCGGCACGACGATTCGGTCGAACTCCTCGGCACTGAGGAAGCCCAGAGCTACGCCGGCTTCCTTCAATGTCGTATTCTCGGCGTATGCTTTCCTGGCAACCTGGGCGGCTTTGTCATAGCCGATGCGGGGATTCAGTGCCGTGACCAGCATCAGCGAGTTCTGGACGTATTCGGCTATGACTGCTTCGTTTGCCGTGATACCGGCGACACACCTCTCCCCGAAGCTGCGGCACCCGTCCGTCAGAAGCCGCACGGACTGCAGCACGTTATAAATGATGACAGGCTTGTACACGTTCAGCTCGAGATTCCCCGATGCCCCCGCGAAGGTGGTCGTGCTGTCGTTGCCCATGACCTGCACGGCGATCATGGTCAGCGCCTCGCACTGGGTCGGATTGACCTTGCCCGGCATGATGGAGCTTCCCGGCTCGTTGGCCGGCAGGGTCAGCTCCCCGAGGCCGCAGCGCGGGCCCGAGGCCAACCAGCGAATGTCGTTGGCAACCTTCATCAGGGACCCGGCCAGCGTCTTGAGGGCCCCGCTGGTTTCCACCATCGTGTCGTGGGCGGCCAGCGCCTCGAACTTGTTGGCGGCGCTGACAAAAGGCAGGCCTGTCAGGTCGGCGATTTTCCGCGCGACCCGCTCGGCGAATTCGGGATGAGCGTTCAAGCCGGTCCCCACGGCGGTTCCGCCGAGCGCCAACTCGTACAGCCGGGGCAGGCATTCTGCGATACGCCGGCCGCCGCGCTCGACTTGTGTGGCATACCCGGAGAACTCCTGGCCCAGCGTCAGAGGGACCGCGTCCATCAGGTGGGTCCGCCCGATCTTGACGATGGGCGAGAATTCGCGGCTCTTGTCCCAGAGGAGGCGGGCCAGTGTCTCCACGACCGGCAACAGGTTCTGCGTGAGCGCCGTGGCCGCGGCGATGTGCATGGCCGTGGGGAACGCGTCGTTGGTGGACTGCGACATATTGACGTCGTCATTCGGGTGGACAGGATTCTTGCTGCCGAGGACGCCGCCCGCCAGCTCTATCGCCCGATTGGCGATCACCTCGTTGACGTTCATATTGGTGTGGGTGCCGCTGCCGGTCTGCCAGACTCTCAGGGGAAAATGGTCATCGAGCCTGCCTTCGATGACCTCCTGGGCGGCCTGGACGATCAGATTCGCTTTCTCCTTCGGCAGCAGGCCCAACTCCTGATTGACGAGCGCGGCGGTCTTCTTCAGCACTCCGAACGCCACAACAACCTCGTGCGGCATCTTCTCGGTGCCGATGTCGAAATTCCAGAGCGAGCGCGCCGTCTGGGCCCCATAGTAGGCATCTTCGGGCACTTTCACTTCGCCCAGCGAATCCTGTTCGGTCCTGAACGTCATCCTATCCCTCGTGCGTCCGCATCCGGCGTCTCATGACAATACGGCACTTTCAGCTTGCATTCGGAGGCCGTACTTGTCTAGCTATACGGGTTGGTGCCGTCGCAGTTCTGAAAAAGGGACTTTCGATCTACGACAGACCGGGGGGTTGAAGGCAGGTACGACGACATCATCAATGATGGTCTCGGAAAGCTGCACACGGAATTTCTCCAGGAGGCCGAGCGCCGCTTCGGCAACAACGGTGGCGGCGTCAAAACGTCGCTCCTGATCGGCAAAGCCTACTGTGCCCTCGATGCGCACGCCAGGCAGGCGGACGCGGAGTTGATTGTCGTCGGGCGCTACGGACATCATCACGAGCCCTGCTCCCGCCCGGGCTCCAAGGCCGAGGGCCTGCTCCGCAGCACTCCGTCGAACGTCNNCAGCGTCAAGGCCGACGGCCTTGGCGATGGCTTCGGGGTGCACACGATAGACCATCGCCAAGCCGCGCTTGACGCTGCCACCCGACCAGTAGTCAATCATCGAGTGACTTGGGATTCGGAGGCCCAGGCCCGCCTGCAGCGCGTGCCGTCCTTTGTACGCGGTATGGCAAAACGCACGGTGGAGAACGCCGTTCGTGAATCGGGCAAGGATCGATACGCGGACGGCAGCCTACGTCCATGCTCTCAATCGACTCGGCAAGGCCATCGAGGCCAAAGGCGCGCGTGTACTTTGCCGGCGGACCCTCATAGTGCGCATCGGACCGCTGCGCGCCGACATCCAGCCACTACAAAACGTGTCGTCGCCTCCCTCCCGTTGGCTGTGCCCGCTTCCTGACTCATCCTGCGGTCGCAGGAGTTGGGATACGATGTTGCCGCCGAGGCAGAGAAATCCAACCGTGCCCGCCCGTGAAAGCGTGGTTCGCGGTTTTTCATACGGCCGGTGGAGGGTCGGTCGTCGGCAAAACTATCACTGCGATGTCTCCGTGCGTCAGGCGTTTCGCTATAGCACGGCTTTACCCTGCGCAGACCCCAGGTCGGCCGAGCCCTTCAACGATGACGCCGGGTTCATCGACGTATCGAACGAAGAGCGCCGGCGGCTTCTCGACGACACTTCGGATGCGGTGCGCGACCTGTTGGGATTTCCTACTGCGGAGGACTGGAACGCGGAGGTCAAACGCGAAGTCGTCTTCACCCGCGATCCCGCGGGGCTTTTTCGCAAGGCCCCGGGCCGAACGCTGGTACGTCTGTACCTGGCCGATGCTCCCGACCACTATGTCCAAACGTTGTACGACGGGCTTGGCCGGCCGGTTGCTGACGCAGCAGTGGCTGAAGGCCGATTTCATCGACGGCATTCGCACGGTCAGCGGGGCCGACGGCGAGTATGTCGGCAACGATCGCAACGGATGGCGCTTCTTCGGCCGATACCACCAGGGCAGCTCGATCGCCGAGGCCTGGGCGTTCGCCCTCATCGATGAATGCCCCGACAATGCGCCGGTCACGGTCGCCTACGGCGCCACCGAACCGGAGGCGCTGGAGGTTCTGTTCGACGGTCGGTTCTCGACGACGGCGACGGCGCCATCATGGTCGGCCGCCTCCCTGTGGGTATCACTCAAGCAGCGGTCCGAATTGCTGCCGGAGCGGCGGGACTGTGTTTACCTGAGCGATCTGACCCCCGTCTCGCCTCGCCAGGACTGGGGCCGGCTCGGGGCGGATATGAGCGTCGACGGCCACGTGCTCACGATGGGCCGCGAGTTGTTTGACCGGGGCCTGGGCACACATGCCAATGCCGAAACCGTCTACCGCATACCGCCGGGCGAATTCGCCCTCTTCGAAGCACTCGTCGGTCTGGACGCCGAAGTAACGGACCAGCAAGGCCACCCGCGCGAGGGTGGGACCATCATATTCGAGGTCTATCTCGACGGCGCGCGGGTCTACCGCAGTGACGTCGTACGCACCTCCGAGTCGCCCCGGCTGATCAGTGTACCTTTGGGACAGGCGCGCCAGCTCAGCCTCGTGGTCAAAGACGCAGGCGACGGCATCGCCTGCGATCACGCCGATTGGGCCCTGGCCCGGCTCGTGCCGAAAGCCGAGGCAACCTCACCGGCGCCATGACCGCGGTCATAAGCAGTCCTATGTTCACCATCACTCTCACTGCGATGTCTTCGCTGGTCGGCAAATTACGAGGCCGCAGGGCGCAAGATCTGATCGCATCCCAATATTGACAACGTCTGACCGTCGCGATATGTTGCACTCGCGCGAGTCACGCGGCCGGGGCACAAGATAAGATGAGACGAACCCGTGACCGCGCGGGGGGCGACCTCGTGCTGACATGGATAAGGAGAACGACAATGTCGAACCGTAATCAATTCAGATCGAGCGAGGAACCCGGGACTCACATCCATCCGTGCCGTTGCTGCGTGATGTCCAGACGATCCTTCCTGGGAGCGGCGGCGGCTTGTACGGCGGCGCTGACGGCGGGATGCGCCGGTCTCGAGAGTCTCCACACCACGCCGAAATCAAACGAGGAGATCGACCTCGCATCATTCCGGCCACGCCCGAAGGTCCGGGTGATGAGCGTGATCGCGCGCCAAAAGCCACCGTACTGGCTCGGTTGGCCGGGTACGTCCTACGACGTGGAGGGTGAGCGAGCGCGGTACACCCGTGAGATCGCGGACGCCACGGCGCGTGTCGGGATCGAAATCGTCCAGGAGGGCCGGCCGCTCGAAGAGGATGCCGCCGTGGCGGCGTTCGTCAGGAGGGTGCAGGCCGAGAAGCCCGACGCCGTCGTGGTCACGCTCCAGCACCTGCAAAGCTGGGGCATGGCGAGCCAGATTGCCAAGGCCGGCGTGCCCACGATCGTGTTCGCGCCCGTCGGCACCGCCTTCACGGGGCACGTCAATCGTCTGGCCTTCCAGCCCGGCGTTCACGTCATCTCGTCGCTGGAGACACCCGCCATCGAACAGGCCCTGCGCATGGTCCGCGCCAAGCGACAGCTCGAAGAAACGAAGATGCTCGTCGTCCGCGGCAACGAGCGCAAGGCAGACAAATTTGGCTTCGTGAGCCTCCAGTATGTCCCGCGGGCGAGCTTCGAGGAGATGTTCCACGCGACACCGGTCAGCGACGAGGCCAAATGGGTCGCCCACCGGCGGTTCCGCGAGGCCGAGAAGGTCATCGAGCCGACGAAAGAAGACGGCCTCAACGCCGCGCGCTCGTACATCGCGGCCAAGCAACTGCTCAAGAACGAAAGCTGCAATGCCCTGACGACCGACTGCCTGGGCATGGTCACACAAAGGAAAGTGCCGACCCCGCCGTGCCTGGGGGCGTCGATCTTCCAGGATGCCGGCGTAACCTACGGCTGCGAGGCGGCGATTGGGCCGGCGGTGTCGCTGATGCTGACGAGCTACCTGTTCGACAAGCCGGGGTTCATGAACGACCCCGTGCCCGAGACGGTGAAGAACGTGCTGATCGCCGCTCATTGCGTCAGCGGCACGCGGATTTACGGCCTCAATCGACCGAAGGAACACGCACCGTATATCCTCCGCAGCCACTCCGAGTCGAGCCTGGGCGTCTCGCCGCAGGTCCTCTGGCCGGTCGGACAGCCGGTCACACTGGTGCAGTTCTTCAAGCCGGATGCACTCTATCTCGATACCGGCACGGTGGCCGGCAACGTCAGTACGCCCCCGGCCGGTGGCTGCCGGACCAGTGTCGAAATACAGATGGACGACATCGAGGATTGCCGCGATGTGCTGGGATTCCACCAGGTCGTCTTCTTCGGCAATCACCGCCGCGACGTCGAGGCATTCTGCCAGTTGTACGGCATCAACGTCGTCCACTCGCCCCGCACGCACGAGGAAACGATCCAGCCCGCGGCGAGACCTGCTCGGAGTTGAGCCGGAGTGTCGCTCTGAATCACAAACAGGCCCAAATAAACGGTTGGCATGACCCGCGACACCGGCATGGAAGACTCCGTTATCGGCTTCTGTCTGGAGTGTGCCGTTCCGATACGCGGCCATGATATCCTCCCGGCCGCCGATTGTCGCACTGATGGCCATTTCGATGCCGTTCCGGGGCAAGAGCACCTGTGCCCGACCGCCTATCCCATGGATCCCTGGGAAATCAGGTCTCTTGCTCTGAAATCCCCTTATAATCGATTCCGTGATTCAGTTCCGCCCGTTCGCCACGGATGATACGCGTCAAGACAGACCCGTTTTTACGAGGGTGGCAGCAGCGCCGGTCTCAGAAGGCCCGTTGAGCGGCCCCAGTCGGGATTGAAATAAAATCGTGTGTAACGCGGGGCTGGACATAGCGTCTACCATGGGGTATCCTGTGTGACGGTTCCGGACACCAGCTAACAGCGAGCGGTAGAAGGAGAACGAGCATGCGAGAGAACCGAGCGACAATCCTGTCTGTCTGTGCCACAACCACACTTACCATCACTTTGCTCGGAGCGTGGGGGCAGCAACCGGCGGAACAGGTGACCCTCACGGGGAAAGTGATCGATGTATCCGGACAGCCCGTCCGGGGCGCACGCGTCAGGCTCTATAGGTGCACCCACGGCGACGCGAGATACGTGCCGGGGCCGTCGCGCGTGGCGGATATAACCGTCGGCGGCGATGGGGTCTACTCCTTCAGCGTGCCGGCCGAGGCCTCTGGCTACCGATACGAATGGCTCTTCGCCGAGAAGGAGGGTCTGGCCATAGGCTTCGCTTCCTGGGACATGAAGAGCAGTCAAACGCGTAATATCACCCTGGGCGCGCCCACGCCGCTCGGGGGTGTCGTCGTCGATGAGCACAGTGAGCCGATTTCCGACGCGACGGTCAGTATTTACTTGCTGCGAGCCGAGCGAGGGGGACAGGAGCATGGTCTGAGCATGTACCTGGCGCGGAGACTCCTGACGACGCGCACGGATGCCGTGGGCCGATTCACGTTCCTGAGCATGCCCGCCGGTACAACCGCTGAGCTTCTGGTCAAAAAGCCCGGCCGGGCGACGGTCTGCACGTTCGATCCCGCGACCTATCGGGGTGGACCCATGCACTACACGGTGGGGCAGAACGATATTCGAATCGTGCAGCCGGCCGAGGGACGCATTGAGGGGCGCGTTGTCCACCGGGACACGGGAGCACCGATTCCGGGGGTCCAACTGGTGGTGACCGATGCCCATAACCGCCTACTCGACGGGTACGACATGATCCAGCCGGCCCTGGACGGGACATTTGTCGCCCCGGGCCTTCCCGCCGGCCAGTACACGCTGGAGTTGGCGGACCGGCAAGCCGGTTCGGCGGAATGGGTGGCGGCCCCGGTCCCGGTAACCGTTGAAGCCGGAAAGACGATAACCGACGTGAAGATCGATCTCAGCCAGGGGGGCGTGCTGGAGGTGGCCGTCACTGTGGCCGCAGGCGACAAGCCCCTGGAGAAAGCCAGCGTGGGTCTCCGCGCCCAAGGGAGCAGTCGCCGGCTTTCCGGTGTCTCCGACGCGGAGGGGGTCGCCAGGATTCGGCTCCTGCCGGGGACCTATCAGCTACAAGGGGTGTACAAAGAGGGCTACGTTTACGACGGCCGGCCGGCGGATATCACGATCATGGAAGGAGCCACCCGGCGCATGGCCGCGACGATGAAAAAGACGCCGAACATTTGCGGCGTCGTGCGCGATCCTGAGGGCGCTCTTCTACCCGGCGTCCGGATCGTGGTCCTTCCGTTTGGGCAAGAGGGGACCGCATCGGATAGCGAGGGCCGATTCGAAATAGCCTGGACACGACGGAACTGGGGCCGGAAAGACACGACGCTCTGCGTAGTGGCCCGAGACAAGCAGCGCAACCTGGCAGCGACGGTGGACATTAGTGAAGACACGGGAGAACTGGACATCAAGCTGGCGCCGGGCGTCACGCTCACCGGCCGGGTCGCGGACCCCAACGGCGGAGGGATTGCCGGCGCCCGGATTCGCCCCATGCTGAACGTGTCGAACGTGGGCTCGCCGCTGAGCCGGACTGAGGACCGGGCAGATGACGGCGGATGTTTCACTATCCCGGGATTGCCCGCCGGAAGTCGGTATGATGTCGACGCGTCCGCCGACGGGTACGGCAATCAGAGAGTGCGCGTCGAAGCCATGAACGCGGTCGATGGGCAGCTCGATATCGGCACGCTGACGCTCCCGGTCGCGAATCTCACCATCTCCGGTCGGGTCGTGGACATGGCGGGCCAGCCTGTGAGCAATGCCATCATCGAGGGGTACGGGCAGGGGCAGCCCAGCCGCTGCAGTACGCAGGCCGATATCGAGGGCGCGTTCACCCTGGCGGGCGTCTGTGCCGGCCGGATCAATATCGAGGCCGAAGCCAACCAAGGTGGAAGACGCCTGTCGGCACACGTCCTTACCGACGGCGGGGCGAGCGACATGCGGATCGTCGTTCGCGAGGGACACTCCCCCATTCAATACCTGAGCGGTAAGAGCTACGAGCAGATCATCGCCGGGAGCGAACGGGTCATCGCGGGCGTTGCGGTCGATGAAAAGGGCGTGCCGGTCGCGGGCGTACCTGTCAATGTGTGCTGTCACAAGGCGATGAGAGACGGCCGGATGACGTGGATGTTCTCCTCCTTCCCGGGACTGAGCAATACCACGGATGCGCAGGGCCGCTTCGCCATCGCGCTGGAGGAGGATGGCGAGTACAACCTGCGGTTCTCGCCCGACGACCTCGCGGCGGAGATTATCTATGAGGTTCCGGTCGGGAAGAGGGATCTGCGGGTCACGCTACCGACCGGCGGGACCCTCACCGGCCGGCTCGTGCGGGTCGAACGCGGCCGAAAGGTCCCCATACCGCACGCCGAGGTAAAGATCGAGCAGACCGACCGGTATTCCTATACGCATCTGGGATTCGGCCGCGACCGGACGACGACCACGGACAGTGACGGCCGATTCCGTGTCGAGCACCTGGCCACACGAATTCGCGTCGACCGCACGAAGGACGTATATGGACCCCGGTTCTGGAAGGTCTCCTACGGCGAAATCTCGAAAACCATCGCGTTTGAGACGGGCAACACGATAGAGGACTTCGAGCTGGTGGTCAGACCCGAGCCGGCCGACGCGTCGCCCCTGAAAGGCAATCCGTTGCCTGAATTCGATGGCATCCGGATCGACCTTCCCGCCGAGCGCACGCAGGGCAGGAAGCTGCTGCTCTGCTTCTTCGATATGAATCAGCGGCCCTCGCGCCATTACGTCCAGCAACTGGCCCGGAGAACGTCGCAGCTTGCGGATAAGGACGTCCTTACGGCGGACGTCCAGATGGCGGACATGGACGCCGAGTCCCTCGCCGCCTGGACCAAGGAGTCCGGCATAGATTTCCCCGTAGGCACAGTACAAGCAGATGTCCAGGGCATTAAATACGCATTCGCTATCCGCTCGCTGCCCTGGCTGATTCTGACCGATCGCACGCACAAAGTCCGATCCGCCGGCTTTGGAATCCATCAACTCAGCGAAAAGATCAAGGAGATGACGGATGGGAAACACTCAGAGCTTCCATAGAGCTGTGACGCTTTCGTACGCGCTATGCGCGTTGTGTTTGGCCACGGCTGTGAATGATGAGTTCAAGGCCACGGGGGCAGTACGGGAAACCGATCCGAAGAAACCGTTGTTCTCTGAAGTGGCAGAGTACCTGAGGGAAGATCTGTTGCTCTACTATTCGTTCGACGAACCTTTCCGCACCAGCCTCACCGATCTATCCGGCAACCACCACCACGGAAAGGTCCATGGAGTCGAATATCGACCGGAAGGCAAATGTGGCGCAGCAGGGTTCTTCCCTGGGACCGACGGCTTCGTCTGCGTAGACAATGTTCACTTGGAAACGTTCACTTTTACCGCCTGGATCAAGACATCCACCAGCGGCGTAAACAATCGGCGCGTCTTTCTATTCGACAGCGGTGCTGAGTCCTTCTTTGCGGTACAGGGTGCGACCGGCGGAGATATAGAGTTCAATACCATTGTTTGGCAAGAGGATGAATGGGAAGATGAAGGCGTAGAGACGGATGATATGAAGGTCCAGAAAGACAATTGGACGCACGTTGCCGTCAGCTTCGATGGAACCCGCGCAGGCGTCTATTTCGACGGTCGGCTGATTCAGATGAAGGAGTTGCGTCGAGACGGATTCACGGGAACACTCTACATTGGGGGCATCGAAACGCACAGAGGTGCATTCTGGCACGGCATGATTGACGAGGTGGCCGTATTCAAGCGCGCGCTATTTGCCGCCGAAATCAAGCACCTATACGATCCTACCGAGGACAACCCTGTCCTTGAGCTGAAAGCATACTGTGAGAGCAAGAAAGAATGGTCCCCGGAACTGCTGGATTTGCTGCAACGAGTCGCAGCAGCGATGAGGGTAGACGACGCAGTTGATCCTAATCTACAGAGCGGCCGAGGTGTAGCTCACTTCCATGAAACCCGGAAGGAGTCCACGGAAGGGGATCGATGGGAAAAGCAGGATGAAGAAAGGATCATTCAGTTCCAATTCAAAGGGAATTCGTCTCGCTCTGACATTTTTTCCGGCCCCAACGGCAGGGCAAAGCAACTCGAATGGATCTTTGCCGAGAATCCGGAATACGGCATCCGGTATGATGGTGATGATCTTGGTATCGAAGACAACGACATCGGTATCTTTCACCGAGAACTCGGATATGACATGCATCCGGACACATTCAATCGATTTCATGGCGTGGAACCAGCAGAATTCCTGCGCGGATACGCAGGATGGGCCAAGAAAGCGCGGCTCTTCCCTTCGGTGACCGTTACCGATGATGCCATTCTGCAATTGACATGCATCCATACGGCCGCAGGCGAAAGAGATACGCTGGAAGTAAGAATGAACATGGGTCCACCCGCTCGCATCTTGTCGCTTGTTGAATCAGAAGAGGACGATGACGAGCGACGAACCAAGGCCCGCAGGCAATACCACGTTCACTGGCAATGGCATGGGGACCAGTGCTACGTCAGAGACGTGGAACGTACTGAGGAAGAGACCGAATTCGACAATGATGACAATCCCGGGCAGCCTTGTCATCGATACGCCCACCAGAGGTTGGAGGTATTAGCCTATGAATCCCGCGCGGCAGTTCCGGGCCGTGCCTTCACCGTATTTGGTCTTCCTGTGGAACCCGATACGGACATCTACGACAGCATAAACAGATCTCGCTACCGGGTTGATGATGTTCTCAGCGGCAGAGTACGGCCGGGCCCGCGGTACAAATCACGCCTTGGCGCCAGACTGCCAAGTTTGAACATGTTGGTGGACGACGCGGATGCTCTCATCCGTGACAAGGCGGCTCTGGTTTGCTTCTTCGATATGCAGCAGCGACCGTCACGGCACTGCGTCGAGCAACTGGCACAACGAGCACGGGAACTCGAGGACAGGGGCATCGTCGTCATCGCCGTCCAAGCCGTAGAGGTGGAGGCCGCCGCCCTGACCGCCTGGCGGGGCGAGTCCCGTATCCCGTTTACCGTCGTGGCGATTGGAGAGGACATTCCCGAACACAAGTACACATGGTCCGTTCGGTCGCTGCCGTGGCTGATTCTGACGGACAGAAAGCACACCGTTGTTGCCGAGGGCTTTGCCCTCGACGAGCTGGACGCAAAATTGGAGGCTCATACCGGCGGTGACTGACGAATGGCCCGTCGATTGGCGTGACAATGATGGTTGGGCAGTTACAAGGGGACAATAATGAGCAGGATAGGGTACATCGCCGTTACTTTGTTGTCGGTTTTGTCACCGGCGCGGCATGCCGAAGGGCGGGCCCGTGCCGGCGGGCCTGTCACTCTGGAGACGTTGCGTCAGCGCGTCGCGCGTAATGAAGCGCTGATCGACCCGATCAAGCTGAGCTACACGGTTAAATTCACCCGAACGGGAGAACTGCCGGAACTGGGTGGAGGCCGGGGACGGGGCCGCTCATTGTCGCATTTCAATATCACCTGGGCCCAGAACGGCTCAAAGCAATATGTCGATTCTCGCAGCTTCTACGGTCCCAATGAGCCCGCACGGAGCGAGCTGACGATCCTCGATGGCAAAACGCAGACCCGGGTGGACCTGCCCGACAAGATGCGGGCGTCGATCGGTTCCGCCAGCCGCACCGATTGGTACCATATCCTGACCGCCAAACTGCGATTACGGCCGTTCGAAGACCACCGCCTGCTCAGCGAGGTCCTGGCGCCGCCTCGCGCCGTGCTCCGCGAGGGCACACAGACCATCGGCAACCGGCTGGTGCACGTCGTTGACGTGACGCAATTGTACCCCTACTCATGTCTGAGGCTCTGGATCGATCCCGAGGCCGGCATACCGCTGCGTGCCTGCGCGTATGACC
>JABAOC010019635.1_pt1 | contig 11960 bp, 14 predicted proteins | sample 7062161 | NCBI WGS metagenome assembly JABAOC01 (sample SAMN14538625, study PRJNA623070) | marine sediment metagenome | biome: marine biome [ENVO:00000428]; feature: marine pelagic biome [ENVO:01000023]; material: deep marine sediment [ENVO:00002113] | place: India: Gulf of Khambhat ... | reverse complement strand
CGATAAAGAATATGAACCAGAATATGATTTTTCAAATTTTTATATAACAAACAATAACACATACTTATTTCAAAGATTTGATGTCTTTGGGGATATAGAAACAGTTATCAATAATGATGTTTTTCATAGTGGTTGGTTTAGAGTATATTATGATAGCGATAATAGACAACAAACAGGATATAGAATATATAATATTGGTGCTGACTATTTATTATTAATTAACACAGAAAGAGATCCAACTAAAGGATTACCATATGGATATATGCATAAATGGATAGAATCAAATTCTACCTGGGATTGGGATAACAAAATACAAATTAATGATGTGTCAATTAAAGATACATTTGAATTTAAAATACCATTTTCTATGATCAATGTGAAAATGAATAATATAACTTTACTATTAGCCGAATTGATATCAGAAGAAATAGATTATGTGCCCAACAACGGTTTTCTTACTTACCGGCCACCATACATGCAGATATATGAGAGTGAAGTATCTGATTCTAGAGTCGATATTAATACAAATCAAACAGTGTCTTTTAAAGTAAAATGGAGCAATAATAATACCGTCACTTCCGGATATCTAAAAATAAATGATAAAATCCATCCAATAAACGAAAATGGTTTAGTAAATTTTGAAGTCTATAGTGATAAAATTGAGAAACGAGAATGGTACATACAAGAAGCTTATTCTTTGGGACTAACATCTTTTGAACTAATAACAGATACACCAAGTATAATATGGGATAAAATACTAATTAACGTTCCAGAAAACACAAGAATAAATTATGGACTTAATTTTCCCAACATCTACTTTAGATATGGTTTTGATGATGATATATTTAATGGAACTATATTTTTTAATCAGACAATTAAGGATATGCCAATAGGGGAATATACTTTAAAAGTAATCAAGATAGAAGACAACAAATATAATATATCTAAATTTGAAAGTAAGGACATTTCGGTTGTTATAGATCGGGTTAATCTTAACATTGAAATTCCAGACAATAGAATAGATGTATCAAAATGGCCAAACATCAAAATCACGGGATATTATGAATATGACTCATCTCCTTTCATAGGTACGACTATAATTAATGATCCCACTACAGTATCGGAAGTAGATAAACATAGTTATAAAATTTTAAGCATTCAAGATGATTATGGAATAACAGAATTTGAATCTAACACTATTGATTGTATATGGGATAAAATTATAATATATGATGGTGGAGTCAGCAGTAATCAATCTCGCATTGGAAATAATGAAAGAATATGGATAAAAACTAAATATGCTTATGATGATAAAGAATTTAGTGGAAATGATGGCTCAGTTTTTATTAATTGGTTAAAATGTGAATGGTCGGATGAAGAAAAACTATGGTATATAGACGTGTCATCAAATGAAGTAGGTGATGCTGAATATTTTGTGACAAACATTATCGATGATAAATACAATCTGAGTAGTTTTTCACAGAAAATAAACAAATTGACTATTAATTGGACTGAGGAAGATGATTCTTTGAATCTAGTATCATTTAAAAACATTTTTATTGTAATAGGTTTATTATCAGTCCTTATAATAGAGTTACCGCGCTTATTTATTAAAATAAATTTCTAGATCTAAACTTAGAATAGAATTATAGATGAATAATTCATTTCTTTAAATTATTTTTAGATTATATAATGGAATGAAATATCCATAATATAAGTAATAGATAAATAAAGTTCTTTAAAACATGATATAATCACATATAGAATAAAATGGAATTAAATCCATCCAAAAAGAAATTGGTATTTATATTAATCTTATTATTTTCAATAAATATATCATTTTCGCTTAGCATTTCTAACGATGTTTTAAATATTAATAGTACTGGCAGTGTGATAGCGAGTTCATTACCTAGGCTTCACACTGACGGACCTTACATAAAAGATAAGCAAGGAAATATAATCACGTTAAGAGGAGTCGCAGTTACCGAGTTAAACACACCCAAACCATACGGAGTATATAAATACTGGGGCCAAGAAGATGGGAAATACAAAGAAACATACGGTTATCTACCAAATAGCTTTGATCGACTTCGAGAAAGCGGAGTCAATTGTGTTCGTTTGAGTATTAACTGGTACAGTTGGATGGGTATCGAACATCCATATAATCCTATTCCAGTCGAAGAAGCTATACAATACAAACAATCTGTAGACTACTTCATTCAAGAACTAAATGACCGAAAGATATACGTTTATCTAGATTTTCATGCAGCAGATACCTTAACGATTGATAAGTGGAAATATTTTATTGACACATATTTGGATACTTATTATCTTTTCTGGCAGGACATTGCAGCTCGATATCTGAATGACCCTGGTGTTTTTGGATGCCAATTGTTTAATGAGCCAAGGAGTTTCTACAATTCGTATCCTTACCAAGGTTTTTGGTGGGATTTCATGTTGGAGACAGCTCAAAGAATACATGCTGTTAACCCAGAAATGTTAGTCTTAGTGGCTTCTACGGATAATACGATAAATGGGACGAAAATCGGTTATCCCGCCGATGCTGGCTACAAGGTTGTATCAGATCAGTATGTGCTAGACCCTCTACCTGAGCCCAACATCGTATACGTCTTTCACTTCCATTTCCCGATGGAGGCCCCAAATTGGAACGTAATGCAAAGTTATACTAATAATAATTTGATAAAAGCAAAACAAGAATTTGAAGCCTTCCTCTATATAATTGCATTTCGTGCCTTAGATGCAGGTTTACCTATAATGAATTGCGAGTTTAACGTTAAACATTATGACTATGCAACAGGAAATGAGCTTCTCTACCCTTATCTGAACGTCACCGCTGATTTACTAGATCTGATGAACAAGTATGGTTGTCACTGGACTTGGTGGTCGTGGCAGGGTTCTGTGGGGTATTCTTGGGATTATAGTTCAGATGGAAATTATTTAGTATATATGGGCGATGCTATTAATTATCCCTACGTCTGGAATGAGTTAAGTAAATTGGGAGAAACTTGGAAGAGTAAATTAAATTAATCTTATGTTTAATAAAAAATAACTTTTAATTTTTGTACAAAAATGTTACTTAAAACAAATGTCAAGATAAAAAGGATAATATAAAAAAAATATTTTGTATTTGTTATATTAATTGTATTTAGTAACGTTATGCCAACTTCTATAAAAAGAACGTGTATTAAATATATTTCATATGTATTATTCGATATTTTTATTATCATGTCATTTAAATGACTATTATTTATTATAAATTTAATGGATTGAAAAAGTATTGATATAGTCACTAAATATTGTAATGGTTCAAATAAAGGAATAAAAATAAAATATTTTGATGGAATTAAATAATAGTTACCATATTTTATTATGCCATTAATTACATATAATGTGTTGATTGATGATAAAACAATTAGGGAAAATAATTGTGTTTTGATATTTTTAAAATTTGGTATGAAACTATTATTATGTATTTTATAATATATTCCAACATAAAAATAAAGAGAATATCTAAAAAATAGTCTATATAATATTGTTTTAAGTGGTGCATAATTATAATCTGGTAGTAAAATAAAGACATTATATCCAATTGTTATTAGTGTATTTATTATCAATAGTGTTTTTGGTCTAGCTCGTCCAAATTTAAATAGAAAAGGAAATAATAAATAAAATTGAATAATAACAGGCACGAACCACAAATGATACATTGAAGAACCTGTTAAAATCTCTATGCATAATCTATAAATGGAATATTTTTTCCCATTTAATATGTTGTAAATGATATAAATTAATGAAAAAAGAACATATAAAGGCATCAATTTTATTATACGTCTTATGATATTTACTTCGTTAATATTGTTATCATAGTTATAAGTCAATAAAAACCCAGATATAAAAAAAAATAATGGTACAGCATACTTCGATAAAACGTTAAAAAAAACATTAATTATTACGAGAGTGCTTACATTATTAATTAATAGTGCCTCTACAGAAACATGAGTCATTACAACACCTAAAATTGCATATACCCTGAGAAAATCAAATTCTAAGAGCCTACTTTTTCGAGGCGCAATGTTGGAACTTATTTTTATCAAGTCAAATACGTTTCCAAAATATTTATTATTTATTCTTATCAGCAAATGTTTAAATCATAACGCTTATTTGAACTATTCATTATATGCATAAATCACGACATGAAATAGGCGAACACAAAATTTAGGATAGAAATGATCATATTATATATGGAGATAGAAGAAGTTTATTTTTAGAAAAGTTTTAATATATATCAGAATAAGTTAGATAATAAATTTTTGTTTAAAAATATCCTTATTGTTCGTGATATACGTGGAAAGGTCGACATCATTCTTTTTATTTTGTATATATAATACGTTTTCACATGAACTTTATTATATCAATAATACACCACTGTAAATAATGTCTGAGGCCTCAGAACCTGATATAAAAAGCTTTCTTAAAAAAACTACAAGAGGGGGGATCACACTAAGCATAGGGAAAATTATTTCATCATTAATTTCAGCTATCGCCACCATATTTGTTTCAAGATTATTAGGGGCTAATAATTATGGAATAGTATCAATAGCTTGTGTGCCATATACAGTTGCATTAATTATTATGAACTTTGGCATCACTCCTGGCTTAACAAGATATATATCTAATTTTCGTAGTAAAGATGAAATTGGAAAAGTTCATGATTTTGTATCCTCTGCTCTTATACTACAATTATTAATAGGAATAATATTCTCCATATTAATATATCTATTATCAGATTTTATTGCAAATAAGGTATATCATCAAACTGATTTAAGTTATTTAATTAAAATATCTTCAATTGGTGTAATTGGTACCTCGCTATTTGATACATCTTTCTCAATTTTTATGGGATATGAAAAAATGTATCAAGGTAGTATAACGCATATAATATACTCCATTTTAAAGGCCATTATTGGACCAATATTAATCTACATAGGATATGGTCCTCTGGGTGGGATGGTAGGCCAAGTTTTACCTATTTTATTAGGAGGAATAATATCTAATATACTATTATTATATAATGTAGAGAAATTATATATACCTAAATATTATGTATTTATTGATATAATAAAAGAACTATTAATTTTTGGATTTCCTATATATATTTCAAGTTTATTAACAAGTATAAGTATAAAATATATGGAGTTCCTTCTTCCTTTATATACTAATAATGATAAAATTGGCAATTTCTATGCAGCAAATAATTTTTCAATTATAATTAGTTTTTTTAGTCTTGCCATAATAAATTCGCTATATCCATTTTTTTCAAAACTAGATTATCGAAATCAAGATTTATCATCAATTTATAATAGAACCGTAGAATATACCTCATTTTTATTATTTCCACTAATAAATACAACAATTACATTATCTGATCAAATATCCGATATACTTTATGCAAATACATATACATATCTTTCTAATTATTTAATGATATTTATGTTACATTTTTATGTTATAGGAATAGGGAATATTTCTCAACGAGTATTATTAAATTCTCAAATGAAAAACAACATTTACTTTAAAATTAATGCTATAAAGTTTGTTATCACAATAATATTGTCATCATTTTTAATCCGATATTTAGAAGTTTATGGTATATATATTATTAATATTATAAGCCTCTTTTTATCTACTTTCATTGGATCAGTTTACATGAAAAAAGAAATGAACATTGATGCGAACCATATAAAATACTTTAAAATAATATTAATAAGTATATTATCAATATCCATAACAAAAATCGTTCTTCACATTTTTTTCCTAAATAGTTGGATAGAGATAATGATTGGGGGAGTTATAATGAATACAATATTTATTGCGTTGTTAATTCGATTTAAAGTCTTAGGTTACACCGATGTAGAGATAATCGATTCGATATTAGATCTTGGGAACTTGAATGTTTTCAAGGAAACCTTATTAAATATTTTTAAAAAATTAATAGATATATTAAATTATTCTAGTTATGATAAATAAAAATATTATCTTTTAAATGTAGTTTTATTGAACGCAAAATATTCGGAAACTGGACAAAATATCTTAAGTATAACATTTAAAAAATCCAACATAACTTATAATGGCAAAATGGTTATTCAACCTATTATAGATCATTGGACTATCGACCATATCTTTTTTGGATTTATAACAACATTTATAATAATAATTTTGAATCGTTCTAAATACCGTACCTATTTAATACCGTTTTTTATTTTAATTTTGTGGGAGATTTTTGAATTTAGAGAATGGCCTTTGGCTTGGTTAAATGATATATTTAATAATATAATGGACCTCTTTGCAGGGCTAGTTGGAATAATAATAGCAATTTTAATAAAAAATAAACTATTAGCTGATAAATAAGTTGAAAATTCATATTTAACGATAAATTAACATATAATCATTATTAAGTTCCAAAATTCATGCTCAAGATTATTTAAAGTAGATATTAGTAGCTATCTTAGCATAAATAGGAATATAATGAATAAATTGCGTTTAGTTTTTCGTACAACCTCCAATCATTAGCATAACGAACTTTAAATCGCTATATCATGGTCTAATGTTTTTTTCGCTTACATGAGTCCAAATAATGGAAATTAGCTTATATCTTTTTCAATGCCAACTTTATATAATCTATCTATATTTTGGAAGTGGCCTGTATAAGCGGAGATGATTTATTTTTCATCTTAATGTGATATATATTATCAATAGAGTATCATCCTCCTTAAACACCTTAAATTATAAGGATAACTTTGATAAAAATGAGTGCTAATCAACAGTCTATTAAAATTAAAAAAGAAGTCATCGAACTACATGATATAGTGATAAGTGATTCAAGGATTGAGGACTATTATGACTGCGCAAACGAGATACTATTTAAAGAAAATAATTTCGAGGTACAAAATTCCNNAAAAAATGAGAATTAAGTATCTACGTTCGAGATAGCAATAGTTTGTATTATTTATAGAAATTAGACTGCGAAACGGAGATCTTGTTTAATTTACTATTTATTAGCTGATCGTGTACGCATGGATGCATTAAACTAGGAGTATTCAGGTTATTCGCTAAAAAATGAATAGGTTATGCTAAGATTATTTCTAAAATGGTAGGTGATGTTTTTCTAGGATTCTATTGGATCTAATTCGATGATGTTCTCCTGGACTCTTTGGATAATGGGAAGAGCCTCGTTCTTTTTCAACTCCACGACTATGAGGTTTCGAATCCACTCTGAGACACTAAGCCCCTCTCTGTATGCCATCTGTGCTATAATATTCTTTATTTTTGGGGTGACCCTCGTGGCTATGAGCACTGTTTTTGGGTTCAAGCTTTTTCTAGGCATGTCATGTCTTCTCCCTGTATTTTATGATTAGACGTGTTGTGGCTTGATCTAATCTGTCATTTTGAGCCTGTGGAGATGTTATTTCCGTTTGTGTGTATAACATATGTCTCACAAACATTAGCTTGGATATTATCATACCCAACTATTTGAACGTTATAGATAACATGATACATCAGAGAGAGTGAGATCATATTGCAGTGTGTCGTGAATATTAAAGTTATATATCATTGATATATATTAATAAAATCATTATATGGTTCACATTACTTATATAAATAAAACATGGTGGCAGGCATAGATGAAGTATCATCATGAGTGAAAAACTTAAATTATTGGAGAGGCTGAAACTACGTCTTAGTGGTCACTTATACATTGGAGATCAAATTAGGGAAGGGTGGAAGGAGTCTCTACCATTTTACTTGTTCAAATGTCCCATACATGGTTTAGTGAAGAGTTATCCAAAAGGGTACTCGAGTAGATTAGAGTGTCCTTTTTGTCTAGAGGAAAAGATAAGTAAAAAGGTTGAGGAGAAAGAGCAAACTTCAGTGTTAACTCCTGAAAACTTTTAAGAGTTATACTAAAGAGAATTGTGCTATTTATGGTAATTGAACAATATCTTTACAATTTATTTAACACGTTTTTATATTTTTTTTGGATTGATCATCATAGTGTATGGTATGTTTAACAAAAGTCTACGATTTAGTGTACGATCATTTAAACGATAACATGAAATACTGATACATAAAATAAATCAGTAAGAACATGATGAACGTTGAGAAAGGTATTTCCATTGCAGAGTTTTTTTCGTATGTCGTAATGATTTTCGGAGTGTTGGTGGATCATGTGACCACCTATCGGGGACTAGAACATGGCATGTTTGAGTCTAATTTTTTGGTCGAGTATTTATTGGACGCTGGAGCATGGATCTTTTTGGACGCTGCGCTGGTCGTTGGGGTGGTGGCGACCTCGTACGTTGTTGCCCGCACTTCTGATATGGGCAGACTGGATCTTATCTTTCCTTTAATCCTTGGCGTCGTCCGGTTGGCCGCTGGGTTATGGAACCTGAACATCCTGATATAGAATGGTTCCGTTTTTAATCTTAGTATCTAGATTCTATATCACGTTGTTTAGGTTACAAATCGATGGTATTATGATTTAATCGCTTTTCATAATCGTTTTAATAATCTGAAATGAAAAGCTAATAGCTAAAATGTCCAACAGGACGATAGTTGCTGGTATCATTATACTTACAGCGTTGACCACTACCGGTATCTCCGTTATGGGTCTTCTTCAATCCTCCGAGAGACTGGTGTCGTCAGGGATAATTACAAGAACCACTGCTCCTTCGCCTCCACCTAGCCCTCCGCCTTCTCCGCCTCCCCCGGAGCCTAATGTCGAGATAGATGTCTACGAAGATAGCAGCTGCTCCACTGTGTTGACGACGATGGAGTGGGGGGAGATTGAGGCAGGCGAATCGCCCACGGCGAGCTTGTATGTGCTGAACAGTGGTGACTCCACCGTTGTTTTGGGGTTGAGCACAGAGAACTGGAGCCCGAGTACGGCTGAGGGCTATATGTCTCTGTACTGGGATTATGATGGCTCTTCGATTTCACCTGGGAATGGAATCGATATCGCCATCACACTGGATGTCGACGTTGATTGTCCTGAGCTTAGCAGCTTTAGCTTCGACATAGTGATCACTGGGTCATAGACCTAGTATACCAAGTTGATGCTGTATGATATTTCTGCTTCGTCGGTGTCTGCGTTTTCGATGAAGAAAAACATGGAGGGTGAGACGGGCACCTTGAACGAAAACACGGATGCGGTCTGCGGGAAGGAAGGAAACCTGGCGTAATATATTTCGTCGACCCGTGAGCTTCCCACCCACACGAAAGTCTCCTTCGTTGAGTTGATCTCTATCTCGGCGTATCCTGATGCTGGTATTTCATAGATGATAGTTGTGTTTTCGCCTGTCTGAAGTCTGATGCTTTGTTTTTCCTCAAGTATAACTTGTTTGTCGTGGTTGATGATGTCGTCGTATTCGCGTTGGAGTAATGTGTTGCTCAGTATCAGTGCCTCGTATCTTCCTTTCATGTCTGTATAATCCGTCATCAGGCTCGAGTATTGGTCGTTTAGTTGCTGGTAGTAAGTCTCCAAGGTCTGTGTCTTGTTTTCAAGGATATTGTAGTTGTCCTCAGTTATGTTTACGTGGTTTAGTTTAAAGTAGAAAAAAACGTCTAACCCAGACAGTATTATTACTGTTGATATGAGGATGGTCACTAGCTTGTTGCCAATGACTTCTTCACTTGGGCTTTGAACATTTTTCAACGTTTCCACTCGAGTGGTGGAGTAGAGGCTAAAGATGATAAAATGGTTCTGAATCAGTGTTCTATGAATTTTAAAAAGGTGGGTTAGGACCCGACGATTTGTCGCATTTATACAGCAGGAATAATGCACTAATCATCGTCACTATTGATGGCATCGTACCATAAGGTGTTTCTGGGATATGGAATTCGGGTACCTTTTCATTATCTTCGTCGCCTGGATCCTGAGGTACCTTTTCATTATCTTCGTCGCCCGAATCCTGGTTTACCACCCACCACAATCCTGCATATGCATTTGGGTAATAGTTGGTGGGGCCGCCATGGGTGTCTGATATGTACATGATCCAAATCTTGAAGTTGTCCAGGAAATCGTTGGCGTATTTACCTAACTCGCTCTTGGCAATACATATCTCGTAGCTTGTTTCATCGTTTGTGGTACCCTTAGCGATCGTTACACCAGGAGGCAGCCCCCAAACGGTTTGACGCCACCATCCCTCATTGTCGCCGCCGCTAGCTCTGTAACAGATGATCGTGTCATGCTTGATCTTTATTTTATAATCGACACCTTCAGCCCTATACGCGATTTGTAGATGATCGTCGCTTGAATCATCGTCATCGAAAATGATTCCGATGTATACGTTAGGTTCATCTGTTGCATGGTATACCGTGAATCCTGGTTCGTCGGTGTCTTCAAACCATAGCATCCACTCAGTCTCAGATAATACACCGTCTAGAGTGATTCCTTGTGCACTTGATGATGGAGTCATCATTGTTGTTAACAGCATAACAGTTAGAACTATCAGACTCGTTATCTTGTTATATGTAGGATTCATATGGATCACTGATCTATCTTGATGATATACATATAAGAGAATATTAAACTACTCTTAATATATCTGTTTAATAATTGTTATCTCTTTGTTTAACAAAGGTTACTAGTTTGTTATTACCCCAAAAATATTATATTATTATATAAAATTTATCAAAGCAACTTGGGAAAATTGTATTATTCTTATAGAATGAGAATAATGTATTTTTAATAGATTATTTAGCATATCATGTTAACATCCATCAACATTTGATATTATTTTTGACATTTATCTCTTATATTTTCCTTTTAAACTTCTATTTATTTAAAAAATATAAAAATTTTAAAATATTATTTTTTAAATATTAAAATTTATCATAGAATCGTGAAAAGGGGGGTTCAAATCATTCTAAAAAAATCCCAATATACTATAACACACCTTACGATACATTATATCGTATTGTCTCAATTAAAAGAACGCATGGCAGAGATACATGGAGTATTATCTGAAGCCGAGACTTTAGTAAACCATATTATAAAAAATGAAGTAACCTCAGAAAATTATTCTGAGCTCTCCGACGTAACAAAGCTCCTGGAGATATTTGAGGACTCTTTCAGGAATAAAAGACAATTGATGAGTATTAAGCTTAGAAAATATTACATGGAACAATATATTGAGAAACACAAGGAAAAAACATCTGTGTATACACCCAAAAAACATATAGGCAAAGATTGATAGGCCAAAAAATACTAGAAAAAAACCGGGGTATGCACTTCTGACCTCAAGATGACGATATTGATGGATTTGTAGCTTAAAAAGGAATTCTCTGTTTAATAAAATAAAAAAATCTAGCTAAAATATAAAGAATAGCTAGTATGGTTTTATTAGTTATAGTTATTATATTCAATTATACACCTCTCTCCACCACTAACATAAAGAGATTCAGTAAAATGAAGAATATGAATGAAAGCAATACAAATTTGTCTTCAAATATTTCTATGTATACATTAAGGGTTTTCATTTAAACACCCTAAATGATCTACATATTTATAGTAAAGGATAATATATATTAATAATTCTAATGAAAATATAGTGATAAAACGTAAGCATATATAAAATGTCTTAGATAATTACATAATAATATATGTTTTTGAGACTAAAATTAGAGGCTTATCATTTTTAAATATATACCTGGGGAAAAGTATGGTTGTTTGGCTTCATTTTATTCCCTTTAATCGATAATTTATTTATTCACTCGCCCTGTTGACGCCTAAAGTATTGTATTAAAAGGGCTCAACACACGAATAATAAATATCTTTTAGATAAAATTTTAGGCGCAGGGAGTGGGATTCGAACCCACGCTCCCGGTTGGGAACCAGTTTTCAAGACTGGCGCCGTAGTCCGCTTGGCTACCCCTGCCCA
>JABAOC010004672.1_pt2 | contig 11969 bp, 7 predicted proteins | sample 7062161 | NCBI WGS metagenome assembly JABAOC01 (sample SAMN14538625, study PRJNA623070) | marine sediment metagenome | biome: marine biome [ENVO:00000428]; feature: marine pelagic biome [ENVO:01000023]; material: deep marine sediment [ENVO:00002113] | place: India: Gulf of Khambhat ... | reverse complement strand
GGTGCGGATCGGTCTGCTGGAGCCGGACGCCGTCCGGCAGGCCGTGGCGAGCCGGGGGGAAGGGGTGCACGTCATACTGACCGGCAACGGCCCCTACGGGGGACTGGCCGACCTGGCCGACACCGTCACCGAGATGCGCAAGGTCCGCCACGCCTACGACGAAGGTGTCCCGGCCACGCCAGGGATAGAGTTCTGAGCGCAGCCCGCCAGCTCGCAAGGCTGGTTTTCGGTCCTGGCGTTCATTATAATGACCCCCCGTTGCCCCGAGGCGGGGTGTACTTCGGCTGATTGCGTTCTGAGGCGCGCAATGGCGAAGCTATTCTGGGAACCTGGCATCGGACGTCGGCGGGGAATGACTGAGTTCACTCCCGAGGAGTACAAACCCGTCCTGGATAGGCTCGCCCGGGCCACCGGAACCGACCTGGCGCTGGCCCAGGCCCGGGAGCTTCGGGATCCGAACTGCCCCCAGTTCCCCGTCCGCCTGGGGAACCAGCGCACCGACTGGGTGGTGGTCGCGCAAGGGGGCGGCGCCGCTGGGCGGCGCACCGCCACGGTGGCCGCCGAGGTCATCAGCCGTCTCCACACCGCCGCCCAGGACATCGTCAGCCTCTCCACCGAGGTGGCCGACCGCTACGAGGAGCTGAACTTCCTCTACGAGATGGGCGACCGGGTGGGTGCGCTTCTGAACGAGGACGACATATGCGACTTCGTGGCGGAGGAGGCCGCCTGGCTGCTGGATTGCGAACGGACCTCTGTCATGGTCGTCGAACCGGAGAGCGGGCAGTTGAAGATCCGCGCCGCCGTCGGGCTGCCTGAGGAGATCTCCGAAGAGGTCACCGTCCGCCCCGGCGAGCGGATCAGCGGCAAGGTCTTCGAGACCGGCCATCCAATGCTGGTCAACGAGGGCGACCCCATGCCGGCTGAATCCCTGGGGGTGGATGAGCTTCGGGAGTCGAACTGCTTCCTCAGCGTGCCCCTGAAGGTCAGCGCCGACACGGCGGGCGAAGAGGTCGTGCTGGGCGTGATCAACCTGACCCGCAAGCGCCGGGGCGGAGTGTTCACCGCCAGCGATCTGAAACTGGTCAGCACGGTGGCCTCCACCACGGCCACCCAGATACACAACTACCGCCTGATAAACGCCGAGCGCGAGCGACAGCGCCTGGAACAGGAACTCGAACTCGCCGCCCGCATTCAGCTCAGCCTCCTGCCGGACGATCCCCTGGCCGCCGGGCACGTGGGCGCGGCGGGCGTCTGCCGGGCCGCCCGCCACGTGGGAGGCGACTTGTTCGACTACTGGCTGCAGGACGATCACGTTTGCCTCGTGGTGGCCGACGTCTCGGGCCACGACATAGGCGCCGCGCTGATGGCGGCTGCGCTGAGGAGCGTCGTGCGCAGCGAGGCGGCCCACCGCCGGTCGGTTGCGGGGCTGATGTCAGGGGTGAACCGCGCCCTGTACGAGGACCTGGTCCGCTCGGAGCTGTTCATCAGCGCCTTCTACGCCGAGGTGGAGCTTCCCACGGGGAAGGTGACTTTCTGCCGGGCGGGCCATCCGAAGCCGCTGTTGCTGCAGGAGAAGGAACATTGGCTGGACACCGAGGGCATGTTGTTGGGCCTGCAGCAGGACGGGCTCTACGAGCAGCAGACGCTGGAGCTGGCATCGGGAGCGGCACTTGTTCTGTACACCGACGGCCTGATGGAGGCCGCCGACAAGGGCGGCGAGACCTTCGGCCTGAACGGCGTGCGGGAGGCGGCCATCAGCACCATGGGCCGGACTCCGAAGCAGATGGCTGCGGGCATCGTGGACGCGGCGCAGCACTACTCCAACCAGACACCGCCGGCCGATGACATGACCGTGCTCGTGGTTCGGTACGGCGACCGGACGGTCGGTTAGAGCTATGGGCGCAAGAGGGCAGAGCGGTCTGAAGAGCAAGTTCTTCTACGTGGGGGCATTGTTCTGCCTGAACGTGGGCATCGTGAGCCTGATGTGGCGCTTCCGCGGCTCCCGCTGGATACTGGCCCTGTTCAGCCTGGCCTGGGTGCTTTTGGTGACGCTGTTCGCCTGGGAGATCGTCACCCGCGCCAAGCTGCTGGACCGCATGGTCCAGGCCCGCACCGACGCCCTGGAGGCGAGCAACCGCCACCTGGCCGGCCTCCTGCGCCAGCTGCGCACCTTCCACCGTATCAGTTACGAGATGAACCAGCATCTGAATCTGGAGCAGATTACCGGCTCCTTCGTGCGCCAGCTCCACCGCAACCTGCCCCAGATACAGGGGGTGTGGCTGTGGCTGGAGAGGGCCCTGTTGCAGGTGGACCGGGACCGCCTGCCCAGGCTCGGGCCCCTGACCAGGCCGCTCGACCTGGCCGCGCGGGCAGGGGATGACTTCGGCTCGCCCGACGAACTGGCCCCCCTGCCACCGGGCACGCCCTTGCTGGCCGAGTGGCCCGAGTCCCGCGGCGTGACCGTCGTCGGCGATCTGGCCCGACAGGCGGAAAGGTGGGGCTGGCGGTGGCTGGCCGACACGCCGATGGAGTCGTTCGCCGGCTTCTACCTGCACATCGGCGACCGCCTGCTGGGCGTGCTGGGCGTCTTCAGCATGGTGCCTCTTTCGGGCGAGTTCATCCGCCAGTTGCACCTGAGCGTCAACCAGCTCACCGTCGCGCTGGAGAAGTCCCGCCTGCTGCGCCAGATGCAGCGCCGGGCCGCCGAGCTGGCCGCCGTCAACCAGGAGCTGCGCCAGCTCGACGCCATGAAGGACTGGTTCGTCAGCAGCGTCTCCCACGAACTGCGCACGCCCCTGACCAACATCCGCTCCTACAGCGAGATACTGGAGAACTACGCCGACCTGGACCCGGAGGAGCGCAAGGAGTTTGCCGAGATCATCCACGAGGAAAGCGAACGGCTTTCCATCATGATCAACAACGTGCTCGACCTGGCCAAGATAGCCAGCGGCGAAGTCCGGCTCCAGCCCCGCTCGGTGGATATCTGCGCGGTGGTGGATAGGTGCTGTCGGCTGTTCCGCCGCGAGGCGGAGGAGCGGGACATCAGCTTCGAGGCCATAACACCCGCCGAAACTCCCCCGGTCTATGCCGACGAAGAAGCCCTCGTCCGCGTGCTGAACAACCTGATCGGCAACGCCTTCAAATTCACCCCCGAGGAGGGCACCATCCGGGTGGGCGTGGAGACGGGCGGGCGCCGCGCCGAGCAGCGGGGGTTCGTCAGCGTGACCGTAAGTGACACCGGCGTGGGTATCAGCCTGGAGGACCAGGAGAAGATCTTCGGCAAGTTCACCCAGGTGGGCGCCAGCCTGACCGACAAGCCGCCGGGCACGGGCATCGGTCTGGCCATCTGCCGGGAGATCGTCGAGGAGTCGGGCGGGGAGATCTGGGTGCAGAGCGCCCCCGGCGAGGGCAGCACTTTTGGGTTCACGTTGAGGGTAGCATCTTCGGTGCAGGAGCCGGAGCCGGAGCCGGACGCCAGCGAGCGCTCCTCGGTCTGAGCCGACCGGTGACCCTCAGCCCGCCTTCGCGCGCGGGGTTTCCCCTTGCTCCAGGTGGCGGTCCACATCCTCGAAGCGGACCGATATCTTCCTGGTCACACCTTCGGTCATCGTCACCCCGTAGAGCACCTGCGCGACGCCCATCGTCAGCTTGTTGTGGGTGACGATGATGAACTGCGTGTCGCGCCGGAACTCCTCCAGCAGCATCAGGAAGCGCTCCACGTTGCTGTCATCCAGCGGGGCGTCCACCTCGTCCAGGAGACAGAACGGGCTCGGCTTGGCCTGGAACAGCGCGAACAGCAGCGCCACGGTGGTCAGGGCCTTCTCCCCGCCGCTCAGAAGCGAGATGGTGTTGGTCTCCTTGCCGGGCGGGCGGGCGACTATCTCGATGCCAGCCTCCAGGATGTCCTCCGCCTCTTCCAGCACCAGGTCCGCGCTGCCTCCGCCGAACAGCTTGCGGAACAGGGCCTGGAAGTTACCGCGCACCTCCTGGAACGTCTCGCTGAACCGCCGGCGGCTCTTCTTGTTCAGCTCGCGGATGATCTCCCGCTCGTGCCGGCGCGCTCGCTCCAGGTCCTCCTTCTGGTCGGTCAGGAACTGCAGGCGGGTCTCCAGCTCCTCCTGCTGGCGGATGGCCGCCACGTTCACGTTGCCGATGCGGTCCACCTTGCCCTTCAGCGCGGTGATCTCCCGGTGCACCTGGTCCCAGTGGGTCTCGGGGTCATCGGCAAGCGACAGGGCGCCTTCCCGCAGCGAGACGGCCTCCTCCAGGCCGATCATCTCCATCTCGTCTTCTCCCCGGCCCTCCTCCGCCTCGCGGTACCAGGCGGCCACTTCGTCGGACGGCCCGATCTCGGGCTGTTCGTCGTGCCACTCACGGATGCGCCGCGTCAGGAAGGGGGACCCCTCCCGCCACGTCTCCGGGTGCATTTCCAGCCGTCGGAGCCGCACGCCGTAGTCCTCGGCAGTCCGCTCCAGCAGGTCTTCCAGCTTCACGCGGGTGCCGTTCTGCTCCAGCCGCAGCTCGTGCAGCGTGCCCTCCAGCGCCTCCCTCTGCTCCTCCAGGCCCTGGGCCCGCTCGGCAAGGACCCGGATGCGCTCCTGCAGGGCTCTGACGTGACCGGACCGCTCCCGCAGACGGGCCTCCAGGTCGCCCTTCTCCGCCTGGAGGCAGTCGCGCTCCTGCTCAGCCGCCTCGGCCGCCTGGTCCGCCTCGCACAGGCGGCGCTCGTTGGCCTGCCGCTCGGCCTCCAGGGCCTGGAGCTGCTCCCCGTGGCGGCCCAGGTCGGAGCGCAGGCGCCTCAGCAGCGCCCCCAGCCCCTGGTGGCGCTCCCGCGCGCGGGCAAGTTCGGCCTCGGCGGAGCCGACCCGCTCGGCCAGCTCCCGCTCCTCGGCCTGCACGGCGCCGATGCGCTCCTCCAGCTCGTCCACTTCGACCTCGGCCTCGGCGCGTCGGCGGGAGGCGGCCCGGCTCCTCTCGCGCAGCTCGCTCTCCCGCGCGTCCACGTCCTGCATCTCGGCGCTGACGCCGCCCTGCTCCGCCCGGGCCATGTCCAGGTCCTGGCGGAGCTGGCCGGCCCGCTGGTCGGCAACCTCCAGTTGGCTGCGCAGGTCGGCGGCGCGCTGCCGCAGGTTCTCCTCACGGGCAGCCAGGCCGTCGCGCTCATCCTCCAGCTCCCGCAGCTCGCGGGCCAGTCCCTTTCGCCGCGACGCCAGGTTCTCCAGCTTCTGCTCCAGGGCCAGTATCTCGCCTTTCAGGCCGGCCAGCTCACTGCGGCGCCTGATCAGGCTGGGCTTCTCGGGTGTGCCGGCGCGCCAAAGGCCGTTCGCGCCGTAGCACTCACCGCCCGTGGTCACCAGCTTCACCTGCGGCGGCAGGCCCGTTCGCGCCAGTCGCCAGGCCGCCTCGGCGTCCTCCACCACAAACGCGTTGCCGAGCAGGAACTCGACCGCCGGCGCAACCTCGTCCTCGTGGCCGACCATCTCGCTGAGCCCCCCGCGCACGCCCTCGGCGCCGCTCAGGTCGGCTGCGCGCACGGGCGGCAGCCTGTCCAGGACCAGCATCGAGGCCTGCCCGCCATCCTCGCCGGCCAGCAAGGGTAAGGCGCTGCGGGCGTTCCCGCCGTTGCGGAAGACGATGGCCTGGGCCATCTCGCCGAGTGCGGCGTCCACGGCCGGGGCCAGCTTCAGCGGCACCTCCAGCAGCCGGGCCACCATGCCCACCATGCCCTCCGGTGCGGCTTCCAGCAGGCGGGCGGCCCCGGTGCGGACGCCTTCCGCGCGCCGCTCCAGATCGCGCAGCACATCGCGGCGGGCGCTCTTGCCGCTCAGCTCCTCCCGGGCCTGCGCCTGGTGCGCGGTCAGCTCCTCCACCCGGTACCGGGCCTGTGCCAGGCGCCGCTGCACGCCGGCGCGCTGCTCCTCAGCCTCGGCCTGGCGCGCTTCCAGCTCCTCCAGAGTGGCGCGGGCCTCGCTGCGCTCGGACTCGGCCCCTTCGAGCCGAGAGCGAAGTTCCTGAGTGCGGTTGCCGATGCGCTCCAGCCGGCTGCGGAGGGTATGTCGTTCAGCGGCCAGCACCTCCAGCTGGTTGCCGAGGCGCGTTTCCTCCTCGAACAGGTCGAAGGCCCGACTCTTGCGCTCCTGGAGGCGCTGCTGGCGCTCGCGCAGCCCCGAGCGCATCTCGGCCAGGCGGTGCCTCTGCCGCTCCAGCTCGTCTGCGTGCCCCTGCACGCGGGTGGCGCTTTCGGATAGCTGCCGTTCGGCCTCCGCCAGCTCCTCTTCGACGGAGCAGCGCCGCTTCTCCAGGTCGCGCCGTCGGCCGCCCAGTTCCTCCATCTGCTGGGCCAACTCGCGGCGGCGTTGCTCGTTCAGCCTGCCTTCCCGCTCGATGCCCTCCATACGGGCTTCCACGCGGGTAAGGCGGTGTCGGCACTCGCTCAGCTCGGCGCGGGCGGCCTCCAGTTCGTCCCGCGCCCGTTGGAGTTCGTCCCGCGCTGCGCCGGCCTGCTCGTGCAGTTGCTGCTTCTGCTCGGTGGCCTGTTCCAGCCGCTGGCTGAGGCTTTCGGCGACCTGCTCCAGCTCGCGGCACTGATGGAGGCTGTAGCCGAGCCGCAGTCGCTGGAGTCGTTCGGTCTGGCGCTTGAAGGTACGGGCGCGGCCGGCCTGGTACTTCACGCTGCGGAGCTGGTGCTGCACCTCCTCGACGATGTCGCCGACGCGCTCGAGGTTGACGCTGACGCGGTCGAGCTTGCGCTCGGCCTCGCGCTTCTGGTCGAGGAAGCGGTTTATGCCGGCCGCCTCCTCGAAGATGGCCCGGCGCTCCGACGCGCTGGAGCGGAGAATCTGGTCTATCTGCCCCTGCTCGATGAAGCTGTAGGAGCTGGCCCCCATGCCGGTGTCCAACAGCATGGAACGAATGTCCTTGAGCCGGCACTGCTGGCCGTTGATGTAGTAGTCGCTCTGGCCGGTATGGTCCATCCGGCGACGGATGCAGACTTCGTCATAGTCCACCGGCAGCCAGCCGCCGGAGTTGTCAATGGTCAGCTTGACGTCGGCGAAGCTGAGCGGCTTGCGGGTCTCGCTGCCGCTGAAGATGACGCTGGCCATCTCGTCGCCGCGAAGCTGCTTTGCGCTGCGCTCCCCCAGCACCCACTTGATGGCATCGGCGACGTTGCTCTTGCCCGAGCCGTTGGGGCCGACCAGCGCCGAGAGGCTGTCCTCGAACTCGAAGACCGTTCGCTCGGCGAAGGACTTGAACCCGTAGAGCTCGAGCTTCTTCAGCTTCAAGGCGCGCTGCCTCGTCGTCTGTGCGCTGTAGCTCCGAGCAGGAACGTGCCCCGCCGGCCCGCTGAGGGGTCCGACGAGGCACTCGCTTCGCACCGACCNNGTCGGATGCAAGGCGCGCCGACGCAGGCGATGCTCTATGTATCGTCGAGGAGGCGCAACGCAGCAGACGGCTGCGCGCCGCCCCAACCCCTTGGGCCGAGCCCAGCTCTTCAACAGGCTGCTAGTGTCCGTACCGGCCGATGGCCGGAAGGGGCGATTCTATGCAATCCCGCCGGGCCAATGCACACGTCCGGAGGAAGGCGCGGAAGCGCCCGGGACGAAATGGTCCCCGGGGCCTGGCCATGCGGCCGATTTCCCGCCGTAACCCTCTCTATCACAAAGGCTTACGCGGGCTTCGTCGGTCCGGTCAACTGGAGCGCTGCGGGCCACGGAGCCGGGCGGAGCGGCCCCCGACGGGCAGAAAGAGCCGTCAAAATGAGCGCACCCGGGCTGGCGGGAGCCCACGCCTCAGGGGCCATACTGGTGGCCATGCGAATGGAGCCGCCCCAGCAGGTGGTCGCGCGCGTGCTCGTAGATGGCCTTCATCTGCCGGTGGCGCTGTTCGTCGTAGCGGACCGAGAGGGTGTCCAGGTAGGTGATACCGCCGTCTATGAGCGTCAGCATGTAGGTGGCGTCCGAAGGGCTGAACAGCTCCGTGCCGGGCACCACCACGTAGATGGGCGAGGTGTGCGCAGCGACGAAGATGGGCCAGCAATGCTGCACTTTCAGGTTGCTGCCGCAACGCGCGGCGAACCAGCAACAGCCCTTCACCTCCACCTTCTCCCGCAGTCGGAGCCGGTGCGCGCCCTTCTCAGCAGTGGAGCACGCCACCACCTGGCCGTTCATGACCACCTCCAGCCGCGTTATGGGCCAGACGCAAGAGGCGTCGGCCTTCACCTCCACGGCGCCGGCCCCGCCGGTCAGACGGATCTCCTCACCCAACTCGTGCCCGTCCACCTGCAGGTCAACCAGCGGGCCGGAGGTGCTGAAGGTGCGCCCCGCCCGGACGGCTTCCGCCCAGTTCTCGAAATCAAAGGGACGGCCCGCGTCGAGCCGCGCGTAGGTGCGCACACCGCCGACGGGCATGCCGGCGGACATCTTGTCCGTGCCGCCGACACACCCGACGCGGTAGCCGCAGTTCAGATACCGGTAGTACTCCCGCAGCGTGTACTCGTCGAGCGGGCCGCTGCCGGGCGCGCCGTAGCTGCGGATCTCGAGTCCGTCGAACTTGCCCAGGACGATGTCCACAGGGTTCTCCATGTTAGGCCCTGGGAAATGGGGCCGCACGACGACGCCGCCCTTGCTGCGGCACTCATCTGCCCATTCGGCGAGGGTCCGCTCATCGGGATCGCCCGTGTACGCTTCGCCCGCCCCTCCGCAGCACATGGGGTAGACCGGGTCGCCGTGGGTGCCGAGCATGGAGATATGGCCCAGGATGTGGTTGCGATTCTCGGTGCCTACCCAGACCAGGGTGTCGCCCTTCTGCACCCCGGCCTCCCCGGTGATATCGCCCACGTTGGTGAACAGGCGGCCCCATTGGCTGGCCAGCAGGTTGATCAGGTTCAGGCCCTCGGCCTGGCCCTGGAGCCACGCTGTGTGCGGACTGATGAAGTGGACGTGCGTATCTGCCGTGACCCAGCCCCGCTTCCGCCAGTCGCACTCGCGCTGGAGCGACAGCTCCAGCTTCCGCTGCCCCGGCTTGATGGTGATGCGCCGACGCACGGGCCGATACTCGAAGCCCTTCGTGACCTCGACATAGAGCTCGCCGACGGGCAGCTTCGTGCTGAACCGGCCGGGCACGTAGGCGTAGTTCATCTGCCCCAGCTTGATGTCGGCGCCATAATCCTCGAACCAATTGTCGTTGATCACGGTGTGGTGCCCGTAGGGGGCATAGTACTGCCCGTCGGGGCCCGAGAAATGGAGCCGCGACGGGACGGGCGCTCCGCCGGCCTCATCGCGCACCGTCACCTCCACCCAGGTCCGCTCCGGGTGGACCACCTCCAGTCGCACGTCGCGATGCTCAGTGGCGCCGCGGCGCAACGCCTCGCCCACGCTCAGGCGACGGGTGCGCTTCCGCGTGCCTTCCTCCTGCGGCCGGATTGCCACAGTCAGCGTGGCACCGTCGGCGGCGCTGATCTCCACCAGGCGCACCTGCTCCGCCAGGCCGACGCCGGCCGGGACCCCCAGGCCAGCTTCGACGGCGTCCAGCCACTGCTTGTTGCGGGGGCGGGCCGGGCCTGCGTCACGCACCAGCACCCCCAGGTCCACCTCCATGGACTCCAGGTCCACGTCGGCGGGCAGGGCCAGCCTGAAGTAGCGACGCGGACTGTGGCGCAACGGATGGCCGGGACCCTCGTAGNNCGGGGCCTTCGTAGAGCGTGAGCCCCAGCACGCACAGCGCCCCCGCGTGCGTGCCGCGCAGCACGACGGAGCCGACCTCACAGTCCGGCCGCGGGTTGGGGAGTGCGAAGATCCAGGGCTCCTCCAGGCTGTCGGCCATGACGTCCGTCTGGACCCAGCCCCAGGAGCCCCGGCTGCGCGCCTGCTCGCTCATGAAATCCAGCGTCCGCCACTCACGGTGGCCGACGGCGGCGTACAGGAACGCCCCGTACGGCCGGTCCTGCCAGCCGACCTCGAAGCGGGAGCGGATGGGCACCGTCTCTGTGGCGCCGTCGGCGTAGCGCAGCGCGTATTCGCCGACCTGCTCCCCGCCCGAGTCGCCGCGTTCCTCCGCGGGGGTTCCCTCCCAGTAGTGAAGGAAGCAGAGGTGGGTCGCCCTCCCCCCGAGCGGCACCTCCGTCTGGTCCCCTGCTTCCAGCCTCAGCACGGTCGGGCCACCCCCCTCTGGCGCCAGCTCGAATGGAATGCCCCAGAGCGCCTGCTCGCCGCGCGGCATCCCGCGGGCGCGCTCGGCGGCCTCCGACTCGTCCCCTTCGAGAGGGAAAGCGAGCGGCAGTTCGATCGGTTGGAAGCGGACAGCGAACTCGGACCCTTCCCGCGCGGCCATGGCGGCTCCCCTTTCGACAAAGCGTGCCGCCGACGGTACGGCGGCCGGGGGGCCGGCGCAAGTGCACGCGCGACAGGCAGGCCCGGAGGGGGTCAGGCAGCACCGGGGCCGCGGTCGCCAGCGACAGCGGCGCGGACGCTCAGGGCGTGGTCCCGCCCCCGGACAACGCAGCGGTCGCAGTGCGGGGCGGCCATCTGGGCGAAGGCGTCCATCTCCTCCGGCCGGAACGGGACCACCTCGCGCAGGTCGGGGTCCAGGCAGTCCTCAGGGCGGAAGTTCTGCAACGTTATCTGGCGGCTGCCTTCCAGCTCCGGCAGCAGGCGCTCCAGCTCCTCCCGGCCCACCAGACCCGGCACCAGGGTGACGCGGAACTCATAGGGCAGGCCGCTCGTGTGGATGGCGCGGATGGAGCGGCGGACGGCCCCCACGTCCACCTCGGCACTTGTCACGCGCTCGTAGCTCTCCCCATCCAGTGGCGCCTTCACGTCCATGGCGATGGCGTCTACGTAGCCGCCGAGCAGATCCTCGACCGACTCGGGCCGGGTGCCGTTGGTCTCGACCATGACCTCGACGAACGCGTTGCGCAGGCGCTCGATGAGGCCCAGCAGTTCATCGCCGTGGAGGGTGGGCTCGCCGCCGGTGATGGCCACGCCGTCCACCCAGCGGCTGTTCGTGCGCAGGTGCTCAAGCACCTGCTCGACGGGCACGGTGTCCAGGTTCTCCGGGCAGGTTACCAGGTCACCGGCGTGGCAGTATCGGCAGCGCAGGTTGCAGCGGGGCAGGAACAGCACAGAGGCCAGCTTCCCCTCCCACTCCAGCAGGCTGCTCGGTATGAAACCCTTGATGTGCATGCGGCTATCTTCGAGAACGACTGCTACAGCCAACCACGACGACACAACGAGCACGACGGGAACGGCTACAGCGCGCATCCCGCCTGTCATTGCCCTACGCCCACAGGCGCCGCAGTTCGCCGCTGGGGGGCGCCTTGCCCTCCCACCGGCCGATGACCCGGTCGGGGTCCTCCCTGGTCTTGACCAGGACGGACGGCACCTCGAACACGTCGAAGAAGTCCCCCTCGGCCGCCCCGTCTTCGGTCTCCATGTCCCAGAAGACGACCTTGACCTTCTCGGCCATCCCCCACTTGCTCAGCAGGTGGTTGACCTTGCGCTTGGCGCTTGCGCACAGCTCGCAGTCCTGCTTGCCGTATATCTCGATGATCATCCTGTGTTGACCCTCCCACGGGCCCTTGGGTTCGGTGTCTGTTGCTCCCTCTCAAACCAGGGCGACGCTGTAGTTGCCGCGGCGGCGGTCTTTCAGTTCGCCGATCTTGGACTTGTTCNNTAGCCCACCACGCGGGTCATGCCGTAAACGCGCGGGCTCTGGCACTGGCCGCAACGTTCCTTCAGTCCCGGCGTGGTGCGGTGGCAGTCCTCGCATATGGTGAACTCCGGGCTGATGGTGAGCTGAGCGGCCTGGGTGTTCAGATAGGTCTTCTCGACCAGGTTGCGGATGCTGGCGGCGGGCGGGCGCTCCTCCCCGACGAAGGCGTGGATGATGGCGCCGCTTTCGATGGCGCGGTGGAACTTGCTCTGCCACCGGATGCGGGTGAACAGATCCACCGGCGCGTCCGCGCGCAGGTG
>JABAOC010016372.1_pt1 | contig 11970 bp, 5 predicted proteins | sample 7062161 | NCBI WGS metagenome assembly JABAOC01 (sample SAMN14538625, study PRJNA623070) | marine sediment metagenome | biome: marine biome [ENVO:00000428]; feature: marine pelagic biome [ENVO:01000023]; material: deep marine sediment [ENVO:00002113] | place: India: Gulf of Khambhat ... | reverse complement strand
TGCCACCGAGGACTGGAGCCCGGACTCCACCGCCGCAGTGACCGACCATACGCCTTCGTGTTTCTCCTGCCATAAGGCGCATGGCAACCAGAACGCCTTTGGACTGATCTTCATGAAGGGTACCGGGACGGTGGATGAAGAGGGCGACGACGGCACCGAGGTCAGGGATTTGTGCAAGCAGTGCCACGTGCAAGGCTAAGGCTAGCAGTTCGTTCCATCGATCCATTGACGAGAAGGAGAGGGGGGGAAAGATTATCAATAGCCTTTTTCACGGATAGACAAGCGTAAAGGGTGATTCATCGTGAAGAGGTTTGCGGTCTTGCGGACGCTGACAGCGTTTTCGAGAGGCCATTCTTCGATGTTTCCGGCTGGGCTTGGCTCGAATTCAGTTTGTGGTGCGGAGGGGCAGACTGCAAGTCTTCGGAAGGCCGTCGAGACTTCCATGCCTTCCGCCTTGGCGCCCTTCGNNCTGACTTAGCTTTATCCATGCACGGACTGTGCTGCAGAAGGGCAAGCTACAAGTCTTCTCAAGGCCGGCACGGCTTCGGTCCCTCCAATCTCAGCCCCCAGTCTTACCCTTTAGATTCAAAGAATCTCCGGTTTGGAACGGCCATCGGTTCTTCCTGCCGTGTCGAAGGAGACTCTGCCGTCGGTCCGTTTTCAGATCAGGTGGATTATCGACTTGCGACTCGGTCTGAGTTCTCGTGTTCCGTTTCAGAGGGTCTGCAAGTAGGCCGAGAGGTTGGCACCGCTGTTGGAAAGGCCCAGTTTCCTCCTGATGACGTCCCGGTGCTTGTATACGGTCCAGGGTGAAAGGTTAAGCGCCTTGGCGATCTCTTTTGACGTCATTCCGTTCTTTATCAGACGGCAAATCTCTAACTCTCTTCTGGATAGGTTGCGGTGGTCGCTCTTGAGGGTCTCAAGAAAGGGCGATACGATTTCCCTAAGATCTTTCTCCAGGATCTCCAGGATCCTCTTTTGAAAAGGCTGAGACGATTCCCTTAATCTCAAAAGAGTTGGAACCACTGCCTGTTCGACATTCGTGGCGATTTGTCGCTTCAGAGCATTCTTCTCGGAGTCGATCTGACTCAGGATCTCGCGCAGCGCAGTGTTCTTCCTTTCCAACGCCTCTCTCTCGACCTGGAGCAGTTCAGAGCTTTGTCTTATCTTTTCATCAGCCCGTTTGCGTTCGGTAATGTCCCGAAAAGTGCTCAGAACATGTTTCTCTCTGTCGATTAACACCTCGGTTGTTGATATTTCTAGGTCTCGCCTTCTCCCGTCCTTGCGGACAATCTGATACTCATATCTTGCGGGCAGAGGTTCTCCACTTTCTCTCTTTCTTATCCTCTCTCGGATCATTTTGGTGAACCGGGGCGCCACGTGCTCTGTAATGGGGATCCGCCGAAACTCCTCAAGAGTCCTGTAACCGAAGGTGTCCAGAAGAGCCTGATTCGCCGCGACGACGCGATTTCCCTTGGAGATGCCGATGCCCTCAATCGAGTTTTCAAAGAGAGTTCTGTATTTCCCTTCAGATTCCCGCAGGGCCTCGACCGCACGCTGGCGCTCGATGATTCCCGCCAGCACGTTCGCCACGGCGCAGAGGAACTGTGTCTCTCGTTCGTCGCACCTATGTCCCTCCTTGAGGTACAGATTGAGCACCCCCAGTACCTTCTTGTCGGCCCCCACGATAGGTACACAATAGTGGCCGTGGGGTTCAATCCCCTCATACACGTTCTCGTGACAATCATTGACACGATCCGCGAACTCAATCTGCCGTGATCGGGCGGCCCGACCGCAAAGGCATATACCAAATGGCACGCGGGCGCAGATTACCTGCAGAGATGGCGGTAACCCTCTATGAACCTTCAACACGAGTACTTCACGCTCCTCCTCCACTAAGAAGACGCCTCCCTTCGATTCGAGTGCGAGCCAGGGGATGGAGACGATGCGGTCGATTATCCGTCCGAGCATCTCATCGAGAGAAAGAGGCTCCAGTGACAGCTGCAGCAATCTGTTTAGGACTGACTGAATCTGATGAGCCCGTCGGATTTGCGCCTCCGCCGTTTTGCGTTTGGTTACGTCGGTCAGAAAGTACAAGTCTGCTTGTTCGCCCTCCCACTCAACAGTTGCGTGGTGGTTCTCCAACCATTTGACTCTCCCTTGCTTGTCGACGATCCGGAAGCTGTAAGCTTGCGGTTTCCCTTCACCTCGGATCCTTGCGTGATGATGCTCCAGCGTCTTCCTGTCGTCCGGGTGAACTATGTCAACGAAGGGCTTGGAGATTAGTTCCTGCCTTGGCCGGCCGGTCAATTTCACTGCCTTAGGATTGAGATACTTGAGCATTCCATGTTGGATCACCATGATCCCCTGGCTTGTATTCTCCGCCAGCAGGCGATACTTGTCTTCCTCGGCGGCTCTCGAATCCCCAAGGGAGCCGGAAGCGCGGGCAGGTTTACCCCTGAGTGGCCTTCCGCCCGATGCCCTTGAAGAAACTTGCCCGCTCGGTCTTATGTGTCCAGATTCTTTTCTCGGAGATAGCACGCTTGGTTTCCTTTCAGAAACAGGCCTGATAACGACGTGGTGGCATTTGGGTACAATATAGCATACTGATTCTCTGGCGCAACAAAAACCAGTGTCCGGCCGAATCGAGTAATCTTTCTACCTAATTAGTAACTGCTTTTTCCCTGTTGACGTTTGTAGCTTTCGCTCTACCTTAATCACAAAGAAGGGAGGTACTTGCAGGGATAGCTGATCTCACGTTCTGAAGTCCAGCTGCTCTGCAATGCTAGGCTGATAAAAGAGTTGACCTGCGAGGGCTCAGGTCGGCAGGGACACAGCCTCCGGATGCAAGGTGGTTTCTGACACCACGCGCTCCCCGGGCTTCTGTCTTGCTGATGCTTACTTATCTCGGGTAACAGGTTGTGGACTAACCAACTCCTGTCGGCGTACGTCGGTTTCGACACGCAGTCGACATCAGCGCTCAGCCCCAGACAAGGAAGCCAGATGCGGCCGAGAGCCGACCGTCCACGGATAGTGTTGCTAGAAAGGTCGATCCGAAAAGAGATAGTCGACCATCGTTTTCTTATCATGGGCTTGGAAACCGAAAGGAGCTAGTGATGTCTCCAAGAATCCCTCATGGGCGTCTGAGGTTGCTGCTTCCCCTACTCTGTCTTTTCCTGCTCGCGGGGGTCCTGACGGCGGGTTCGGAGAAGGACCAGATTGGACTGGAACAGCTCGAGGTGTCTTCAAACCTATCAGCTGTATCCGTCACATCTCCGACTCAGGACACGATTCTTTACGACAATAACACCGCCCAGTATCTGGACACGGTCTCGGGTTCCTGGACTGGAGTAAGGTTCACACCAGTTAATAATTTCCAGCTTCAGGCCATCTATTTTGCCATTCTAAACCAGTACAACAACACCACCGATGGCTGCAGCCTGTACGTGGTGGAGGATGACGGTTCCGGTGATCCGGATTGGCCTTCCGGAATCCTGGCCGGTGCATGGGTGCCGCCGACCCTCCCGGACCTGACCTGGATGCAGGTGGACCTCTTGTCACCGGTTAGCTTCTCAGCCAACGAGGATTTTCACATCTTTTACGGACCAGCCCCTGCAGGACCCTATCCCGGGACCGGCTGGTGGAATGTCCTCGATTCCGACGGCAGTGCCACCCAGAGAAGCCGAATCTCATTGGACGACCGTTCAACCTGGCTTACCGTAACAGACGCGGATGCTTTCATAAGAGCAGGAGGGGAGTACGCGAGTGTGCCCTCGGACTTCCACCTTGTGGGGGTCTCCGGCGGCTGGGCACCCTGGACCAGGCTCCTCCGCTTGGAAATCGACTCCACCGGCTTCGGAACTTACTCTATCATGTATCCCGAAGACCGGGATACCGGGATCTACACTCTGCTTGACACCTTCTATCTCGGTGCGGGAGAGCTCGCCGCCATTTACAATTCCGCGACGGAGCACGACTTCTTCGGCCTGGATACCCTTTACCAAGGAAGTGCAGTCGATGGAAGTTTCTGTGATCTGAAATTCACAGCGGGGGGAACGACTCATCGCGTGGTGACCACGAACATGGAAGTCCCTCCCTTCGACAGCCTGGTCCGGGAGATAAACGCGGTGACGCCGGGAGGCCTGGACTTGATTTACAACGAGTTATATCCCGATGGGGGCCCTGAGCCGCCCGAGCCTCCGATTCCTCCAAAAAAGACGGTCGTCTCGCGGATCCTGTGCACCATCTTCGTGGACCTTTACATAGAGTTCTACGGACCGTGTGCCACGCAGGATGTAGCCGACGCCTGGGAGACGAACATTGAGAACGTGTGGAACAATAACGGCAACTACCTTCGTTATGGCTGCTGCCCTTGCGGCTGTGGGTGCGGCTGCCAAGTGATCTTCAACGTCATCACCAACGTGAGGGATGAGGCAGACCCCCCGACCGACAATTACCACCAGATAAATGTCCCCTGCGACAGCTCTGCCAGCGGAGACAGTCTCATATCACACGTTCATTTGCCTCTCCCTCAGCCCAATGGCGCCTCGGGTTCCGGCGACTGGGACAACAATGAGCCAGCCAACACTGCCGCCCATGAGGCAGGCCACCTCATGGGATTGGATGATCATTACACGGTGGTCTCGCAAGACCCGTATATAACCAGGCCAGACTCCGGTCACGAAAACGACATCATGGCCACGCTGAGTGGTGGAGCGCTGCAGTCGGCCATCGACGAGATCGTTGAGGATGCCGGGGTGGACTGCCCCTGGTATTGCTGCCCCTGCGACTGGTTCGTCTTCGTATCGGACCTGGTTGAACCGAACAACCACGACATTTACATTTACGACCTCTTGACCGGCGTTCCCACGAGACTCACGACGGATCCGGGGATTGACAACCATCCGGACACCTGGAGCAACTTGATGGTATGGAGCTCGAACGGCAATTACCTGGGAACCAACCCCGAAGGCGACTTTGAGCTCTATTTGGCGGATATGGCCGACATCCCGGGAAGCATTGAACAGTTGACCTTCAACGACTATCCGGATAGACACCCTCACTTCAATCCTGACGGGTCCAAGATCGTCTTCTCCTCCAAGCGGAAATGCGGCCAGCTTAAGCGGGATCAGTGCAGCATCCCGGTGGACCCTGAATGTGACGATCCGGACACATCCGGGGGACCCTTCGACGGTTCCTTATATGAGGGACTAAACGTCTATGATCGGATAGAAATAGAGATAGTGCAGCTCGATCTGAGAAGTGCATCTCCAATCTGGCCGTCGGATAACGCCACCAATGAGGGTCACGCCTCTTTCTCGCACGATGGCACCCAAATCCTCTTTGCGGCAGATACAGCCGGACACGGGGCCAGCTGGGAGGTTTACGTGATGGACTTCGATCCGACGGACAATTCCATCTCGAATCTGGAGCAGGTGACCGAAGGCCCGGCCCTAGGCCCCAATCCGATCGAGATGTCAGCCGGAGCGCATTTCTCCGAAGACGACAGCAGGATCATCTTCTCATCCACCCGAACCCCCATGGGCAACTCTCAACTTTTCGAGGTGCTGGCAACTGACCGTAACATGCCGGTCACACAAGCCACCCGGCTGACCGATCACTGCGCCAACGATTACGTCCCTGAACCCATGTGCCGTGATCGGATCGCCTTCGTGTCGGACAGAGGGTCCCTAAATAGCGTTTGTGAACCCTGCGGTCCGGACGTGGAGAGTCCTACCTATGATCTCGACCTATTTATGATGAACAGCGATGGCTCAGGGCAGACCAATCTGACTGATAACGATGATGCGGACGAAACCTTGCTGCTCGGGGACGAGGTCTCTTGGTTCTGCGGGATTAAGCCGAACCTCTCACCCTGCACCTACTATCCAAAGATCTGGGAGATGTGCTGGATTAACACGGTCTACTTGATGGCCGTAGATCCGACCTATCTTCCCGATTTTCCCAATCGCGAGCTTTATCCGGTGTACTGGCATGAACTGAACAACTACATGATGCTGGAGAATCCAGAGTACTGGATGTACATCTTAGAGCACATGGGAGACGAGGCATTCTGCCACGAGTGGGTGGTTATCCCCTCTCTCTCCACGGCCGTGCCGGACAGCACCTTCACCATGGAATGCTACCCCGATCTGAATCATACTAGTCCTGGGGGTCCCCCGGCCTACTATAACATTGACGTCGGTTCGGTTTCCGGCTACTCCCTGAATGTGAATCTGCANNTTTTGGCTGACATCAGTGTTGCTCCCGGTACCTACATTTTGACCTTTCAGGGGACTGGGGACGATGGACAGACGAATGAATGCCAGGTGATCCTGGTGGTTCTGCCCGAGGGTGTCTGTGGAGATGTGACTGCAGACCGCATAATCGACCTGGGTGACGTAGTCTATGTGCTCGGCTACCTGTACAAAGGAGGACCTCCGCCGGAGCCGGCGTGCCTGGGAGACGTCAATTGTGATGGCATCGTAGACCTCGGAGACGTGGTCTACCTTATAACCTACCTGTACAGAGGAGGCCCGCTGCCGTGTCCGGAATGCTGCGGCCACAAGGCTGCAATGCGGACAGGAACAAAGTATGAAACCCAAGGCAGCTTTAAGACTGAAAGAGACCCCCAGAAACCTAGCGGAACTCGTGGGGGTTTGAGCGTTCAAAGGTGATTTGAATGATGTGACAGGCGACGGAGGTGAATCCACACCTGGTTCTTTGGCGNNCTCAGGATTGAGGCGGTGGCGTGGAGAGAAGGTCAAGCTCTCCACGCTCCCGGTTGGAAAGGAAGAGAGACGGTTTCCGCAATCTGGGGCACCCTGCAGATCGGTCAACGGGTCCATTCTGAGGTCACCAGGACTGGGAGTCGTAGCCTCTCATACCTGACCAGTTATCGCCAGTTTCGGCCAAAGGGGGGCAACACAATCTCTGGAAGGCGGTCGAATCTCTTTTGTGGATGGCCGCAGGTAGTTGATATTGAAGCCACGGGCTTCTCCCGGTCATGTAACCGCTGACCGCAAAATGAGTTAGCTGCGGCCTCCATTGCCAACCAGCCATCATTCGGTGGCCCAAGCAGGAGCGACTAGTTTCACTACCTAATTAGCACCTACTTTTTTCCTGTTGACCTGTTCCACAGCTATTGTAGTTTAGGTTAAAAGGTGCAGAGTACTTGAGTTCGCTGCTAACACCGCGGAGCAGAGGCTCGTTGCGTGGTCGCGGTCTAAACCTGAAGAACGAATCGTGCGACCTAAGATTCTTGGTTGGCTGGAAAGAGTTCGGACCGGCGCCCTTGCTCGCGCAGTGTCAAAGGTAGCGGATTACCCTCTTCTCCGAAAGGAGGCTCTATGTAAAATGCCGCGTTTGAACCAGAGAAAGGCGACAGCACAGATTGGCAATTGGCACTTGGGGGCCGTTTAAGTGCAGCCGGCCAACTTTTTCATCTCCCCCGAAGCAAAGTGAAGACTGAAAGGGCCAATTGTCGCCAGGCCTTTTCGCTGACGAATAGACGCCAATTGATGAAGCACGTAACAATCTTGACAGGAGGTTTGCCACCATGAGAAGATTTGCCTGGCTATGCACAGGTCTGGGCATCCTGGTCACTGGTCTGGGGTATAGCGGCATCCATGCTCAGAAAAAGGAGAACCCGACACAGGAGGTCCAAGCGCCAAAGGGTATGAGCGATCCGCTTCCAAGCTCTCTGGATGCCTTATTCCCTCCCAAGGCTGAACAACCCATCTTCCTTTTCAGAAAGTTGGAAATGGGCACCCACTTTTCCGGTATTGTCTCTGATCTTTTGGAGAACGACTTCGGGAATGCCCAAGCGAATTTCGCCAAATTTAAGGCTCAATACGCCGAGATCTCAGAGCTGATACCTGAATGGAAGGGAGATTTTCCGCGGGCCCCAGTAGAGGAACTCGGGGCCGCATTGGCAACCGGCAATCAGGGGAAAGTCATGGCGGCCTACGAGAGAATGGGCGCGGTATGTCATCATTGTCATGTTGCTAATATGCCCGGAGTTCAGCACAAGTACGAATGGCCTGATTTTTATTCGATAAAGATCACGGACCCGTTGACTGAGCAGGAGGTGGGCTTTTCTCGACTGAAGCAGTATCTCCAAACGAACTTTGCGGGGATCATTGTTAACGTAGAGCAAGGGCAGAAGGAGAACGCTCAACGTCAGCTTCAAGGTTTCAATGCAAGGTTCCAGGCGCTGAAGGAGATCTGCTGGACTTGTCATCAAGCCGAGCCCAAGTACTATGTTGATGACAGTGTGCAGGCTCTGGTAGACTACATGGGGCAGGTTCTTGGTGAAGCATCAATTGATTCGAAAAAAATAGAGGTCTTAAGCCAGGGAATTGGAAGCGAGAGTTGTCATAAGTGCCATTTGGTCCATTCCCCTGCTGCTCTTTCTAAGCAGTAGCCGGAGAACTTACAGAAAACTAAAAGAAACTAACATCAATGTGCCTTAGTCCGACAACAGGATAACCTCGGGCATGTTCAGGCTTGTGCTCTTCGGCCCAGCCATAAGGCTTTCTTCGAGAGGGCTCTCTTCTGGCTGGCAATGTGCGGATACATCGACTACGAAAAGCACCGAATCTGGCGGGCAGGATGCCTGCCCTGCGAGTCAAGGAGAGGAGCGAAAGAACTTGTTGTCGAAAGATCCCGGCAGATCGGAACAAACTCCGAACCCGTCCGAGGGAGACTGTTGGCAATCTATAGGCCGCATCCCGTAAACGGCGGGACGCACCGCGTCTAATTTAGAAATAGAAGGTTGGGTTAGCCAGCTACCCGGCAATCCGTCGCATTCCCGGCCGCTGGTTAATTTGGGTAGGGAGAGGGTGACGAAGAATGCACAAACAGCCCCGTGCATGTCACCCTCCCCTGTCCCCTCCCGTAAAGGCAGGCCAGTACTGGCATGCCAACGCAAGTAAAAAACAAGGCAAAGCACGGCCAAGGTAGCAAGAGTAAATCGTTTGGTGGGGATCAGATGTGGATGGCGAAGGATCACAGGGACCGCAGATAAGTCTGGAGATTAGTACCATCCTTTACTAGTCCCAGTTTCTTCCTTATCAAGTCACGGTACTTGTAGACCGTCAGGAGGGACAGATTCAAGGCTTCCGCTATCTCCTTCGAAGTCATTCCATTCTTAATGAGACGACAGACCTCCAGTTCTCTTGGAGACAGCTTAATTTGGTCTTTCTTGAGGGTATCGAGAAAAGGCGATGCGATTTCCCTGAGATCCTTTTCCAGCATCTCGAAAATCGGCTTTTGAAATGGCTTGGAGGATTGTTTCAGTCGGACCAGGGTAGGGATAATAGCCTGTTCCACGTTGGTGACCAGCTGCCGCTTTAGAGCATCCTTCTCCGAATCGATCCGATCCATGATTTCGCCCAGGGCTATGTTCTTTCTTTCCAGGGCCTCTCGCTCAATCTTGAGCTGCTCGGCCGTTTCCATCATCTTGTCCTCAGCGCGCCTGCGCTCTATGATTCCCGCCAGTACGTTCGCTGCGGCGCGGAGGAATTCCTCCTCCTTCTCATCGTGCGGATGACTTTCCCTCAAGTAGAGAGTGAATACCCCGAGTACCATCCGGTCGGAGGATATGATGGGGACACAGTAGTGGCCGTGAGGCTCCATTCCCCGGTACCGATTCTCGTGATGCTCATCCACGTCGCTTGTGAACTGAATCTCGCCTGATTTTGCCGCTCGGCCGCAAAGGCATCTACCGAAGGAGACGCGGGCGCACATCGTCTGCAGCGGCAGAGCCAGTCCCCGTTGCGCCTTCATGACGAGCACCTCAGGCTCTTCTTCGACCAGGAGGATGGCCCCCCGCGACTGAAGTGCGAGACGAGGAACAGAGACAATATGGTCGATTGCCCGCTCCAATATCTCCTCCAGCGAGAGGTTTTCCAGCGAGAGATGCAACAACTCATTCAGGACTGACTGGATATGATAGCTCCGCTGAATCTCTTCCTCTGCTCGTCTGCGGTCGTTGATTTCGTTTATAAGTTGCTCATTTGCCGTCCTAAGCTCAATCGTACGCTCCTTGACCACTTCCTCAAGCTGCTCACGGTATCTCTTCAATTCCTCCTCTTCCTGCTTGCGCTCGGTGACGTCCCTTATGGTATGCACCAGCGCTTCGGGCTCGCCTTTCTCATCCAGCACTGGAGAAGCAGTGGCAACGTAATGCCGTCCCCGCACGGCCAATTCACTGAACTTGGGTCTCCGTGTCCTGATGCTTTCTACGCAAGGGCAACCATCCACGGGCGTCACTTGGCCGTGTACGCTCTGACAACAGCTTTCTCCGATCACCTGCTCGGGCTTCATCTCCAGACAAGTACGGCCCGCTTTGTTCAGCAGAATGAACCTGAGATCAGGAGACAGGAGGGCAACGAAATGAGGAATCGCATCGAAAGTCTGCTGCCAGCCTCCAGGGGCCTGTGGCGACTCTTCCTTTTTTGCTTTGCTCTCTCCTGACGACTTCACGGTCGATCTATTGATGTCGGGTGCTCTCTGGGGACCCGACCTATTGGCTTTCCTCTGGCTGGTTTCCTTCTTCTTTGACGGCATGGTCCTCGCTTCCTTCCGAGTTGGAGTCAGATGCAGACTACCTTTTGTCCAAGTACGAATATATACAGAATCTGTACCAAAGCAATCCCAAAATGCCTCACCCAGCGCCGACAGGAATCACTACACAGCGACCTGTCATTGTTGCGTCCCAACGGCGTCACGTTGCCACATAATGCGCAGAAACACTGACAGACCTGGCCTTCCTTAACTGTATATCTCACCGGCACTTAGCCAACAGAGATAACCTGGGTTAGTGATTGCGCTTTTGACTCAGTAAGTGCTCTACTTAGTTCTTATACGATTTAGTCACATTGACATTTGAAATTTGTTGCGTATAATAGAGTTGGCCGGGATAAGCCCGGACGACTGCAAGCGGCGAAAAGATAGTAATTGCATGAAACCATTTGACAGACAAGCGAGGTCCGGTTGAATGGTAAACTTGTTAACCTTTTAACGAGAGGAGGAGGAGGTGAAACGATATCTCATTCTGGCTGTAATTGCTCTGTTTCTGGTCGTTCCGGCTCTCATGGCCGGAGACTACCATTGCGGTAGCGATCTGGTCTGTGAGGAATGTCATGTGATGCACTATTCGCAGGCTCATGGATACAACTCTGACGGCACGGGCTCCTACACCGCTTTAGGTGCCGGTGGACCATTTAAGTACCTGCTGCGCGACAACATCAACGATCTGTGTTTGGCCTGCCACGAAGGTGGACCGGACATAGACGTTTTTGAGGCCAACTCCGGGTCGGAGGTTCGCCAGGCTGGAGCTTTGAACGAAGGTAACACTACTCCGTACTTTGATGCGACAGGTCATACCTTGGGCTCCACAGACCCGGCGCCCGGCGGCAGCTGGGTGGATACCACCCTGGGGCTGCAGTGCACCGATTGCCATGAACCCCATTGTGATCCAGGATCGGCAAATCCGGACACGTTCACCAGCAATGGTCAGTTTCGTAACTTGAGGTCTGATCCGGGCGGAACTTCCAATAAATGGGTGCAGTATGCCATCGGGACCAACGACCTCAACGTGCCGGTTTTTGAGCGTTCTGCTCAGTCCTACCACGTCGACAGTGTCGATTTCAACGAGCCCTTGACCAGCGGTTCCTATTACGCCGATTGGTGCAAGGGGTGTCACACCGATTTTCATGGGAGTGCAGGTGACGCTAATATGGGCGGCTCAGGTGGGACTGAGTGGCTGCGCCACCCCACCGCCGATGCTGACATTGGCGGGGTCGGAGGTAATCACTCCAGCGCTGCGGTGTTTGGCGCCTTGACCAACCACGTTAAGGTGATGACTGCCACCGAGGACTGGAGCCCGGACTCCACTGCCGCAGTCACCGACCATACACCTTCGTGTTTCTCCTGTCATAAGGGACATGGCAACCAGAACGCCTT
>JABAOC010001885.1_pt5 | contig 11979 bp, 11 predicted proteins | sample 7062161 | NCBI WGS metagenome assembly JABAOC01 (sample SAMN14538625, study PRJNA623070) | marine sediment metagenome | biome: marine biome [ENVO:00000428]; feature: marine pelagic biome [ENVO:01000023]; material: deep marine sediment [ENVO:00002113] | place: India: Gulf of Khambhat ... | reverse complement strand
CTGCGGCAGCCGCGGGAGACCTCCATGAGATACATGTCTCCGAACTCTGTCTCCTCCGTGACGATGACGGAGCTTGCAGGAAACGTGTCCAAGTCAGCCAACCATTGGCGCTGCACAGGATGACGTAGCCCAGGAACGGGCCTTATGCTCACGATGTGCTCATTCTCGGTGTCTATGTGGTAGAAACGTGGAACGTAGACCCCCGGAATACTGGCCAGTCGCTTCAGCAGGTCTTCACGACCAAGTTCCAAGCCATGCCACAACGTGTCGGCCATAGCGGGGGCAACAACCTCGCCTTCGCCGATCACGAACGCGTCGAACATCGGAGCCAGCGGCTCGGGGTTGGCAGTGACGCAGGGACCGCCGGCAATAAGCAGAGGGTGGGTTTCGTCTCTGTGTTCAGCCCTCAGGGGAATGCCGGCTTGCTGCAGCATGGCAACGACGTTGAAGTAGTCCAACTCGAAGGAGAGGGAGAAAGCCAGTACCGCAAAGTCGGTCAAAGGGCGCTGCGATTCCAGCGAAATAGACACACCGTCTTGTTCATGGAAGACCCTTTCACAGACTATGTTCGGTTGCTCGTTGAAGAGGCGGTAGATGACATGCACTCCCAGGTTGGACATGCCGATGCTGTAGGTGTTGGCATAGGCAATGGCGATCGGTAGACGGCCTCCCCAGTCCTTGTATGTGGTTCCCTTTTCGTTCTTCAGTCTCCGTTTGATGAGGGAGATGGTACCCCAGTCCAAGAGCCTACCTCCTGTTGGCAAGTCTATCACAGGGGGTAGGGCAACGCAAACGAACCACCATCTCTCCCTCTGGTCCGTCAGCTGCCAATGAGCTCTCCCCCTGAAAGCATTGTCGGCTTCGGAGCAGGGTCACACCCCATCGACGCGTTGTTGATTGCCGCCCTCCTGGCGGAACGCGACACAGGACCGAGCGCGGGACACTGCAAGTGCGAAGGGCTGCCAGTTGAAGCAGGCCGGACCGCTGAGTCACACGAGCTTTCTGCGATGGACAAAGGACAGAGAAAAGCCTCGCTCACAGCAGCGGGGCTTGCTGCCCGGCCCAAAGGACGAGGACAATTACCGCTCAGCCATCATGCTTTTGAATTCCTCTGTGAGTACCGGGACGACCTTGAACAGATCTCCGACGATTCCGTAGTCAGCCACCTTGAAGATCGGCGCGTCAGGGTCCTTGTTGACAGCCAGGATGTGTCTCGAGGTCTTCATCCCTGCCAGGTGCTGTATGGCCCCCGAAATGCCACAGGCGATGTAGAGGGTGGGGGTAACCACTTTGCCCGTTTGGCCAACCTGATAGCTATGGTCTTTCCACCCAGCATCAACAGCCGCCCGGGAAGCACCCACGGCGGCTCCCAACACACTTGCCAGGTCCTCGATCAAGGCAAAGTTCTCAGGCCCCTTGAGCCCCCGCCCACCCGAGACGATGATATCTGCCTCGGTCAATTCTACTCGCTCCCCAGCCTCCTTGATCATCTCTATGGCCTTCGCCCTGATCTCTCCGGTGTCAACCGGTATGTTCTCCACTGGAGCACCAAGGGAGCTGTCGGGCTCGGGAGGGGTGAAGATGTTGGGGCGCACCGTGGCCACATACGGCCTGGACGCTTCCTTTACTGTGGCGATTGCTTTCCCCGCGTAGATGGGTCTCGTGATGAGCAGTTCTCCGTCCTGCACCTCGAAGCCGGTGCAGTCAGAAGCGAGGCCGACCGCCAACCTCGCCGCCAACCTGGGCGCCAGGTCTTTTCCCTGGGTCGTTGCTCCAAGCAGAACAACAGCAGGTTTGGTCTCCTTGATCAGATCGGCCAGCACATTCGCGTAGCCTTCAGGTGTATAATTGGCCAGCGCGCTGTCGTCAGCCACAAATATCTTCTCAGCCCCGTAGTGGCCGAGCGGCGCAACGAGATCTGCGATCTCGCTTCCAAGAGCTGCCGTCTCGACGCTACCGCCCAGCTCGTTGGCGATTCTCTTCCCCTCGCCCATCATCTCGAAGCTGACTTTCTTCAAGGCACCATCTCGAATCTCTGCTATCACCAAGACGTTGTCTGACATCGTATCCTCCAGCCTGTGCTCAGAAGTTGACTATACATCAGCTCGCTCAAAGAATCTTGGCTTCATCTCTGAGCAGATGAGCAACCTTGACAGCATCTTGGACAGGGTCCTCATCGAACACCTTGCCAGCGACTCTCTCCGGAGGCAAGGTCACCTCCTGGAACGCTATCTTGGCCGCGTCAAGTCCAACCTGATCTTTCTCCACCCCTATCTCTTCGGCGTTCCACTCGGGGATGACCTTCTTCTTAACGGCCATGATTCCCTTGATGGACGCGTAGCGCGGTTCATTCAGGCCCTTTTGGGCCGTGACGACCGCAGGTAGGGGTGACTCCACCACCTCATGACCACCTTCGACCTCTCGGTGCGCAACGATGGACTTGTGGTCATCCGCGATCTCCAGTTCGGTGACCACCGACACGTGGGGGATGTCGAGGAGCTCGGCAAGGATGATGCCCACCTGCGCGTGGTCTTCGTCGACGCCTTGCTTCCCGCAGAAGATGATATCGTAGTCCAACTTCTGCAAGGCCTTGCTCAGTATGAGGGCCGTGGCGTAGGGATCAGATCCCTCGAACGCTTCGTCAACGAGATGGATAGCCTCATCGGACCCCACTGCTAGCCCGCTCTTGAGCGCATCTTGGGCCCGCTCTGGTCCGGTAGTGATTAGAACGATCTTGCCTTCGCCCAGCCTCTCCTTGATGCGCAGGCCCTCTTCGATGGCGTATTCGTCGTAGGGATTGACCACGTACTTTGTCTCAGAGTGATCTATCTGCCCATCTTTGACCCGAATCTTGGTCTCGGTGTCAGGGACCTGCTTGACACAGACAACAATGTTCATAGGGATCCAACCTCCTTGGGTCTTTGTCTCTCTGCTTCTATTCTCATTTCAGCAACGAGCGGGAGATCACCAAACGCTGTATCTCGCTCGTACCTTCGTAGATTTGCAGGAGCTTGGCGTCGCGCATGTACTTTTCCACAGGGTATTCCTTGACATATCCGTAGCCCCCGAAGATCTGCACAGCGTCGATGGCGATTTGCATGGCGCTGTCGGCTGCGAAGCACTTGGCGATGGCAGATTCATAGCTGTTGCGCAGGCCTTGATCCGCCATCCATGCCGCTTGCCAGACTAGCAGACGTGCGGCCTCCACCTTGATGGCCATGTCGGCCAACATGAATTGGATGGCCTGGAAAGAAGCGATCGGCTGCCCAAACTGCTCTCTATCCTTGGCGTAATTCACCGCAGCTTCCATGGCAGCGCGAGCGAGTCCCACCGCAGCCGCGCCGACCTCTGCGCGTATCTTATCCAAGGTCTCCATGACCAGTCCGAATCCTTCCCCCTCCTCTCCGAGGCGGTTTTCTACTGGGACCCGAACATCCTCGAAAATCACCTCTCTGGTGCTGGCCGCGCGCTGACCCATCTTGTCCTCCTTCTTTCCGAAGGAGAGGCCTGGCAGATCACACGGAACCACGAGCACAACGAGGCCCCTATGGCGCTGAGTAGGGTCAACCGTAGCCGTCACTGTGTATAGCTTTGCCACGCCCCCGTTGGTGATGAAACGTTTGGTGCCGTTGAGAACGTAGGAGCCTCCGTCGCGCTTGGCCCTGGTCCTCACGCTGGCAACGTCCGAACCGGCGCCGGGTTCGGTGAGGCAGAAAGCCGCCAGCGCCGGCTCGGCGCAGAAGGGTTTCATGAATCGCTCCATCTGTTCGGGCGTGGCGGCAATGTTCAGCGGAGTCAGGCCGAGCGTACTGGCCACGAAGGTGCTGTATATCCCTGCACATCCGGCGGCAATCTCCTCGGCGACGAGGCAGTCTTCGAAATAGCCCAAGCCTGCGCCTCCGTACTCCTCGGGAACGGTGATGTTGATGAGGCCGATGTCGTGAGCCTTTTCCACGAGTTCCCAAGGGTACTCTTCGATACGGTCGGCTTCAGCCGCGATGGGGACAATCTCGTTCTGGGTGAATCGCCGAGCAAGCTCTCGCAGGGCCTCTTGCTCGTCACCGAGAGAGGGGTTGAACATATGCTCTGTGCTGCTGCCCACTCCTGAGGAATTCTGCGCAGACGGGTCCGAGGATTCTCACGTTTCTCCGCCGTCATTGTACCCAAACTCGGCGGGGTTGTCAAACGAATCCAGTCTGACAGGGCGGGGGAGAGAAACGCGTGTGACTACCCGCACTGAGAGTAGCCGCACGAGGGGCAGCGGAGGCAGCCTTCAACGAACTCGACCATGGTGCCGCAGTCAGGACACTCGGGGCACATGCCCAGGAGGTTCCTGGCAACCATGCCCACAGCAGATACAGTGATAGTCTCAGCAGCGCTGTCGTCGACATACCTGTGCATCGCTTTGCCGACGGCATCCGCACAGGATAAGATGATGTTGCCCTCTTGCCAGGCCGGAGCCGGGCAGCGGATACCCTGCAGCTGCCTGATGATCACGTCCGCTTCGATGCCGGAGCGGAGGGCCAGAGAGATCAAGCGCCCAATCGCCTCTGAATGGGAAGCCATGCAGCCTCCACTCTTGCCCATGGTAGCGAAGACTTCAAAGAGGCCTTCCTGATCCTCGTTGATCGTGACGTATATGCTTTGTCCGCAACCCACCGTGATCTTCTCTGTCATCCCGTGGGTCACCGTCGGACGCGCACGCGGAGCTCTGATCGCCCTCTTGCGCTGGCTTTCTGCCAGGCCTCTCGTCAGGACCTGGGACGCCCGACTGCCGTCACGGTAGATGGTAACCCCCTTGCAGCCGAGCTCGTAGGCGAGTAGGTACGCCTTCTCCACGTCCTCCTTGGTGGCATCGTGGGGGAAGTTGATGGTCTTGGACACCGCGTTGTCGGTGTGCTTCTGAAATGCGGCCTGAACCCGGATATGCCATTCGGGAGCGATGTCATGGGCGGTTACGAGTAGCCTTCGAGTCTCAGCCGGCACTTCATCTAGGTCTTGAAGAGTGCCCGTCTGAGCCACCTTCTTCATCAACTCATCGCTGTGGAAGCCCTGTTCGTGGGCCAGCTGCTCGAAGATGGGGTCTAGCTCCAAGAGGGCGTCTCCGTCAAGTACGTGCCGTCTGTATACCAAGGCGAAAATGGGTTCGATGCCGCTGGAGGTACCGGCGATGATACTGATGCTACCGGTGGGCGCGATAGTTGTCACAGTGGCGTTCCTTAACTTGGGACCGCCTGGCACGTCGTAGATGGTGCCCGGGAAGTTGGGAAACACGCCGCGCTCTTTCGCCAGGGCCGCCGAGGCCTGCCGGGCCCTCTCCTGGATGAACCGCATGACCTCTTCAGCAGTCGTCACAGCTGCTTCCGAATCGTAGGGTATACCCAGCGTGATGAGCATGTGGGCGAAGCCCATCACTCCTAGCCCTATCTTGCGGTTGGCCAGGGTCATCTCCTTTATCTGGGGCAGAGGATACTTGTTGCAATCTATGACGTTGTCCAGGAAGTGTACCGCACACTCAACCGTCTGTCCCAGGCGCTGATAATCAACCTTGCCGTCCACGACCATCTTGCACAGGTTGATGGAGCCCAGATTACAGCTCTCGAAGGGCAGGAGAGGCTGTTCGCCGCAGGGGTTGGTGCTTTCGATCTCGCCCACAAGAGGGGTAGGATTGCCCTCATTGAGCTTGTCGAGGAAGATTACCCCAGGATCGCCGTTCTTCCATGCCAGCTCCGCTATCTTGTGGAAGACCGAGCGGGCCCGCAGGCGTTTGACCACCTCTCCAGAGCGAGGATTGATGAGAGGGAAGGTAGCGTCCCGACGTAGAGCTTCCATGAACTGTCTGGTCAGGCCCACGGAGATATTGAAGTTGTTGAGCCTCCATTCATCCGCCTTGGCGGTGATGAAATCCAGGATATCTGGATGGTCTATCCTCAAAATCGCCATATTGGCGCCGCGTCTGGTCCCCCCTTGCTTGATGGCTTCAGTCGCGGCGTCGAAGACTTCCATGAACGAGATTGGGCCGGAGGCTATCCCGCCTGTCGATTTGACAACATCCCCTTTGGGCCGCAGCCGCGAGAACGAGAAGCCAGTCCCTCCTCCACTCTGGTGGATGAGCGCAGTGTTCTTGACGGTTTCGAAGATGCTCTCCATTGAGTCTTCGATGGGAAGCACGAAGCAAGCTGAAAGCTGCCCGAGACTCCTCCCGGCGTTCATGAGGGTGGGGGAGTTGGGCAGGAACTCGAGGCTAGCCATGGGGCGACGGAATTCCTCGGCTGTGCCCGCCACGGAAGCTGATGGATCGTATGTGACGTCTACCTGAGCCACGTGTTCGGCCACACGCCGGAACAGTTCCTCTGATGTCTCTGTTATTCTACCTGTCTCATCCCTCTTCAGATATCGCCTTTCCAACACCGTCATGGCATTGGGCGATAGCTCAAGGGCGGCACTTCCGCGCGACATGTTGTTTCTCCAGCGATCAGCAAGCGGGGTCCGCCTGGCCGCTGTGCTACAAGTCAAGGGGAAGCTGAGACTCCAATTCAGCTTCCCGTCTCTTCCACTCTTTAAACTCCTCGATTTCGTCGGCCAGGCTATCTACGTCCCGGAAGCGGCGATACACAGAGGCGAAACGCACGTACGCTACGTCATCCAGTTCGCGCAACCGAGTCATCACCATCTTGCCGATAGTTTCGCTCTCTACCTCAGCTCGTCCTAGGTCGTAGAGTTCTCTTTCTATCTCCTTGACCATCTGCTCCAGGGTCTCGGTGGGAATGCGACGCTTGGCGCAGGCACGCAGGATCCCAGTCAAGAGTTTGTCGCTGTCGAAAGGCTCCCGGCGCCCGTCCCTCTTCACTACGAAAAGGCTGGTCTTCGCCACTCGCTCGTAGGTGGTGAAGCGCTGTTGGCAGTTCCTGCACTCCCTGCGTCGCCGGATGCCCTCGCCGACCTCCCTAGTATCTATGACCCTTGTGTGCTTCTTGCCGCAGTAGGGGCACTTCATGGTCTCTCCTCCTTTGACGAGATGGAGACCCGGGTTTGCACAATGCACTAATACACTATATGTGGCACGTAATGCGAGTGCTGCCCCAACATGTTGTGGCGTAGGCCTCATAAAGTTAGCACAAAGGCATGAGTATGGCAAGGCCAGAAGGCCTTTCAAACCTTAAAAGTTAGGGACTGGGCGTGTTTCGGTGTGAGAGGAAGAGGGGGAGGGGGAAGGTGGCGCAGTAACCTTCCCCCTGGAAAGGATCCTTCTGGCAAGAGAGTCCCGACTCTGCTTGCGCAGAAAGAGGGCCTTTCGGCCCCCAAAGGGAGGAGGACAAGGATGTTCGTGTTGCTCGTCAGTACCTTGGACGAGGTACTTCTCGCCTCTGGGACCTATCGCCGGCGCAAGAAGGCCGGAATGTCGAGATTCTCGTTGTCAAAGGCCGGTATAGGAAACTCCTTTATCTTAGACGTTTCTGTCACGGGCAGCCGCTTCTGGGCACCGTCGAAGCCGGTGGCGATGACTGTGATCTGAATCTCGCCGTCCTCCATCTCGGGATCCATGACCGCTCCGAAGATGAGGTTGACGTCGGGGTGAGCCATTTCCCTGATAACCCTTGCGGCTTCATTCACTTCGTGAAGCGTGAGGTCGGTCCCTCCGGTCACGTTAAAGAGGACCCCAGTCGCTCCGTCGATGGTGACATCCAGTAGGGGGCTGCTGACCGCGGCATGGGCGGCATCCACAGCCCGTGCCTCACCGTTGGCGTGCCCCACTGCCATAAGGGCCGAACCACCCTTGGCCATGATGGTCCGCACATCGGCGAAATCCAGATTGATCAAGCCTGGCACAGTGATCAGTTCGGAGATCCCTTGTATGCCCTGACGGAGGACGTCGTCGGCCACGGAGAAGGCTTCCTGGATGGAGGCTTTCTTGTCCACCAACTCCAACAGCCGGTCATTAGGGATGACAATCAGAGTGTCAACCCGCTGTTTGAGTTCGGCGATGCCTTCCTCGGCTACCTTCGTACGATGCTTCCCCTCGAAGGTGAAAGGCTTGGTGACAACGCCGAGGGTGAGGGCGCCTGCCTCCTTGGCCAGTCGACCGATGAGAGGAGAAGCACCGGTGCCTGTACCTCCGCCGATACCAGCCGTGATGAAGACCATGTCTGCGTCCTCCACGACCTTCCTGAGCTCCTCCTCGCTCTCTTGTGCGGCCTTGGCCCCGATCTCAGGGTCACCGCCGGCTCCCAAGCCTTTCGTAAGCTTGTCGCCGATACGAATCTGGTAGGGCGCCTCGGAGAAGAAGAGGGCCTGAGCATCGGTGTTCACCGCGATGAACTCCACTCCCTGCAGATTCTCCTTGATCATGCGGTTAATAGCATTGCCGCCCCCACCTCCGACGCCGATGACTTTGATCTTGGCGAAGTTACCCAGCTCCGGTATGTAAGTCATTCTTTGCCACCTCCCTTTCTTTGGTTCGACCATTGGGGAATTGTCCAGACGGCCGCGGTCCATAGTACTCTATCCTGGCGTGAGGACGTGAAACACGTTCTTGAAGTGCCCCAGCAAGCCTCGTTGGCGCCCTGCGCCGTTGTGACTCGTGTCGGGCCCACATCTCAGAGCCCACAGGAGGAGACCGACGCTGCAAGCATGAGCGGGATCTCTCACACTCTCCACCAGCCCGTCCATTTCTTGTGGCGTTCCAATGCGCACGGGCAAACGAAGGACCTCGCGAGCAAACTCTTTGATCCCGGCCAACTCTGCTGTCCCGCCACACAGCACTACTCCCGCTGGGAGGAGGCCATCGTAGCCTGAACGCTTTATTTCTCGCCGTACGAGTTCAAGGATCTCCTCTGACCGAACTCCGATTATCTCCGCCAATCGATGACGGGACACCGAGCGATGCGAATTGTCCCCGAAGGATGTCGCATCGATGGATTCGTCCGGCTCCACGGTGTCCGCCACGGCGTGGCCGTATTTCGTCTTGAGAGTCTCGGCCACCGTGAAGGGCGTGCGCAATCCTACCGCCACGTCGTGCGTCAAGTGATTGCCTCCGACAGGCAGAACGACCGTGTGCCACACGCTGCCGTCAATGAATATCGCGATGTCCGTGGTACCACCCCCTATGTCGACCACGGCCACACCAAGTTCTTTCTCGGCAGTGGTCAACGCCGCCTCGCCCGCGGCGACAGCCTGCAATATGAGATCCATGACGCGAACGCCAGCGCCCTGTACGCAGTGGACTAGATTATGAATCGAGGCAGACGCTCCTGTGACTATGTGTGCTTCCACTTCAAGGCGAAAACCTCGCAGTCCGACAGGATTGCGCACCCCATCCTGCCCATCGATGGTATAGCCGCGAGGGATGGCGTGGAGGAGTCGACGATTGTGTGGTATGGCTATGGCGCGGGCTGCGTCCAGAGCGCGGTCTACGTCCTCCTGCACGATGGTGCGCTCGCCCCGAGAGATAGCGGCAATCCCTTTGCTGTTGAGTCCAGAGATATGAGCACCAGATATGCCAATGTAGGCGCTGTCTATTTCGTAGCCAGAGATTTGCTCCGCCTTTTCCACGGACTTGGAGATGGCTTGCGTTGCCTGCTCGATGTCAAGGACGACGCCCTTGCGCAAGCCTCGGGAAGGGGCGACCCCTATTCCTACAATGCGGATCTGAGCCTCTTCATTAAGCTCCCCCACCAATGTGCACACTTTCGTGGTGCCCACGTCTATGGCAACTATGGTCTCTTCCACGTTGTCCTCCCCCCGCATCTTCACCCGGCCAGTGGCCTACGGTTCCGCATTCGCTGCTTCGGCCAACCGGTAGTGAGGGCTGTCCGGGAACCGGACGTCTATGAACTCTACGGCTGCCCCCTGACTCGCCAGGCTCTCCACTAGCGCCCTCATGATGGCCACCTTGACTTCTGCGCCCTCAGTGCCTCCGAGATGTATGCGCCAACCCTGCTCGTTCTCGAGGCTGAGTCCGTACTGCTGCGAGTAGCCGAATTCCGTGAACCCAGGCAGCAGGTCTTGGTATCTCTCCGCTGCGGCTATGATGTCCAGGTCTAGATGGTCGCCTAGCTGACGAGGCGTGGAGTCGAGATCCCTGATGAGGACCGAAGGTTCTCTTTCCGTAGGAAGGGACACAACTGTGCCTTCATCGTCCACTCCGTAGCGCTCCTGCCCAGTCTGCCAGACGACTAGTGCCTGACGCTCTCGCACGTTGACCATCATCCGGTTCGGGAGGCTGAGTTGCACTTCTGCTTCCCTTATGTCCGGAAGAGTGGAGATGGCCTCTTCAAGCTCCTGCGGGTCCATGAAGAAGATGCTGAATCCCTCCATGTTCGTCTGCCTCATGATCTCTTCTGCCGACACCAAGGTGCTGCCCAGGACCGTAGGTTCGTAGACGTAGAAAGAATCGGACGCGAAGAAGAAAGCCAGCAGTGAAAGTAGCACCAAGGCCAAGAGGAGGCTGGCAAGCTTCGGGCCCATCGTCACTCTCGCTCGGCCGGCAGGCCGCATCGGCAGCTTCTCTCGCGCCACTTCCAGTTCGTAATTCCGTCCGAGGCGCATTTGCGAACGACGCCGCCTCGTCTTCGTTCTCCTTGTACCGAGCAGCGATGCCACGCTAGTATCTACCTCCCGCATTGTCTATGCGTGTGCCCATTCGCCGACCAGTTCTATCTCCAATTCCAGCTCCACATCGTGAAGTTGGTGCACCTTATCCTTGACCAACTCGATCAGTTGGAGCACATCGGTGGCCGCGGCGGATCTCAAGTTTACGACGTAGTTGGCATGTTTGAGCGAGACTTGAGCGTCACCGACCCTTCTACCTTTCAGTCCTGCCTGTTCTATCAACTGGGCCGCGGAGAGCCCAGGCGGATTCTTGAACACGGAGCCGGCGCTCGGTTCGTGAGGCTGGGCAGCGCGCCGGAGGGCGTCATACTGAGCCACACGATCACTCAGAAGCTGGGGGGATTCCGGTGAGAGAAGCAGGTCCGCGGATAGAATCACTTCAGCTCGAGACTGCTGCTCTCTGAACCGACTAGCACGGTAGCTGAGCCTGAGTTGCTCGGCCGCGAGTTCTTGCACCGCGCCGACTTGGTCCAAGATCGTGACTCTGCGTACCACGTCGGCGATTGCTCCATCGTAGGCTCCTGCATTGTTGACAATGGCACCTCCCATGGTGCCCGGGATACCTGCGGCCCATTCGAGCCCCTGTGATCCGCTTGCGGCGCTCTTGCGCGCCAGACGTGCTAGCGGCGCGCCGGCTTCAGCGTGCAGGATCTGCGATTTCGAGTCCAATGCAAAGCCCTGGCATCGATTCTCGATCACCAGACCTCTGAAGCCCTCATCCGACACGAGAAGGTTGGTGCCCCTGCCGATGACGAGACAAGGTCGACCTAGCTCCCGCGCGAGCTTCACCCATCCACACAATTGCTCCTGGTTCTTGACCACGGCTAGGTAGTCCGCTGGTCCGCCAATGCGATAGGAGGTGTGCCTGCTGAGCGGCTCATTGCGCAGCAGTCCGGCCTCTAGCCCTCTCTCCCGAGCCACAATGTGCAGCTCATTCTCGGCCATTATTTGATCTTCTCCCTGCGGTGAAGGCTGGCCAGCACTTCTTCACCAACGCGCCACACGTCGCCGGCGCCCATGGTTATGAGCACGTCACCGCGCTCCAACTTGGTGGTGACCCAGGCGCTGGCTTCGGTCAGGTCGGCGATGTGAATCGCCTGTGGGTGAGTCATCATTCCCACCAGATCCTTCGCGCCGATGCTCAGGTTGTTCTGTTCTCGAGCGGCATAGATCGCTGTTACGACTACTCCGTCGGCATCCTGGAACGCGGTCGCGAACTCCGCGAGGAGGGTCTTGGTTCGGCTGTAGGTATGGGGCTGGAACACAACCCATATGGTGCGGCCGTCGTATCTTTGGCGTGCGCCGGCCAGGGTAGCCTTGATCTCACTGGGATGATGAGCATAATCGTCCACGACTGTTATCCCGTCA
>JABAOC010055294.1_pt3 | contig 11988 bp, 11 predicted proteins | sample 7062161 | NCBI WGS metagenome assembly JABAOC01 (sample SAMN14538625, study PRJNA623070) | marine sediment metagenome | biome: marine biome [ENVO:00000428]; feature: marine pelagic biome [ENVO:01000023]; material: deep marine sediment [ENVO:00002113] | place: India: Gulf of Khambhat ... | reverse complement strand
TAATGATGATAATCTCGATAGTATGGCTGATTATAATAATAGCTTGTATTTTTAAGGTAGTTGGGGTCATATGCAAACCAATCATTATAGAACGTTGGCATAGCCAATTCTTTATTGGTTTTTGGATCCGGCCAACCCGTACAATCTTCAAATACCGCCCCTAATACGATTGGATGATGTTTTTTCGGATCTGGGTTTCTATCTTTATTAGCTTTCTCTAAGGTTCGTACATACTGTTCGGTATATTTTTTATTTGCCCATGATTGATGGTATATTTCCGAATATTCCTTTTTCGAATCCTTCAACTTGATCAAGTCAATTGCGGCTTGAGCCCATGGGCCATGATTATTTTCCTGAGGCGACCACCCTCCAATTAAGGGAATTTCTAATGCCAACATTTCAATGGGGATAATACGATTCGGATCCACACGCTGTTGGGCTTCAATAGGTGTTGTCGGAATAGCTTCGTGTCTTTGATTGAAGGATATATGCAGCTCGGAGTGTAAGGCTTCGGCGAATGNNATGTGGAGATTTTAACTTCCTTAATTAGCAAAGTTTCTTGGGAAATTGTCATTTGCACAAAAATGTCAAGGGTTTCAGAATATCTTTTCAGGTTAGTAAAAAATTTCTTACTACGGGATGTTTGCACAGATTCCCCGATAATTTCCCGAAACAGGTCTTTTAACATATCAAGAATATCTTTATAATCGGATTGGATTGCCAAAATCCAGGATTGTTCATCCTGTCGAAATGAGACAATTTTGCCATCTGTGAGTAGTTGTATTGAATGTTTTAGATAATTCGGAAACGGACCATAGACATGGAACCAATGATTTGAATTGCTTTTTCTTCCCAATCCTTTATTATCTGCCCAAAAAAATTCAGCTATGGGTTCGTTTTTTGTCCTTCCAATGCGAATGTATTGGGTACCGCTGGAAACATCATAACTTCCTGTAAATTTCAATCCTGGTTGATAGTCTACATTAAAATTGAAACGCGTTATTCCTCGATTCGCATGTTTAATCTGCTCAATTGGAATTTTTCTGAGTTCTTCGTTTGTTGAACTAATATCCTCACGGGTTTTAGTTATTCCCACAGGTTGAATTTTCTCAAATACCTGTTTTCGATACAGTTCTAAATTCGCTTTTTGAGTGGTATCGGTTATTTGTTCATGGCTCTCAGTAGGTTGGAGGGGATATATCGTCCGAAAATCTACTAATGGCTGTTTTTCATTGAGGGATTTCTTCTTTTCTTGATTATTTTGCAAATTTCTAACACTCCCGTCTAGTAATCTTTCATAATTTGCTGATAGAACTCTTCCAGTGATATTTCAACTTCATGAGTCGTACGTTGCAGGACTTCCACTGGGAGAGTAGGGATTTGGGTTTATTTACATAAAATATATGTGTTTTTGGCAATTTAGCAATTCATTTATGTGAATTTGGCAATGATGTTACAAATTTTAGATAATCTTCTAGAAAATGTAGTGAAACAGACGCCCCAAGATCAGCGGAAGATCATCGTAACCCCCGAAATCCTACCAAACATTATTCGCGTGCATGTGGCCGACAATGGCGCGGGGATTGCGCCTGAAGATCTCGACAGCATCTTTAAGCCATTTACGGCCATTCCAACTAAGTATTCGGCCGGAGGAACTGGGATTGGACTTTACCTCGCAAGAATGCCTGTTGAGGCGCATGGAGGTACGTTAACTGCGCATAGCAAGGGTAAAGGGGGAGGAGCAACATTTATTATGGAACTCCCAAGGAAAAAAGTGGATTAGACAAGAATAAATTATTAACTTTATTTAGACCCTATTGGTAAATAACACTATTAAAATCAGATAGGGGCTTTAAGTGGAAATTCAAGCTATTTGGGAAGGTCAATTACCATTAGAAAACATAGTTTGGGATAAACAACTTAATTATGAATATAGATTACCAAGAGAATTGGATTCCCAACGCGTTGATAACTGGAATCAATTTCTGAAAGCTAATCCAAAAGCTTATGATGGAAAACTATTATTTTTGCGTAATTTTGAATTTAAAGGTGATAATTTAGTATTAAAAGTTGGATATGTACGCTTTTCCACCATAGTTTTTATGGAAGCAAATAAATTGACTGTTAAAGGGGGATTAGGCGTTCTTGGAGTCCAATGTTTAATATTCTCTCCATGTATTCATTATATTTTGGTAGGAGAACGACTTCTATCTGAACAATATTGTCCAGGTCTAACAACAGTTCCAGGCGGTATGCTAGAAGTAACAGATTTGGAAAACAAACCATTAGTCGCATTAATGCGAGAAGTACATGAAGAAATCTTCTTACCATTGCAATCGAAAGTTACATTACATTCAATTTTTTCTGATCGGAGTCAAATATCTGCTGGGTTTCTCATTTCAAGCACTTTAGACGATTCATACAAATTTGATCCACATCAATGCATCCAAGGGGAAGGAGACGAATGGGAAGACAATTTACGTTGGATATCCATAGAACAATTATTAGAATTGCCAGATGATACATTATATGATGGGTTGATATATTTTAAATCAAAACTAATGGAAAAAACGTGGATTTAACCATTTTTTAGGGTTTTAGTGGTTCTATTCTATTTCAATCCAGCTATGAACCTGAGTCAACTAGCGCTTCATACAGGGTTTGTTGTCTGACTAGCGCTCTTTGATAAATTCGGTGGTGCTCTGCATTTGGTTCATACTTTCTCCCATGAAAGTGTGGAACATTGGATAGGTCGGATAATGTTGCGAGAGCTTCTAGAACAAGAAGAGCTACACCACGACCACTGGCCTCTGTAACATTCGAGGCAATCACAGGTTTATTTAAGACATCAGACATGATTTGAAGCCAAAGGGGGCTCCGAAGAATTCCTCCACTGGCAATAATTTGATTATCCCCTTTCGACAGTGGAGCGAGCAATTCATAAATTAGCAAAAATCGGATAGCTATAGCTTCAAGCATAGCTCGTAGAATCTCTAGTGGTTGCGTATTGAGAGACAACCCATGGATGGTAGCACGTGCACTTCCAACCCAGCCAGGTGAACGTTCACCTGCAAAAAATGGTAGGATCGTCAATCCATGTCCATCTGGGGCTAATGCAGCCAGATGTTGTTCCAACTGGAGGGACTTCTCTAAATGGAACCTCTCTAGCACCCAATCTTGGGCATTTCCTCCTTCAGTCATCGCACCACCGATAATTGACCGGGTTTGATCGATGGGATAATTCCACAAGCCCCATGGGACCTGTTCAACGGGTTCATTCGTCATAAGTCGCATGGCTCCAGTTGTGCCGAGTGTGAGTGCAATTTGAGCCGGGGAAATGCAACCACTCCCAATATTGGCAGACGCTCCATCCCCTATTGCGGAGAACCATGGGATTTCAGCTAATGCTGGCCATCGTGAGTCAAACTCGCCTGTGAGAGAGGAAACAGAATGTGTAACATTACATAGAGGGAGCATTTGCTCAAGTTCAATAGGTAAGTGGTTAAAAAGCTCCTGATCCCACGTTAGGGTATGGCGGTTAAGCAAACCCGTCCAAGCTGCAATAGAATAGCTTGTTGAAGCATATCCAAAAATTGTGAGATAAAGATAATCTGCAATGGAAACCCAATGAACCGCTTGTTCCAACCACTCTGGACTCGCTTTTGCGATCCAACGAAATTGCGCTGGAAGGTAAGATGAGTGAAAATGACAGCCAGTGCGTTGATGTGTAACACACTCATCAAACTCCATGCGTAACCGAAAGGCTTCTTGGGTGGCACGCGTGTCGGCATAGGTAAGTAATGGGGTTATCGCTTGGTTATTAGCATCAATGCCAAGAATGTTCCCTACAAGAGTGGTTATCCCAACACCAGCAATATCCTTGGTTAAAGAACCAGCTAGACGATATGTTTTATCGATACAGTGAATGACACTCGCGAGAATTGTGTCAGGATCTCCTTCCGCTCTTCCATCATGTGCAGTTCGTAAAATATGCGCCTTTCGTGAAGCAACACCCTCTACAGCTCTCCCAAACCTATCGAAAAGCATGGTTCGAAACGAAGAGGTCCCAATGTCGATGCATAAAATGAAGGGTGGTTCGGCACCATTTGGATTAATCGTAGACAGAGTCTTTACCCCCAGAGTTTGAACTAAGAATTACATTTGGAGAGATTGCTTGGGAATAGGAGGAGTTCAATAAATCATCCTCCCACACATTTATCTCTCGGTTGCGCGCAATTCACTCGACCCAACGGTTCAATAACTCAATGAAAATTTTCAATATACTACAGTTCCTTAAGCTGCGTTATTCTTCATTATCATTTATTTAAAAGTATATTAAGACTCCTCAAGTTTTTTAATCAGTTCTATATAGGCTTGCATGGCGTCTTCCTTCAACATTCCTTTTCGGGAGGCCCAAGCATCGTATTTATATCGATCTTGAATTTTCAAAGGCCCTGGCCTTTTTTTGGTCACGTCACCCTCAAGTGCTTGTTTATATAGTCCATACATTTCCAACAAGACATCAGGAGGCTGATTTGGCAAGTTTCGAGCCCGTTGAACGGCATCCTCAAAATCGGATTTGATGCGGGGGTCTATTTCATTTGACATGGGTAATTTCTCCAGATAGTATTTCAAACCAGAACCAATTATTTGTATTCCTCTAATGAGCTTTTCCCTAAATTATTTTATTTTCAGCTAGAAACTTGGAATCCACTTGTCATCCTATTAGGCCCAATAATGTGGGATTTTAAAGGCAATTATTTAGAAAACGGAAACCACGACCAACACCGAAGAACCCAAGAACACTGAAGGCCCTATGTGGATTATTTCATTTTGCTTCTAACTGTTATAAAATAAAGCATAATATAAGTTAAATTGTTTTTAACTCCAAGAATTAGTTTCTTTACACCATAAACTCTTAAATAGTTGTAAATAATAATCCAAAACATGGTGAAGAATGTGCTATGGCTGGGTCGCATAAGAGATAAAGATCTAAATCATCGCAGGAAGGTTGTTCTATGGGTTCTTATCCTGCTGATGTTGGTTCAGGGAACTGCACTAACCGCCGTGAGTGTTGATGATTCATGGTACTGTCAGGTTCCTATACTGACCGAGAGGCTCAGCATAGCGAATACCATCAATGGTGAGACTTGCTTTAATCATCAATCAATGACGGATGAGCTGCCTACTATACAGTGGAATCAGACCTACGGGGGCTCTAAAGATGACTATGCCACAACGGTGATTCAGGCGACCAGTAGGGGGTTTGTCCTCGTGGGATCCACTATGTCATATGGTGCGGGCGATTATGATGCTTGGTTAGTGAAGACTGATCCCCGTGGGGCTGTAGAGTGGATGCAAACCTTTGGTAGTTCCAATTATGATGAAGGAAACTCAGTTATTGAAACTAAAGATGGTGGTTATGCATTCGTTGGTTCTACTAAATCTTACGGGGCTGGTGAAATTGACTTCTGGCTAGTTAAGACAGATGCTTACGGAAATATGGAATGGCAAGAGACATTCGGCGGCCCTCGTAGTGATGGGGCATCCGCAGTTATCGAAACGGACAGTGGATTTGTCCTTGTCGGATCCACGCGTTCCTATGGGACAGGTGAAACTGATGTTTGGTTAATCAAGACGGATGTTAATGGAACAATGGAGTGGCAGCAGACCTTTGGTGGCCCTGAGATCGATATAATTAGGTCGTTCATCAAAACAGCAGATGAGGGTTTTGCCCTTTTCGGGTATACTTCTTCCTACGGAGCAGGCGGTTGGGATAGCTGGTTTGTGAAGACCGATTCTAGCGGAAATTTGGAGTGGCAACAGACCTTTGGCGACTCCAAGGATGATGCAGCCTGGTCAGGCATCCAGACAGAAGGTGATGGAGGATACGNNTACACTCAATCCTATGGAATGGGTAGCAGGGACTTCTGGATGATTAAAACCGATGCCAGTGGGACGCCACTATTTAATAGAACTTTTGGTGACATCGCGTATGATGAGGCTTGGGCTGGTATAGAGACGGATGATGGCTTTGTTCTCACTGGATCTACTTGGTCATTCGGAACAGGTACTGGGGACGCCTGGCTGGTCAAAACTGATACCATTGGAAACATGAAGTGGCAGCAGACCTTCGGTGGCGCCATAGATGATGAGGCAAGGTCATTAATCAAGACGACAGACGGTGGCTTTGTTCTTGGCGGGTTCACTTCTTCCTACGGAGCGGGCGAGAGGGACGCCTGGTTAGTGAAGATAATTCCTCCTGGTGTCGATCTCACTGATACCGATGGTGACGGGCTTACTAACAAGGAAGAAGTGGAGATTTACAAAACAGATCCATTGGATGACGATTCTGACGATGACACTTATTCTGATGGTGAGGAGATTGCTAAACGGACTGATCCAACGGATCCATTGGATTATCCAAAAACAACATTATCAGAAATGACAGGAGGTGGCGAAAGCTCCTTTAGCTCTATAATTAAAATCGGAGTATTAATTGTAATATTTGTTGTCGTAATGTGTTTTCTTATTTTAATTCCTCGATATTTTCGGTTATTGCGCTACAAAAAGGCATTAAAGGCTTATTCACAGGGAGAAGGATCCATTGAAGAGATAGCTAAACGATTCTACATTCCTGTTCGTGAATTGGAGAGGATTCTTCGAGAAAATGGTTTAGAAAACATTGAATAGAAAAAGAAGTTGAAAAATCCGGAAATTGTTAAATAGTGGTGAGCAGATCTCTTGGAAGCTGGAATTTATTACTGATTTTAATTAATATATTTGAAAATTAATTGATTTGAAAATTAATTAATTTTATTTAAAATTCATAATTAGACTTTAATGCTTCCCCCAACCCAGCAATTCATGATTTTGTGGGTTGAATTATCGAGTTTTGGAGTGGGTGTAATAATTTTAAATCAAAAGGTTAAATATTAGGCTTTTTCATCTACCCATCAAAAACTTTTGAGGTGTAAATTTGTCAAGAAAAAAACAAATTATATCAGTGTGTCTTTTGCTTTGTATATTTGTAACACCCTATGTGGCATTGGCACAAATAACTATCCAACCAATCACACCAATCCCGCCAGAGCTTACGGTGATACCTAAACCGTTAACTATTGCAGAGGAAGGAGCATTTGCTTATATAACACCGCAAATAGACGGAGCTATTTCTTCTGGCTACAACTACGCAGGTACAGAAGTTGACGGCGAATGGGACGACGCAGTGAAAATCGATTTTCAAATGACCCATACAGACGATTCAGAGTCTCACGATGCAACGCTTTACATCAAAAACGACTTCATCAACATTTACATGGCTCTAGTCGTACGTAGTGAAGATTATAGTAAAAATGATCTTGTACATTTCAATTTCGACAATGATAACGATGGTGTGCTAGAAAACGGTGACGATCAGTTAGCTTTATTTGGAACCAGCAACATCTTCCGTGATTTATATCATACCGCCACCGACGAGGGTTCCAAGTGGGATCCTGTACAAGATGGTATTGGATATGCTCAATGGTACTCACCCTTGATCTTAGCAGAGCCCATCTACACCATTCAGGCAATTAATTTCCTCCCACTCACCACTACGCCAACCGCTGGCAAAGCTGCCCAGATGACTCAACCACCGCTTCAGCAGCTTCAACCGCCGTTTACTTTACCACCGATAATTCAGCCGCCGCTTCTACCGCCAATTACTGTAAATCCAGAACTTTTACATCCGATCGAACCTACAAAAGGAACATGGGTTTTTGAAGTCGCTCACCCCTTGAACTCCGCAGATAATAGTCACGATATTAACGCCAATATCGGAGATGCTATCGGCCTTAGTGTTGCCTATTGGGACTTGGACGACACTGGAGAGGGTGGGATGCACGGATATCCGTCCTTCTTTAACTGGTCCGATATGTTCGAATATCATATAGCAGGTCCTCTTGTGATGGGAGCCACACACGATATAACCATCGATTGGATAGAAGTCACTCAAGCAATTCAAGATACCTCGAACTCACTTCCATTAGCTCGGCGTAAAACCACCGTGGCGCGAGTGTACTTAGACATCGGTCCGGGCGGAGGTCCTGTCCATGCGAACGTGTTTCTCTATGCAACAGACCCCACTACCATGTCAACGCTTCCGGGACCGCTTGTTGCATCATTCTTTGCTCCGTCTTCACCACAGCGAACCGAAATCACGCATTCAGCAAACTTCTTGCTACCCAACTCGTGGGTCGATCGACATAAGTTGGAACTCCGTGCATTCGTCACCAGTACCGAAGCAGAAACCAATTTCAACAACAACTGGCTCGTCCCTCCACAGCAGCACACGTTTTATTTAATGAAGGTGCTTAATGTCTATGAAATACCTTTCAACACTGGCACCGAAGCTGCGCCAAATACTGTCTCAGATGCTCTCATAACCAGTAATGAGGAAGCGATGCTGAAAACCTATCCTGTGGAAAGAATTAACTTCATCCGACTGGATTGGACGGCCGCAGGTGGACCATTTACCGGAAACTACGACCAAAGAATAGCTAAACTCAATGAAATCGCCGGACAACTCGTCATTGCTTGGCTGCTTGCATATGCATTCACAGGTGAAGAACCAAGTTTTCCACTTCCAGATTATATCTACGGCTACTATACTAGTGGTGGGGGCATAAGTGATCCGACTTGGTACGAGGATGGGCTGGGAATTGCCGCGACAGGGTACATTGGCTCATCTCAAGAGCTCACTATGGCGCATGAAATAAACCATAACGCAGACAAAAGTACGGGTGGGACATGGGGGCGTCACACTCCTTATGGGTGTGGAGCGACCGGACCAGATCCTGATTGGCCTTACACAAACGACGACATCAACGAAATCGGTCTAGATGTCTCAGTATGGCCGCCGCTAGTGGTTTCTTCCAACAAGCCAGACTTCATGAGCTACTGCACAACCAGTGGTGGGCCCTATGTCAAATGGATTAGTGAATACCGATGGAACCAGCTTTATAACGAACTCAAGTACCCTTATTTGATTTTCACCCCATTGACAGTTATCACCGCAATTACAGCTGAAGCTGCTGCCAAGGGTACGGGTTCAGAAGCCCAAATACCCATCAAANNGTACAGGTTCAGAAGCCCAAATACCCATCAAAACAATTCAACCAACCACAGCAACTGAAAAAGCAATACAAGTCTCTGGCTGGGTATCAAGAGAGCCCATAGACGGCGCTATTGAATCCATTCTTCAGATAGAAACACCTACTTACAAGATTCTTACCGAGCAGTTAGAACAATACCCCTGGCTTAAGGGTTTGGTAGGCGAAGTTGCTAAACCGCGTATTACTGAGCCGATAGCTAAAGTGGAAGCAAACGTACTCAAGTATGAGCTTGTGGCTTATGATGCCGCAGGAAATGTATTTAGTTCACAATCATACCTAGCATCCTTTTTTGATGTCCATGGAAATGAACGTGAGCAGGTGCATTTTACGCGGTACATTCAGCTGCCTGAGAAGTTAAGAATAGCAGGAACAAAGATTCAACTAAGAGTCGGTCGTACTGTTCTAGACGAAATAATAATGTCCCAGTACTCGCCAGAAGTCAGAGTTACTGCACCATTAGGTGGAGAGAGATGGAATATCGGAACGAGAGCAAAGATCAGTTGGGTGGGCAACGACCGCGATAGTAAGGAACTGCAATACACTGTCCAATATAGCCCAGATGGGGGCATCCTCTGGATTCCTCTGGCCTCAGGTATTAAAGGAACAGCAGGAACAGAAATGTCGCTGCTCGTTGATCCGGCTCGGATTCCAGGGACCGGCAGAGCGGGCGGCTTCGTACGCGTTTTAGCATCGGATGGCTTTAATACAGGTGAAGGTAAAAACGAAAAACCATTCTGGGTAGAGAGCAAGGCGCCAAAAGTCTATATAGATTCTCCAGCATCAGGACAAACCTTTGGTACTCGTGATATCATTCCGTTGAAAGGTCATGGATTCGATCTAGAAGACGGAGAGCTACCAGATTCCGCGCTTAGCTGGGATTTTGAAAATGGTCACCTTGGTACTGGTTCATCAATTGATGTGGTGCGTATTGGTCCTGGGGATCATGTCATCACACTCACAGGAACTGATAGTAACGGGATGAAAGGAATTGCTAGAATCAAAATTCGCGTTCTCATCGAGGAGATAGTACCAGCGTTGGTACAAGCGCCGACTGTCCGAGCTGGAGCAGGCTTGGGCGTAAGGGCAAACATTGAACCGTCGAGTATCGGATCTGGTGAAAGCGCAGTTCTGCATGCGATCGTTTACAATGCCGGCAATGAACCAGCGGAAGAGGTAAAGTTAACAGTAGGACTCCCTCCAGAGCTTAAATTATTGGGCGAAATTCCTATTATCTGGAAGGTAATTCCACCCGGTGAGGCTGTGGAGGCGGAATTCGAGGTTACAGGCAAGGAAATCGGTCTCTATGAGATCGGTCTCGAAGCATCATCAGCTAACCTTCGACCTGGTGTTGCATCGGTCTTCTTTGGTGTTGAAAAGGAAGCTCCCGTAATCAGACCAGAGGAAACTACGACAACGCCCCCAAAGGAAACAACGACAACATCCCCAGAGAAAACAACAACCCCCGAGACATCACCCGAGGAAACAGAAAAAGAAACTGAAACAGAAGCTCCAATTCCTGGATTTGAAGTAGTCCCAGTTCTCTTAGCGATTCCTTTCCTACTATGGTTGAGAAAAAGACGGCACCGTAGGTAACCCAATTTCTTTCCCCCCCTCCTTTTTTATTGACAAAACTTCAAATTATAGTAAATATAGTAATTTTTCGAAACAAAGGGAGGAGGAGTACACCAGGATGCAAACACATAGTATTTGCTAAAATAAAAGTATCAACTAAAGTGGTTGGCAACGGACCCATATATTGGGCGGTGTTCCAACAATACCCTGATTTCGAGGACATTCTTGGCAGATATTCAAGATTTCTTCCCCATCACTTTGACGAGGGCAAGAAAAAACATAATCCCCCTTAATTTTGTTGAAATACATTAAGATTTCACTCAACGAAACCTCTCCTTTAGAGTACTTTGATTTCAAAAATATTAATATGCCAATTAAATGTAATAAGTACTCTGGTTACTTTTTTCGAAATTCTAGTAGATTTTTACGACTTATTAGGTAAAATACTCTTTTATCAAAGAATGTTATCTTGATTCTTAGACTCTACCCTTCATCCATATTCAAATGGATAATGGAATTTTGAGCAAAAAGAGATGGAATTTCAAGCCTTAATTCTTTGTACAACACATTAGGTACACTAATGTCAGCAAGAAAAAGTGATCCAACTACACTTTTAACTTCCGGTTTGATTAGGCCTGACTTTGGTAGTGCCAACGTCAGGGTGGCATATGCTCGGATACATGGTTCATAAATATCCCCCGTTGGTTGCGTCAAGTCCTGAAGGAACATCCAGTGCAACAATAGGAATGTCTAACATATTAATTTGCTTAATCACTTTGGCTGACCAACCACGGGGATTGGATTCCAGCCCATACCCGATCAGAGCATCGATTACAAGATCGACCTTTATTGAAGATAATTGTTGAAGAGCGGCTTCTCCAGTTTTATTTTTCAAAGGTAAAGTTTTTAGGGTCTCCCACTGTATTTTTGGAATTTTTTAAAGAAGATCTTCTGCTTCAATCAATACAGTAACCTTTGCACCCCAATTGTAGAGATGTCGAGCTGCAACTAATCCTCCACCTTCATTTCCTCCCTTACCGTTTGCAATAAGTAGATGTTTCCCTACCACAGAGTTTTTTAGAAATTTTCGAACCAGTTTCGCTAAATTAAGTCCTGCATTTTCCATCATCTGAATCATTTGAATCCTATACTTTTCAATCATGAGACGGTCCACTTCACGCATCTGTTCCGTTGTAACGGTAGGAATTTGTGAAGCCTTTATGGAAAATATTGAAAGTTGTTTGATATTTCGATTTTTTTC
>JABAOC010002527.1_pt5 | contig 11992 bp, 9 predicted proteins | sample 7062161 | NCBI WGS metagenome assembly JABAOC01 (sample SAMN14538625, study PRJNA623070) | marine sediment metagenome | biome: marine biome [ENVO:00000428]; feature: marine pelagic biome [ENVO:01000023]; material: deep marine sediment [ENVO:00002113] | place: India: Gulf of Khambhat ... | reverse complement strand
ATTTTATTTTTTCTCACCCCCTTTACTATTCTTCGGAATAGAAGTGAAGCCAGAATTTTCGGTATAGTCAATCCTTTTTAAATCGGTTCTTTGTCAGGTAATTCGGTTATTTTATGGATAAAACAGTATGAAGATATAAAATTTTTTTGATAGTGTCCAATAAAAAATTAACAATTTAAATTTTTTGTTATCTTTCTTCCCCAATCCCTTTTCCCTTAAAAGATATGGGTAAGGGTAAGTTTTAAGATAAGGGGATTTTAGATACGTCCTTTTGGTTTTTAAAAAATTATTCTTGACTTTTTATTCATAATTATTTATTATTTGTTACGATTTATTAGGAAATAGTAAAAACGACAATTTTAGTGATTCTAAGGAGGCACAAGTGAAATTAAAATCATATCTTATTTCATCCAGTGTGATTTACTTGCTGATAATTATTTCAGGTTCTATATTACTTTCTCAGGAAAAGCCAACTGGCGAAGCGGCTAAGAGCTATGTTACTTATTTAGCCAGTGATGCTCTGGAAGGCAGAGATACGGGCACATCAGGATATGAAAAGGCAGCGAATTGGGTTGCAGAAAAGTTCAAAAGCTGGGGACTAACACCTGCTGGGGATAACGGCACTTATTTTCAAGAGTTTCCATTTACTTATTATAAAAATGAGTTCGACTACCCCAAATTAAACGTTGGAAAAAGAGATTTCTATTCCCAAGATCGAGATTTTAGTGTTTTACGTTATTCAGGAGGGGGCACCATTAAGGAAGAAGTTGTTTTCGTTGGTTTTGGAATCAGCGCTCCTGAAAAAGAACTGGACGAATACGCCGGTATTGACGTGAAAAACAAAATCGTCCTGGCGATGCATGGTTGTCCTGCAGATAATGAAGATAAATGGGAGGGATTTTATTCAGACAGCGCAAAAGTCGCCACGGCAATGAAATATGGAGCTGTCGGAATACTCATTTGTGCCAATTTCGGTGAGGAAGAACGTGGTATCGGTTATTGGAGACTTCGCCCAGGAAATTATAAACAAGGCTTTTTAGTCTTTGGTGTAGACGAAAGAGTGGTTAAATTTATCCTGATGAAGAAAGACGAAACCAGTCGCATGTTCAGGCGTCGAATACAGGATCTGTTCAATCAACTAAATAAAGATCTTCAGCCAATCTCTATGGCGACAGGGAAGAAAGCCATAATGGCTGTCAAGGTTGAATATGATCCAGAACGAAAGGGGAAAAACGTGCTGGGAATGATTAAAGGCACAGATCCCCTGATTGGTAAGGAGGTGATTGTATTAGGTGGACATCTTGATCATCTTGGTATCAAATATGGTCAGGTCTATAACGGTGCCGATGATAATGCTACGGGTTCCGCAATCGTCATGGAGGTCGCACGAGTGATGATGGCAAATAACATGAAACCAAAACGCACCATCATCTTCGCCTGTTGGGCAGGCGAAGAACGAGGACTCCTTGGCTCCCGCTATTATGCCGAGCATCCTGTCATCCCGATTGACAAAACAGTAATGAATTTCAATATGGATATGGTCGGCCTGGGCAATAAGCTTGGTTTTCCAGGGATTTATTATGGTCCACAAATCTGGGAAATTATTAAACAGAAAACATCGGAAGAGACTCTGGATTTTATTGAACCGCGCCGTGGTGGTCCCGGTGGTAGTGATCATACGCCCTTCATCACCCGGGGCGTTCCTGCCTTTGCTTTGATGACCACACCCTGGAATGGGCATCCTGATTATCATCAGCCAGGCGATGATGCCGAAAAAATCGACGCCGAACTAATGGGCAAAGTCGTTCAATTTGTCTATGACCAAGCACTTCTAGTCGCCAATTATGAAGGTGACTTACTGGTTGAAAATCGTTTGCCGATGTACATCCATAAATCAGCCAATATCGTCAATATCCATCCAATTCCTTATGAATCTGGTTTAGCGTTATTGGATTCTTTGCAAAACGAATGGATCGACATTCAGTTTGTCCAAGTCCCATTGGATTCATTGAAAGATCCATCAGTAAAACTAGCTGAAATGGTCAAATCTTTAGATGCTGCTTCTCAAGAAGAAAGTGATATCTCAAAGGAGATGGGGCCTATGGCACGCATGTTCAGGTCTCGAAGGGACAAAACAACATCGGTTGTTGGACTCACGGGTGTTGAAAGCGTGAATAGCGATTTCACCAATTTGCGTATTGCAGGGAAGTTAGGTGCCAAATTCTTCGTACTCAATGGAATCGATGGCAAGTGGATATCCGAAGAAGGTTTCACAAAAGACGTGAAGAATGCTATTCGAGAGATGAACAATCAAAAAATGCTCATCATGCTTCAAAGTCTGCCTGAAAATGCCGTCATTCAGGTTCTTGAAACATCGAAACATCCTGTTGTGATTGCTGGTGTGAAAGGAGTGGATTCAATTTCTGATAGCCTTATCCAAAAGGTGGATGAGAATGGTGGATTGTTTGCCTTAGCATTCTGTCCCGATAAGATTGATAAGCTCGTCGAGCGAATCGAAGCATTAAAACAGAGGATAAAAGTTAACCATATCGGTCTTTATCCATGTCCTGAAAAAGAATTAGATATCGACAATCTAGATCAGATGCTGAATCTTACCATTGTCCTCAATCAAAAGGGCTATAAAGACGATGAAATTAAAGATATTCTGGGTGAAAATTTTCAAACCATATTCAATAAAATTAATCCACGAGATCAGCGGCGAATGAGACGCCCATTTTGATTTTAGATTTACGAATTACGATTTATGATTTTTAAGTTGTTTGGAATTTGTTGATTATACTTGTTTTGGTTAAAAATTTCATAGGATTCTGTCATTGCGAGCGAAGCAAAGCAATCTCATAACTATCTGTAAATCAGGNNAATGACATATACAATCATGAAATTTTAACCCGTAACGAGTATAAATTTTGGAATTTAACAATTATCCGTCCTTGTTTTATCATCCACTGAAAATACAATTTAAGGAAGTACTATGAAAGCTGGACGAAACGATCCCTGCCCCTGTGGCAGCGGAAAAAAATATAAAAAATGCTGTATGGAAAAGGACCTGGCATCTGAACGTGAACAGAAAACCAGAATCATTGAAGCCCCTCAAGCTAATGAAAAAAAGCGATATAACCTGGTAGATAATGCTTTTGATCTTGAAGATATCGATTATGAAGAATTCGATGATTTTGATGAGGATGAAGAAGATGATGAAGAGTGGTTAGATCAACAATTACCCTTATTTGAGGAGAAGCAGCCCGCCCAGGAGCCGAAAAATAAACCTAAAACTAAGGCTCGATCCAAGCCCCAAAAACAAGCCAAAGATATTGACATCGAAGCAGCAGAGCGACGCTGGAAAGAATTTAAAGCTGCAAATTACGAAGGTAAGATAGCCATATACTATAAGACCCTTGATGAGAAAAAGTTAATGGACGAGGAAATGGCTTTCGAGATGCTTTCCAATATTTATGATGATGCGATTAAACGAAATCAACGCGATCGATTTGATGAAATGGTGGTTAAGCTCAAAAAAGAATTACCAGATGTGTATGAAGGAGATGCCGGTTTCTATTTAAATTATCGTATAACTAATGCTATTGTAGCACAGAGACATGATGATGTTGCTGCTCTTCTGAATGAATTGTCACCGCTGGCTGGAGAGCATATCGATACCTTTAATGACGTTGAATCCATGTTAGCCTATCATGGCTATCTATCTCCTCTTACCCAGGCTATGAAGACTGGTTGGGAATACGTTGAAGGCTCACCCGATATTGTTCCCTGGGGAATTGATGAATTTGCTGAGCGTGCCGCTAACTATTTTACATTCGATTTCATCGAAACCCATCCCAGGATAAATGCTAAAGATCCTGAGTTATTAAAAAATATAAAATATTTCATTGCAGAGTTAGATGTTTCTTTATATGCAAAATTTGTAGATGCAATTGCTGGCGAGGTGAAAAACCAATGGATGTTAGAAGATTTTGTTTTGAAAAAACATCTCAAAACACAAGACTCGAATCAGAAAGTTACTAAAAAGCAAGTTACGCAAAATCTTTATTACTTAACATTAGAGTTTATCTATTATTTAAGGGAACAAAAACAAGTGCCCTATACAAAGGGGAACATGGCACAACAACAACTTTTTGATTATATTTTAGAACGACAGAAACGAAAGCTTGTCCCACAACCTGGTATGCTGGAAAAGGTGCTTTATCCCGATAAAAATAAACCGAAAAAGCAGGCTCCTCCAAAACACATCCTCTGCCCGGATGCCACCACGTTGGATGTATTTTTTGGGAGATTAATGAATATCATCAATCCACAATACTACAAACTCGCTGCGACTATTGAATTGATTCCAGCCTGGTTGCGGTTTCTAAAATCCAATAATTTAATTGAGGAATCCATGCAAATAGAAACTGAAAAAGATATTCGTTCCCAATTGATCCCGACAACTCGAAATATCTTTCTGAAATATTCTATGGATCCAATTTTGTGGCAGAATATTGAACGGAGTTGGAAGATGTAAGTTAGTTGATTTGAAAAGGAGGTCTTAATGCCGAAAAAAGTCTTTATCAGTTACTCTCACAAACTAGAAGATTGGGTTTGGGAGTATGTGCGGCCATGTTTGCATTTTGGTGGTGCCGAAGTATTAATCGACAAAGAACGATTTAAAGCTGGCAAAGCAGTTATTGGGCAAATGGATGATACACAAGATAAGGCAGATATTCATGTATTGGTATTCTCGCCAGATTATTTAGCCAGTTCTCATTGTAAGCATGAGATGAAACGAGCTATTGACCAGGATCCTTTATTTCAACAAGGGATCGTGATACCTGTTTTACGTGTCGCCTGTAATCTACCCATTAAAATCACTCAGCAAAATCCCATCTATATTAATCTCCTGAACGATAAAAATTCTCATGAATGGGATCAACTTCTTAAGTCATGCAAGGTTGACCTGGGATGCGCTGCGCCTGATTGGTTACAAGCACGAGATGATATTGTTCGCTTCCTTAACCGCAATGACTCTGTGAATCTGGTCGTATCAGGTCGCCCCAAATATCACGAGCTTATTCAGCATATAAAAGAAGATTATTTGCCTGATCTTGGAATCGTTGATTTAGAAAGTGGGGCAACGGCTACTAGGGAAGCATTAGTTTCAGAGATACTTAAAGCTTGCACAGCACCAATAGAAGTTCCATCTGGAAATAAAGCTCTTGTTGTATTAGATCAAATTTTGAAGGGAAAACATGTATCAAGATTAGCAATAAAGCATTTCCACTTAATTAAATCTAAGAAATATCATGATATTAACTTATTTGCTGCTTTAAGAAATCTAATAATGGATTCTCGTAAACTTGTTTTGTTAGTACATTCAAATGAACATTTCTCAACTTTAATGCCTAAAAATCATCCACTTTCCCCTGTTGATATAAAAACTGTTGAACTTGAAGGGGGAAAATGATAAGTTCAATTTTAAAAAAAATAAAACTAGCCTGGTCAAAACATGATTTTGTATTACATAGTAAACTGCGGCTCTTATTTAGTAATCCAACTGAATTGGGAGAGCTATTTAAAAATAAAACTGCAAAACAACGCCTTATTTCTATAGCTAATATGTATTGTCACCTTATGATCGATATTGTTTTGATAACAGTATTGCTGCGACAATTTGTTAACCTTTTTTCCATTAATAATGTTTTAGTAAGTGAAGGAGTAGAAAAGTCTAAAATCCTTTTGAAAATGCCAGATTTCTTAATTGGTTATACTGGAGAAATAATTATTGCTTTTTCAATTGGAGTTATCGGAGTAATTGTCTTAGGAATAGCTTTAGGAATAATTTTTGGAATATTGTTTTGTTTTTTTTTAAGGAAAGAGCGTGGTTTTTCTTTAGGATTTGCGATCGGTAATATATATGGAAATGCTATTGGCATAGTTTTTCTAACTCTTTCTTTTTTTTCTTTAGGAATTATATTTGGAATATTTGGCGGAATCAATGAATGGATATCCTTAAGTATAATTACTGGAATTACATTAATAAGTAGCGTAGCGAGTACAATTATTATATCAGATCTTAGAATTTATTATCTATATTCGGGCGATTTAATTATTTGGCCTTTTTCCCTAGGACAGGGATACCTTTCTCATCCAATATATTTTGAAGATATAATTAAGTTTAAATATTCTTCTCTTAATTATATTTTAGTTAATTATGCAGGATCTGACTACAAATCTAATGCACAGATAATTGAAAAACTTATTGCAGACTATCCATCATTTCGTAATGAGGCTCTTAGAGCCAAAATCACACTACTTTCTCGACAGGCAACTGAGTGTAAAACAATAAAGGATTTAGATAATATTATATCTCAATTACCAGAAGGGGACGAAGGATTACTTAAACAAAGTTCCCAGGTTCGTAAAATGCTTAATGAAATCCATATNNTTAATTAGTCGTCCATTTCTTCGAGAGGCAATAGCAAAAATATTGCATAAAGAAATTGAAAGCTTACAGCACCAATTAAGGAATTTCCAGAAACCTCTATCAAACGAATTTTACAAAGCAACAGAAAAATGGCTGAAGATTTCTGAACAACAATTGAAGCAAGTGCAAGGCATTCTATTAAAAGAGCCTAGCCCACAAGTATTTCGTGCTGGCGATCCAGTAGATCGGAATCAAGAAGCATTTATCCCACGTTATGATGTAATAGGTAATCTTGAAAAACAAGTTATGCTTAGCACGGGCTGTCCTGGTGTAGTACTTTATGGTCGACGTCGTATCGGCAAATCAACAATTTTGAAAAATTTGCATGGATTTTTGCCCGATTATGTTCTGCCAGTAATTATTTCTATGCAAAATCCTGAAGTTTTCACTTCACTAGCAGATTTTATTCATCACATCGCTGTGAGTCTAGAATTGATATTTTATTCTTTCCTATCAATCAAAGAATGTAAAAATAGACTAGCTGATTTATTTAGATTTTTAAGAACCATCAACTCATGTTTGAAAGAAAAAAATAAACATTTTATTTTAGCATTAGATGAGTATGAAAACATTGACAAAAAGATTGGTGAAAAAATTTTCCCATTAGATCTATTATCAACAATTAGGGAATCGATCCAAACTTATCGAAATATATCCTGGATTTTTGTTGGAAGTCATGAAATTACAGAATTGGAGAATGCTGAATGGACATCCTATTTGGTTAGTGTTCGAACTATTGAAGTGCCTTTATTTACAGAGAAAGAGACATATTTGTTACTAACAGATCCTATGAAATATTCCATTCTGGGCGAAAAGGATTCGCCCCAACGACCACGGTTTGATGCATCATTTTGGGGAGAGAATGGCATCGAACAAGTCCATAATGAAGCCGGTGGCTGGCATCACCTGGTGCAATTAATCGCAGAGACCATCGTTGATTTGATTAATGATGAGGACAAACGACAGGTTGACGAAGACCTGTTTAATCGGGCGCTGGATAAAGCCATTGTCAGCGGGTATAACGTCCTTTATCAACTGATGCGAGGGGAATCGACGTTGTCAGGCGAATGGGAATATTTATCCGCTTTTCGGAATCGTGCGACACCACCACCACCTGACGACGAAAATATTTATCGTTCGCTACGGAGACGATTATTAATAGCGGAAGAAGGTGGAGAATGGCGCCTGCGAGTGCCGTTGATGGAAAGGTGGCTGAAACAGAGAGGATGATTTTGATTTTAGATTTACGATTTTAGATTTTAGAATTATGAGTGCACTCTAGAAAGGTGGATTACCGATTCCATCGCTTACATAACTTATTGCTTTTATGCAATGATCTAAACGTATTTTAGCGATGGAATCGGTTTTCAGAGTAGACTCAATTATAGAAAAACGAAACTTTTTCTTGTTTAAGTCATCTAATAGTCAACAAATTAACGAGATTTAATAATATTTAATCAAAGCAAAGGAGAAATTTCTAAATGGGAAATTTAGAAGCCTATACCAGCAAAGCTATTGAACTCATCATGAGCTATGGGCCTAAGCTGGTTCTGGCAATCATCGTTCTTCTTATCGGTCTCTGGCTGATTAAAATTTTAGTCAAAGCATTTAAGAAAGTCCTTGAAAATGCGGGAATGGACGTGTCGCTGCAAAAATTTTTAACCAGTCTTGTCAGCATTCTTCTTAAAGCTTTACTGATTATCAGCGTGGCTTCCATGGTTGGGATTGCGACGACTTCTTTTATCGCTATTTTAGGTGCGGCTGGACTAGCAATCGGTCTGGCTTTACAGGGGAGTCTGGCAAATTTTGCTGGCGGTGTTTTGATTTTAATTTTCAAACCATTTAAAGTTGGCGATTTCATCAATGCCCAGGGACATGCGGGAACGGTCCATGCCATTCAAGTTTTTAATACTACCCTCAAAACACCAGATAATAAAACGATTATTATTCCCAACGGTGCCCTTTCAAATGGGAGCATCATCAACTTCTCCACCGAGTCTCAGCGACGTATTGATATGACATTTGGCATTAGTTACACAGATGATATTAAGAAAGCGAAAGATATTTTGAATAGACTTGTAGAAAGCGACAATCGAATTTTGAAAGATCCTTTTCCAGCGATTGTTGTCTCTGAACTTGCGGATAGTGCAGTGAATTTTGCGGTCAGAGTCTGGTGTAATGCCCCGGACTATTGGAATATCTATTTTGACATGCATGAAAACGTTAAATTAGCATTTGATAAAGATAGGATCTCGATTCCATTCCCACAACAGGATATACATGTTTACCAGCATTAAATATTTGTTTAATAAACTAATTTATAAAAATATATTGCAATTATTAATATAATTAATTAAATTATTAACCATAATTAATAATAATCTTTAATTTTTAAAAGGAGGAATGAGATGTTAAAAGAGTTTAAAGAATTCGCAATGAGAGGTAATGTGGTCGACATGGCTGTTGGTATTATCATTGGTGCAGCCTTCGGCACTATCGTAAAATCAATTGTTAACGACATTATTATGCCACCAATTGGCTTGCTACTTGGCAATGTTGATTTTTCCAATCTTTTCATCGTATTGAAACAAGGGGCAACCGCAGGACCTTATGCCAATCTGGTTGCTGCACAAGAGGCTGGTGCAGTAACCATGAATTACGGGGTATTTATCAATACAATAATCAGTTTTATCATTGTTGTTTTTGCGGTCTTTTTTCTCATTCGTAGCATTAATAGAATGAAGAAAAAAGAAGAAGCACCCCCGCCAGAACCCACAACAAAGGAATGTCCAGAGTGTTTATCTGTCATTCCGATTAAAGCGACGCGCTGTGCACACTGTGGTATTGACCTGAAATAAATTTAATGAACTGAATTGAGAGGTAATTTAAATTAGAACAAAAGTGCCAGGCAATTTCGCCTGGCATATCTTTTCTAAAGAGATATTCACTTTATTATTAGAAAATTAAAATCGTAATTTGGAGGTAGTGATGAAGCTTAGAAATTTTATTACATTTATGGTTGTAATCATTTTCCCTATTTCATTCCTGTTTGCTCAAGAAAAAGCAGAAGAAAAACCCAAATATGGATGGCAAAAGGAGATGGTCGGTGGAATCAACCTTACTCAAACAAGTTTTGATAACTGGGCTCAGGGCGGTGAAAATCAAATAGCCTGGCAGTTCAATTTAAATTTTAAATTTGTCAATGATCAAGAAAAGACGAATTGGTCGAACACAGGTAAATTTACTTATGGGAATACAAAAACAGGAAAACAAGAAGCACAAAAGTCTATCGATGAAATTAAACTGGAAAGTGTTTTTGCCTACAAGCTCGGTGTACTGATTAATCCTTTTATTGCTGCAACCGGTGAAACCCAATTTGCTCCGGGCTATAACTACGGCACAGACCCCAAAACGCAAATTTCAGCTTTTATGGATCCGGGATACATTAGAGAGAGTGCTGGTATTGGAATTAAACCCAATGAAATTGTTAAAACCCGCCTGGGTGTTGCGCTTAAGCAAACCATTACCAAAGATTATCCTGTACCTTATGCCGATGATCCTAAAACGACAAAGATCGAAAAGACAAAGAATGAGGTCGGTTGTGAATCTGTGACTGATGTTAGCTGGAAGGTTTCTGAAAATTCACTGTTTACTTCAAAATTAGAATTGTTCTCTGCATTCACAACCTTCAAAGAGATCGACGTCAACTGGGATAATATTTTAACGACCAAAATCTCTAAATATTTTAACGTGAATTTCAACTTCAAATTATTCTATGATCGAGACATTTCCGTGAAACGTCAGATCAAGCAGGCGATTGCTCTGGGCGTGACTTATAGTTTTTTATAAAAATGGTAATTAGTTGGTTAGGTAACTGGTTAATTAGCATATAGGTTAGACCTCAAAGGTTTTGGAAACCTTTGAGGTCCGTAACGTGTATAATTGGATTATAAAATGAAATGGTACTCCTTAAATCTTTGGTTATTGATTTTTGGCACACTTTTCTTCTCTTGCTCTCAATCCATCAAAGAGCTAAAAATCATGACTTTTAACATCCGTTACGGTACGGCTGACGATGGAGACAATTCATGGGAAAATCGAAAATCGATATTGATTGAGACTATAAAAAAGTACCAGCCTGATATTCTCGGAACGCAAGAGTCATTAGATTTTCAGATTGAAGAGATCAGAGTGGCTTTGCCGAATTGGGATGTTTTTGGCGTCGAACGTTATCAAGGAATTGAACTCCCGGAGCGCCCACATGAAAGTAGGGGTGGGGAATCGTGTCGGATTTTCTATGATACAACGAAATTCAAACTAATTGAACAGGCAACCTTTTGGCACAGCAACACTCCTGATATCCCTGGCAGCATGAGCTGGGGCAACACATTGCCACGAATCACCACATGGGGGGTTTTCCAAATAAAAAATAGTGACAAAAGGTTTGTTGTGATGAACACCCATTATCACTGGGATGAGCCTTATGTAACAAATACTTCAAAATTAATATTGGAAAAATGGCGCGAGATTGCCAAAGATTTACCCATGATTTTTATGGGTGATTTCAATTTAGCACCATCTTCCGAAACCTATAAACTATTTTGTGGAACATCAAAATCAAACAGTTATCAAGGTGGCTTTCTAGATCCCTGGATTGAATTGGGTAAATCAGAGCAGAATGCAGGAACATATAATGGCTTTACCGGTGAAAAAAGCGGAGATCGAATCGATTGGATTTTAGCGACGCCTCAGTTTAAAGCGAAAAACGTCGAAATTGTTCATGATAACGTCAATAATAAATATCCAAGCGATCACTTTCCTGTCATTGCTATACTAAAACTCTAATTCAGATTTTCAACTAAGGGGTGAAAAAAATAAAATGTATTTCTGTATTATTTTAAAATTAATAAAAACAATAACGAAGCAATTTTAAGAATTCCATTAATTTTTTCTCACCTCCTAAACTGATAACTGAAATCCATCTCTGGCAATGGTGTCAGCCTAAAAGATCTTTACCAACTCTATAACAGTAAATTAAATTTGGTATCGCATATTTACTGCGGTTAACATGGATAAACGGAGTTGCCGCAGATGAATATGTAACATAAAAGTTATTCTATCCATTTTTATGATCACTTTAATTTTCTGGATATTCATTTTCATCATCAGCTTAGCCTTTTTAATTAAAGGTTCTGATTATTTTACAGATACTGCTGAAAAAGTAGGCCTGTTTTTGGGAATCCCCTCTTTCATCATCGGTGTATCCATAGTCGCGTTTGGTACATCTTTACCAGAACTGATTTCATCAATCTTGGCAGTTTTAAAAAATTCCTCTGAAATCGTCGTCGGAAACGTCATCGGATCAAACATAACAAACATATTCCTCATACTGGGGTTAACAGCAATTTTCGGCAAAAAAATTACACTGACTTTTGACATCGCTTATGTCGATTTACCCATATTAGTTGGATCTGCTTTTTTATTCGGTTTAATGAT
>JABAOC010008874.1_pt6 | contig 12001 bp, 14 predicted proteins | sample 7062161 | NCBI WGS metagenome assembly JABAOC01 (sample SAMN14538625, study PRJNA623070) | marine sediment metagenome | biome: marine biome [ENVO:00000428]; feature: marine pelagic biome [ENVO:01000023]; material: deep marine sediment [ENVO:00002113] | place: India: Gulf of Khambhat ... | reverse complement strand
CTCCATCATGCGCTCTCTGCTCTCGACGACCTCTGCGTCGTCCAGGGGACGCCGGAGAATGTGTCTGAGGGTGTTGTACCTGACGTGAGGCGCGTTCTCTTCCAAGAGCCACTGCACGACGTCGCCGTAGTCCTCCATCCCACATCTCCTAGAAGAAGAGATACATTGGTCTCTATATCTTGTTCGCGCGCGCAACGATGCGCATCCGATACCCTCCACTTTCAGAGTTTATCTATGTTCCTTAGCACCCGTAAAATGCACTATCAGCCTTATCCCTCGTCGAGGCCAGGCTCATAAATTAACTATCACTTACCGTTAACAGCATAGCCAAGGTCCACCTTATTTTTGAACGGTCTTTGGTTTTCAGCGGGCAAACGATGTTACTAGTAAAATATACGATATAATCGATGATTTTTATCCCCTCCCACACTTTTCTAAGACCAGAGAATAGTTGATCAAAGAAATGCTTACCCAGGGTAACTATAGTTTATCTCAAAACATCCTTATTCGCGTATGCAATGGGAACAATTTTTAGGTTCCCTTCATCTGCCTCATACATGAAGCGTTTTCTTCGCCTAAACCTTGTTCTATTTCTGCTCTTGTCCACTGCGATAGTTAGCGCTCATACTCCTTTGGATACTGGGGAGGGTAATAATACTCCCGAGACAGCGATCGATATCGATGATCCAACAAAGTCGTGGACCCTTTACGAGGAACTCGGTGAAGTAGATTACTACAAGATACACTTGCACAAGGGAGAAGAACTCAGAGTAAGCCTATATGTCTCAATATGGGGCGATGAGCAATTTACCCCAAGCTTCATAGTGATTGGACACGATATAGTGGAGGATTATGAGCCCACATTTGAGCATCCAGAAGAATTGGGGCGGGTAAATGTACCGGGGGAACGCCCTGATCACCCTGAGTATGAGCCATTCACGCCTGCAAGCTACTATTATGTAGCAAGTTACAGCCACGTAGCATCTGAGGATGGGGATTATTACATCGCTGTGTATAGCGATGATCGTGGTGGTAAGTATGGGATGGCATTAGGTTACAGGGAAACATTTACGTTAGTTGAGTGGCTCAAAATCCCCATAGATTTGGTTAGGATTCATCTCTGGGAGGAGCAGCCGATATTGCTGCTTTTTGGACCACCAATATCTGCATTGGTTATCTGTCTCTACTATCTGTTTATCAAGAACCCTGTTCATGGTATGTCTTTGATTCTTGGGAGATTATCTGGTGCATTTAACATTTCATCAGGGGTAATGACCCTAACACAGATGATCGTCTATCTGTTGGCAGCTGGTTTCTCAGGTTCAGTGCTTCTGACATTGTTCTTTGTTGCTGTCCAGATTGGGTTGGGATACGCTGGGATTCGAGACTCTGAGAAGAGTTGGATTACTTGGATCGGATTAGGCATTGGTGGTTTTCTGTCTTGGACTGGTTGGATAATTGGACCCGTCCTATCCCTAGGTGCAGGGATATTCGCGCGCGCACCATGGCGATAGTTATTGGTAGCGGGGGGTAGATTTGAACAACCTCTCGGAGTTTATAAACTAGACGAGTGGTAGTAGCTATTTCTATTAGTTCATTCACTTTTTTTTAATTTAATAATGGTGCACAGGATTCACCCATTTATAAGAATTACTAGTAAAAAGATGCGGGGGGTGGGGTGGGGTTCAAACCCTACCATCAATGGAGATATCTCCCGATACTTTCCCCATTTTATAGCGCACACGCAGTTTTTTATTATGCGTGGATACTCGTTGTATTTGATGTTTAATGCCTTTGCATCGTGTCAAGATCACGGTCTTGAAGAAGATCGCTCCCAAGGTTGTTTTCAGTGGGAGGGTGCCCGCAAGACCGGATACAGGTATGCCTTACGCTATTTGCGACGCCGTTGAGGAGGGAGAGGTCTTCTTGGTAGGGAGGGACCGAGAGATGCCCGAAGGGTTTTGCCCCAGTGCTTGGAAGTCCCTTGGAAGCAGTCTCTCTGTGATCCAATGGGGAGGTGACTATTACCCTAACCTGCCCCCAGGTACAGCGATAACATGCTGCTCTGACGGAATCCGGCCCGTCTGTTTCAAGCTGGAAAGACTGGAGGACTAGGTATGTCTAAGATCAAGATCACCGTATTGAAAGGACTCTCCAGATCTGATGTTTTCGGAGACGACATCCCGGATGTCATCGACAAGCCGGGAGGTCCAGATAGCAGGTGTGGGTTACACACTGCGGGGCAGACTTTCGTCTCTGTTGACCTTGCGAAGCCAGATGGGTTCTGTGACTGGGCTTATGCTGACATTCATAGGGATCTGGTGTACCTTGCTTTTGGGAACAAGTTCAACAGGGAAGGTAAAATCCAGTATACGGCGTGTACCGATGGGACGAACCCTGTGGTCTTCAAGCTGGAGAGGGTGGATTAGATGTCAAGGGTCAAGATCACCGTTGTTAAGTGCTTCTCGAACGAGGAGATCTTTGATGGTGAGGTCCCGGATGAGGTGGCTCGGCACGGCTCCGTATGCCATAGACACAGCCCAGGACAGGAGTTCATCTTCGAGAATTTGGAGTGTCCAAACGGGCTCTGCACTTGGGCATTCGCGGACATCTACAGAGATCTTGTTCAGATCGCCTGGGGCGGGGGCTTCCCCTGGTTCAAGGAGCCTGGGGTCACGTTTTCCTCTTGCACCGACGGTCAGAAGCCCGTGGTGTTCAAGATCGAGAGGATAGACTGAATCGGTCGCGCGCGCGAAAATAGTGAGGGATTCAGTTGAAATGCGGGGGGTGGGGTTCGAACCCACGGAGGACTCGTCCATCAGGTCCTAAGCCTGACCCCTTTGGCCACTCGGGAACCCCCGCGCGCAGCAATACATCCACGGCGACCAGATTAAAACATTACCGGGCTACACCAGATGGTACCCGGTCTGCCGCCCATCGATCAAACGGCACCCGTCAACCGTGTACACCACGTCCTGCTCCAGCGCGCACCTGAACGCCTCGCCGCCCCACTCCGGCAGCGGCCCCTCCACAGACAGCTCCATAGTGAACGCGTAGTTATGCTCCAGCGCCACGTCGCCACGCCCCTCGTTCCGCTCCTGCTCCCAGGGAAGCCCGATGAGCGGACCCGGCTCGTGTAGCAGGCGCCCCAGGCTGTGGCTGTACACCCTCGGGTTAGGGATACCCTTACCCCGGGCGTCCTTCAGGATGCGGGCGAGCATCTCGTTTCCCGTCAAACCCCTCTCGAACCCCGCCATGTAGCAGTCTTGAAGCCTGTTCCCCTCGGCCATGAGCCTCCGGGCACCCTCCGGGGCGTCCGTCTCGCCGGGCCTGAGGATGTACGCCCACTCCTGGTGGTCTGTGATGAGCCGCAGGTACTCTATCCCCACGTCGCACCGTATGAAGTCGCCGGGCCTTATCACGTCGTCCCCGTCGCCGTGCAGCTCCCTGGCAGACGCGCTGCGCACGACGGTGAAGAAAGGGTTGAACGCCACCGACAGCCCAAGGTCGGCGCACCTCTGCCAGTAGTGCCACACCAGGTCCCTTACCGTGGTAACCCCAGGCACTATGGCCTTCGCGCTGTAGCACTCAGCTATCAACGCGCGGGCCACCCCCGCCACGTGCTCGTAGAGCTCCACCTCCCTATCGGTCAGCGTAGCGAGCCACCGGGTGGCGCACGCCTCCGCCGAGACAAGCCGGTCCACGTACCTCCGGGGCAGCGCCTCAACCAGCTGCACGTAAAGGTTGTGGGTGAGCCCGCCGGCCGCCCACTGGACTGAGCCGATGTTGATCCCTATGCGCTTGGGGTCCTTCTCCTCGACGATGCCCCTGAGCAGCGTCCACTGCTCCCTGTGGTGCCTCCTCCCCGGCCACGGCGTATCGTACAGGTCCTTTGTGTCCGTGAAGGAGAGGTTTATGCGCTCCACGCCCAGCCCCGGCCCCCTGTCATAGAAGACGAGCATCTGGAGTATGGGGCACCATGTGTCCATGGGTATCATGGTCTCGTACACCGGGTCCAGGTCGTCCTCCTGGCAGATGATGAGCCACATGTCGAGGCCAGCCTCCCTCATGGCGACGGGGAGCACCGTGTCAAGCCTCTCGGCGAGCACCCTGTTGACTACACGGGACCGTTCACGCATGGACAGAACCTTGGGTAACCCGTCTGATGTGATTCCAGCCATGAAGGGAAACCCGTCGTCCATGAACAATAGTCTACCGGTCACCATAGATGGGGCGAGCTACTCTTCCATCCCGGTATCCTTGGACCCTGTTCTCTCCCTCAGCTTATCCTCGATGACCGCCAATAACTCGTTCATGTCCACAGGCTTGAGCAGGTAGGAGTCGACGCCGTGCATGAGGCTCTCCGCGGCTTTCTCCAGGGAAGGGAAGCCCGTCAGCATCACCTTGACAGCGCCGGGCTGCATAGCGTTGAACCTCCTCAACAGCTCTGTCCCCGTGATGTCAGGCAGCTTGTAGTCGAACACCACCACGTCGTAGGGGCTCTCACCGAGCTTAGCCAAGGCCTCCCTGCCGCTGCCCGCCGAGTCGACGACGTAGCCGCTTCTCTCGAGGAACAGCGTGAACGTCCTGACGATGTCCTTTTCGTCGTCTACTAGGAGAACCCGGTGTCCAGCCTCGCTCATGCATCTAGCCCCGAGTAAGCACCCTTACTGAAGACGACTCCACTTATATCTTCTTCACCCGGACGTGAACTGCATTCCCTTCGTTCCATGTGCTTGCTTTACCTACACATTTATTATCCACATTGTTACCCTGAACCGGGTATGAGCGAGCTGGAGGAGGAGCCGCTGCAGACGACGCCGGCGCTCATGGCGACCGGGTTCACGATGATGTTCAGCGACAGCCTCAACAACAGGTTCAACAACCTCCTCGTAGCCGCGTCGGGCGCCACCGTCAACCAGATGGGGTTCCTCCAGGGCGCAAAGAGCCTCAGCGGCAACCTCCTCCAGCTCGTGTTCGGCAGGCTCGTGGACAGGTACGGCAAGAAAAGGTTCATCGCGGCGGGCCGCCTGCTTAACGCCGGCGCCATAGCGGCGTTGCTCGTGTTCGACGCCCCCAGGCCTCTTATTTGGCTGGTGATACTGAGCAGCTTCTTCTACAGCATGACGGCGCCGTCTTGGAGCAGCCTCCTGGGGGACTACACCACCGAGCGCACCCGGGGCGTCACCATAGGGCTCATCAACAGCGTAAGCCAGATGGGAAGCTTCTTCGCCATGATCATAGCGTTCGCCCTGAGCGTAACGGATCAAGGCGAGACCACCCCCGAGAGCTTCACCCTGGTGCTAGCCTTGGCGGCGGCAACCAGCCTGCTCGGCGGGGTGATGGTGCTCTTCACCAACGAGAAGCCCCCCAAGGGCTCCAGCCAGAGGCTTGAGCTCAACCGGCTGGTGAGGGACCCCAGGCTCACCCGCTACCTCACGCTAAACTTCGTGTACGGCGTGGGCATGAGCTTCGCGTGGCCCCTCTTCCCCCTCGTCATAACCCACAGGCTCCGCATGAAGGTGTGGCAGATAAGCACCCTCAGCATAACGAGCAGCCTCGTCAGCACCCTCACCCAGAAACGGCTGGGCGCCTTCATGGACAGGGTGGGGAGGAGGCCGATAATTGTGCTCAGCCGCGTATCCATGGCCGTGGCCCCGGTCGCCTACGCGTTGGCGACCCAGTGGTGGCACATAGCGTTGGCTGAGCTCTTCCTGGGCATGGGGATGGCGGCTTGGATGAGCAGCGAGTCCACGTACGTCATAGACCTCGCCCCTGGGGACCTGAGGGCCACCTACCTCGCCAGCAGCACCACGGCGTTCGGCGTCGCCTGCTTCCTGGGAAGCAACGTGAGCGGCTACGTCATCGACTCCTACTTCGGCGGCCTGGAGGGGCTGAGCGCGGGGCTGTTCTTCTCCGCGGCGCTCAGGGTGGTCTTCGGGCTGGCCTACCTCACCGCCCACGAGTCCGTGACGCGGGGGCAAGAGTAAAAAACGGAGCCATGTATTCAGTAAACGGTGAAAGATTTGGAGCTTAAATGGCTGGGACACGCATCGTGGAAGATCAAGGCAGGAGGCAAGACCATCTACGTCGACCCCTACGAGGGCGAGTACGACGAGAAGGCCGACCTGGTGCTGAGCACCCACCACCACGACGACCACTGCAAGGCGGACAAGGTAAGGAAGGTCAAGGGCGACAAAACCGTGATAGTGGCCACCCAGGAGTGCGGCAAGAAGATAGGCTCACCCGTCAAGACACTGAAGCCGGGGGAGTCGGCCTCCTTCGGCGACGTGACGGTGACGGCCGTGGAGGCCTACAACTATAAACGGTTCCGCAGCCCCGGGACGCCTTTCCACCCTAAGGGCATAGGCGTCGGGTACTTGGTGAAGGCGGAGGGCAAGACGGTCTACCACGCGGGAGACACCGACTTCATAGACGAGATGAAGAAGGTGAAGGGGGTGGACGTGCTCCTCGTACCGAGCGGCGGCACCTACACTATGGACAACCCGGAGGCCGCCGAGGCGACCATCGCGATAAACCCCGAGACGGCGGTCCCCATGCATATCTGGGACACCGACCCCACGGAGTACAAGAAGAAGGTCGAGGCCGCGAGCAGCACGAAGGTCCGGATAATGAAGCCAGGGGAGACGCTGAAGCTTTAACCCCCCCTTTTTATGAAAACGAGAAGAACACGCCTCATCCATGCAGGCTTCTCACGGCCCGCCGCCACCAAAAGTATGTTATTCATCGATTCTGATGGACACTCTTTCCTCGAAGATGCGGCGCTTCACCACCCTGTACGCAGGGCGGTAGGCTTCACGGTACTCAGCCGAGTGGTGCCGCGGCACCGGGCCCGCCTCCTTAAGCCCCTCGTCGTACCTGCGGACGGTCTCCAGGTCCAGCCCCAGCTGCCCCTCCTCCGCGAGCTCCCTGAAAGCCTCCCAGAGCGACATGAACTCCAACGGGTCCCCCTTCACCTTCGAGGACTCGCTCATGGCCTCGTAGAGGCCCTCAAGGCTGCCGCCCCGCCTCAGGAACGGCCTGAGGTTCACCCTCACTGTCTCCCCGTCCATCGACGTGGGCTCAAGCAGGGGCTCACACAGGTGGCCCCGTGGGTCAACCCTCCCAGCCTCCTCCAACAGCCTCCGATGGGCGTCCACCCCCATTATGTGGCCTACGCCGAAGACGCCCTGATAAAGGAGCTTGTACACGTCCTGCACACGCATCCTGGGCCGCGCCTCAAGGTGCCTATGCAGGAACTCCCTGAACCTTTCCCTATCCATTCCAGTCACTCAGCTGAATCGGCGTCAGCTCTGCGGGGCTCTGGGCACCAAGGTTATCGAGTCTGTGGGGCACTTGGACACGCATAGGCCGCACCCGAAGCAGTTGGACGCGTTGTATGCCAGCCCCCCGTCCGTCATGCTTCTGGCGTTGAAGACGCACCGGTCCACGCAGACGCCGCAGCCGTTGCAGCTCTCCGCGTCGTCCTCCGCGACGTAGCTGGACGTGAGCACCTGCGTCGATATGCCGAAGCGCAGCATGCCGCCCAGCGTGTGGCAGCAGCAGGGGCAGCAGCTGCAGATCACCGTCGGCCCAGCGTCGCCCTTCATGGTGTACGCCATGTGCACCAGCCCCGCCTCGTGGCTCATCTCCAGCGCCTCCATGGCCTCGTCGAGGCTCACCTCCTGTGGATGGTACTCCTCAGACAGGAAGGACTCATCGGCGGCCTCGTCTATGCTCAGACATACCCTGGTGGGGGAGTCGCAGTTACCGTACTCCGTCTTGCAGCCGCAGTCCTGTAGTACGATCTTCTCGGCTCCTCTCAGGATCTCCTTCATCTCGCTTAGATCGTATACACGGTGCTCGGCCTCGACCATGACGTTCACGGGGACGGTGACGGCCTTCTCGAGGTCCGCCGCGATCTCCCTCAGCCTATCCTCCGTGTAGTCGTGGGGGTATCTACGCTTCATACTCGACGGCATACAGGGACATCACCCGTGGACGGATTTAAGGATTATAACTAGGATCGTTGCATGGAACTGGCGTTTTCAGATAAAGCATAAATAAACCGTACACGTTCATCAAGGTACTATCCTCATGGGTGAGAACGAGAGGGGGAATTGGAGGTATGCTGTAATAACCGATTTTCCCTCATGGACTCGCTGTGATGAGTGAGTGACAGGAGACGAATAACAGAATGTCTGGATATGAGCCGGAGCGGGTGTCGACGGGAGTAACAGGGCTTGACGACATGCTTGGAGGAGGCATACCCAAGGAAGACATACTGCTGGTGAGCGGGGGCCCGGGCACGGGTAAGACCATAATGTCGCTCCAGTACATAATGTCGGCGGTGGGCAGAGGCGAGTCATGCGTTTACATCTCGCTGGAAGAGTCGATGAAGAAGAAGATCGAGTACGCCAAGGCGTTCGGCTGGGACATCCAGAAAGCCATAGACGACGACATGCTCGACGTCCTCGACATATACATGATCCCACAGTCCAAGGGCTACGTCGACCTCTATGAACGCGTGCGGGGCAAGCTCCAGTTCACCCTTGAGAAGGAGATCGAGAACCTGGTGAACAGGATAGACGCCAAGCACGTCCTCCTCGACCCCCTGACCAGCATACTGGTCCACGAGCACAGGTCAGGCAAGAAGAGATACATAATAGGCCAGCTGTTCGACCAGATACGCCAGCTGGGGAGCACAGCGGTGATAGTGAACGAGGGGCTGCCCAAGGACACCGATTTCTACATGGAGCACTTCCTGGCCGACGGCGTGATAATGCTCCAGAAAGAAGTCGTCGAATATAAACTAGTCAAGACGCTGATGATCGACAAGGTGCGCGGCATCGACTTCGACGACCAGCCGAGGCGCTACGTGATCACGTCCCGCGGGTTCCAGGTCTTCAACACGGAACCAGTTACGGTGTGAGCGTGAAACAATGGCTCAGCTTGTGATGCGCGCCGCGAAGCCCCTGATAAAACGGTTTGCTCTCGGCTTCCTAAATGAGAGGAACGTGGGCGCCAAGGAAGAGGCTCTCATCAGGAAGAAAGTAAAGAGAGTGGCTGGAACCAGCCTGGGGAAGAGGCTTGGGGTGGAGCAGAGCGCAGGGATAGATAAAATCCCTTTCACAGGCTACGACTACTACATGCCCTTCTTCAGGGAGCCTCATGAAGGCGACTTCATCTACCCGCTGAACGACTACGTCAGGTCTCAGACAAGCGGAACCATGAGCAGACCCAAGATATTCCTGCTTCCGATGACGGGGTTCAAGGAAAACCTGAGGAGATCAGCGCTCAGCCTCTTCTTCATCTGCACCCATGACGGCACACGGCCTCTGCTGGAGGTGGGAGACACCGTGTACGCAAACTTACCAGGCGGAGCCTTCATCGGGGGGCACGTAACCACAACACTGCGGAGCAGCCAACCCGAGTTCGTTAAACTGGTTCCCGAGGACTCCAGCAACATGTCTTTCAAGGAGAAGGTTGACTACTTCATAAAGCACCACGAAAAGATCGACATCGCGTACATGACTGTCACGACCTTCCTCGACGAGATATGCCCCCAGGTCGACGACCAGATATACCTCAAGGGGTTCCTGACACAGGACATCTCCGCTGGCCCCCTGAAGGAGGAGATGAAGAAGAAGAGCGGGCACTACCCTAAGACGGTATTCGGGTCGACGGAGACGTTCCTCTCCGGTCTGCCTTCGGTGGAGCACCCCGGCTCGTTCTTCTTCGACTGGAGGGTCGCGTACCACGAGTTCCTTCCCGAGAACCAGACCGTCGATCCGAACATAGTCACCTTGACGGAGCCCCCCGAGACCATCGGCATGATGGACGTAGAGCCTGGTAAAAGGTATCAGCTGGTAGTGACCCCGATCTACAACGACCTTACCAGGTACGTTATGCCGGATATCTTCGAGTGCGTATCCAAGGGAGACAGCCTTTTAAACTCCGACATCCCGGTCTTCAAGTACTATTCGAGGGCAGACAGGCTTCTGGTTCTGCACAACTTCACGCGCATCAACGAGGAGGAGATGGTCTCCGTGCTCCACGACGCTGAGATACCGTTCGTCGACTTCACGGCTAGAGGAGAGCTCGACGAGTCGCGGGAGTTTTTATCGCTTTACATAGAGTTATCGGAGGCCATGAGCGAGGACGAGGTTCTCGACCGGGTGAACAAACGGCTTCTGGAGTTTGACAAGGACTGGAGGGACCTCAGCGACTTCATGAACTACACGCCGTTGAGGGTCACCCTTCTACCCAAGGACACCTTCAAGAAGTACCTTCACAGGAAGGAAGGCATGGCTAGAATACAGAGGATCGGCATGCGCGGGGAGAGGTTCAAGGAGCTACTGAGCCTCGCCTAGAGCGTCTAGACCGAAGCCACGCTGTCAGCGAGGTTCTCAAACTTTATGATCTCGGACGCGTCCTCATGGCTTTTGGGGTCGTAGAAACAGGTAAACTGTACCTGGCTTGATTTTATCTCCGGGTTCTTCGACGTGGTGAAGGAGTAGACCCTTCTCCAACCGTGGGTGTGGATAAGATGCGACAGCGTATAGAGGATGATCTCGCATGGGATCTTCCTCTCGTTACTGTAGCTGATCACGTCGGAGAAGAGTATCTCAATGTGGTTCAGGTCGTCGTTTATAGACATTATTCTATCCTCAAAGGTCCTGAGGGTGGATCTGTTCCCGGGTAAAACCCTGACGATGTACAGCTCGTCCGTGTCGTCATTGTTGTATACGTCGTCGGTGGTGATGAGATCGTACATGGTAATGAGCAAGGTGCGTATACCTTTCTTTGAATTGTTGAGGAGCCTCTCTCTTATCCACTGAACATCCTTTTCCTTCCCTGTGCTCGACTGACCTATCATGTTCAACTTGCCGCCTATGCGGGTGACGTATTCCTCGGGGATCCCTCCCATTAGGAACGTCCGAAGGTCTTCCGCTAGATACGAGAATTTTGGGTGAGTCATCCCTAGGTATATGATTATCTTTGCCATGGTTGACGTCAAGTCTGTGAACCCCGGGTCGACAAGCTTCGCGATGAACCCTAGGTTGATGAAGAAAAGGTTCAACCATCCCGCGATCTGTAGTTTTACATCTATGCCGAACTTCCAGTCGATGACCATTAGGCTTAGCACCATGAAGAGGTAAGGCGCTAACGCCACCGTCATGACCATGGGCACCCATTCTCTGCCTAGAGTGAACTGGAGGAACGGTAGCAGTATTATGCTCAGCGACGAAGCGAGGAAAGTGCCGGTTTTGTCAACGAGCTCACCTATGCCCGCCACCATCATCGCGAAGCCAAACATGAGTAAAAGGAAGGCGATGATCCCAAGGAAGCTGATGCCTAACTCCGTTGGCGTAAGCATCCTTAGGATGATGTTTACTCCATACAACACGTATCCGACGCCCCAGTAGAGGTAGAAGCGTTTGTTCGTTTTCCTGAAGATGGAGAGAAGGAGAGAAGCAATGGCTATGGTTACGACTCCATTAAACAATCGAAAAACCGCGTTTAATGGAGGTATCATCCGCCCGCTTCCTAGAAGTAACTAATTCCGTATAATGAGAATATATTTTCTCCTACTAAAATTAAATATTTAGAAGTAAATGACAATAAATCTAATGATGTGTGTCAGCGACGGTTTGCCTCTGACCAACATATATTCAACACACGTACCTGCGACCGGTGAACCGTGCGCGTAAGTGGAGACCCCCCACGTTTTATCACACGGTCTTCTTGGTGATGAAAACCGTGCCGTCCTTGGTGGCTACCCACCTCAACACGTCCCCGTCGCCAAGCTCAAGGAACTTGAACACGCGTGACGGGACCGTCGTCCTCCTCCTGTACCCCCTCACGGTTATGTGCGTCTCCTCCATGCAGACTATGTCATCGACGTCTATCTCAAGCATGGATCACATAAATGTACAGTATGGATATAGTTTACCATTCGCCGGCGGCTATAGAAAGCCCAGCCAGCGCAGGAGCGGCT
>JABAOC010002732.1_pt1 | contig 12002 bp, 5 predicted proteins | sample 7062161 | NCBI WGS metagenome assembly JABAOC01 (sample SAMN14538625, study PRJNA623070) | marine sediment metagenome | biome: marine biome [ENVO:00000428]; feature: marine pelagic biome [ENVO:01000023]; material: deep marine sediment [ENVO:00002113] | place: India: Gulf of Khambhat ... | reverse complement strand
GAAAAGAATACAATTGATCCAGGACAAGCGAATTTTTACTGACAAAGAAAAGAAAAAATACAAAACTGTTTACTTTTTCAATCCAGATGCGTTCTACGGATACATGAAAAGGATTTTGGATGAATTTCATAGCCAAATAAAGCCTATTTAGGTAGGGTAATTGTATTGTGAGATATTTGTTGTGATTTATTTGTTGTTCTATATATTTTAGAATTATAGTTTTATCAAATATATTATGTTATAGATATAGGATAGTAAATAGGTTATGATATGTATTTTTTATTAGTATAATTGTAATATGTATACTATAAAATATATATTAGACATCAAAAATGATGTTTAAGTCACGCGTCAAATGTGAGAGTTCAGGAAAAATTACTTAGGAAAAATGAAGGTTTGAAAGTTTCGTATATCTCACAAAAAATGAGATATAAATTATATTAAAAATCTTAAAGGAATAGTTACTTTTGTTCCAATTTCTCCTAGGTACATGTTTTTTAAATCACTAAATATTTTAATTGGTTCTGGAGCTTTCAATACAAAAAATTCTTGTATTCTATAAATTCTCTTTTTTGTTAACCACAGTACCTTTATAAAATCAGAAATTTCTAAATCCCTATCTTTGGGCCATAATAGTTTTATATATAAATAAGAAATGTTTGGATATATTCTAAGTTCTGTTGATGTTCTTAAAAATGCTAATTTTTTATCTATTGATAAAATTGGATGTTTGTAAGGATCTTTATCATTACTAGTTATATAATCATCAGAAAATCTTGAGGTTCTTGCTGAAATAAAATAAACAGAGCCCGCTTCAATTCCACCATCTTTTAACCCCTTCAAAAAGTTTTCTAAAGTTTCTCTTTTCCACTCTTTAGTCAATAATATATCTAAAGTTACATCCTTTCTTTTTAACATAACTTTAATTTTTTCTACCAAATTCTTTATAGACTCTTCATTTAATTTTATATTATATTTATCGGCTACAAAGTCTATATCATTATATATTTGAATTTCTTCTTCTATTTCAGTACCCTCTTTTAATATGGTAAATAAAGCACCAAAAAGTTTACGGGTTGTACTTTCTATATCTGATAAGCATAAAATAGCATTAACATTAGTTATTTCTTCTGGCGGCTTTAAAAATACAGGTCTATGTCCTATTTTAGTCATAATTTCTAAAAGAAAGTTTGCCTTTACCCCTGAAAAATTAAATAATTTTTGTAAAAGTGTATAGTCGGTTAGGTATTGTGAAGGAATGCGATTAGCATCTAAAAATATTTTTAGGTTGCTATACCAACTTTTTAACAGTCCTTCATTTTCTATAAAAATAAATATTTCATCCCCAACTACAACAAATTTATCAGCAAATGGTTTGCAACTTAATAAAGTGTTTGGTCCAATAAGCTTTCCATAATCCTCTAATACTAATTTTAACTTCTCTAAAATTTTTTTTTCTGAAATAAAACTTTCCGTAAAAATAAAAAATCTGTTATTTTTAGGTAAGTTATCCATAATATCTTTGTAATCATTATCTTTACTTTTTAAAAATTCCTTTAATGTTCTCTTTTGTGGTGGACTAAATGTTTTTAAGGAAACCTCCCAATCTGAAATATCAACAAAAGAAACTATATAATTTCTTTCAAAATCAAAGGTTACACCACCTACCTTTATTACTATTTTTTCTCCCAATTCATTACAAAAATTCATTAAATTATTTACTGCTTGCTCATTAGTTTTTTTGCTCCAAGTAGTCACATCTGAACCATAGGGAAAAAATGATAATAAAAAATAATCTTCATCATGGGAGTATCTTGTTCTGAATCCTATAAGAGTTCCCATGTACAAGAAATTTTGATAATCATCAATGAATTTTATATTACTCTTCCCTTCAAGAACTCTTTTCAAATGTTTCCATAAAGCATCTCTCATTGTTTTTTTATCTGGAAATCTAGGAAAATTCTTTTTAGCTCTATATAAACTTGTTTTAAAAGCAATTTCAGACATATTAATTACCTCTTCTGAGAGACATAGAAATATTCTTCTTTAATTTATAAATATAGATAATAACTATAAACATTATAATTATACTAATTAAACCAAAAACAGGTAAAGAAAAGGGTAATTGAAATTCAAATGGTTCTAAACCAAAAGAAGTTGGTGTATGGAATTCATAAAATTGTGCCACTACTATAAAAATAAAACTAATTATTAACAAAAATAATATTGGTATTTTTAAATGAAAGATTTCTATGGATGCACGTTCGTTGTATACTCTTTCGAATGTGGAAGACAGTGTTGGAACTGTTATAACTTTTTCTAAATAATTATTTTTTTCTTCTTCTGATATTCTAAGTGTTTTTTTATAACCACAAAAATATAAAACAAGAGAAAATCTAAAGAGTTCTTCTAAAAAACTATCATCTAGTTTTACATCCCCAACAGGTATTTGAAATTTTTTAGATAATTTTTTTAATGATAAGTAATGAACTATAAACATATCCTTTTTATATGAATTGAATTTCAGAGCTAGATTATATGAAAGATAAGAAGCTAAGATTAAAAATTGGATATTTTCTATAGAAACTAAAGAATTTATAGCTTCACTAATTTCTGTATCATTTGGAACCTCATTATAATATATCCATTTAATACATTTCAATAGTGATTTTATTTCATTATTATCTAATTTATTTATTAAATCATCAATATTTCTTGAAGAAAGTAATTTTTTATTTTTTATTTCTTTCAACAATATATGTGAAAATATAATATTTATAATAAAATTAATATCAGACATTTCATTAATTGAAATTATATTATTCTGTTCTATTAATTGATCTAATTCAGAAACAAAACTATTTTTATTTCTTTCAATATTTTTATTTTCAATCAATGAATATAAAAATTTTAAATAATTATTATTCTTTGGTTCTTTAAATCTAATTTCCTTCCTTTCACCAGAAATAACATATTCTAATAAAAATGATAGAAATTTAACTCCTTTAATATATTTTTCTTTTTTTATCTTCTTTGTATTCTTAATAGAAAAATCTAAAATTTCATGTAAATAACCAATTTCACTTCTTTTTATCTCCTTTTCAATTGGCATATTTTTACCTACTAAACAATTAGAAAAATGAAAATAAAAACATATGTTTAAACATTAAGAGAAAGATGATTAAAGAAAAAAACTGCAGGTTGTTCTTTTTAGCTTAACATCTTCCAACTCCAAACCTATTTTTGCGAAACAAAGCCAAATTTATTTTTTATTTAACTTTTTTACTATACTTCTTAGATAACCTATTATTCTGCTCAACAAAGATGGACGATATTTCCTTAATTCTATCTTACTATAAGCCCAAAGTTTTTTTCTTATCCTTTGTCTAGTATTATGACCTCTTAATCCACGAAACTTATATACTCTATGTGAAAGATTAACTATTTTCCAATTCAATTTACGGTTGAATGTTTTTTCATCAAATTTATTATGATTATATTTTATATACTTTTTCAACCACAATTTTGCATATTTTAATTTCATATTATTCATACAAAAATCATGATTTATTACAATTATTAACATCACAAAAACAAACAGTCAATTTAGATGTTTCATTAGGTTCTATTACATTATAAATTGTAGAATTGTACTCTTCAATGCAAGTATCTTTACAATATGTATAAGGATCTTTTCCAAAAGAGGCAGTTGTTTCATAAGCTATAGTATAATTAGCTATACATTCTTCAGAAACAATTGAACCTATTGGCAAAAATTTCATGATTTCTTCATTATAAACAAAAAATACATATAAAATAATAATCAACATAATGATTGCTACAATACTCTTTACAGGTATTTTTCTTGTTGTTTTTCTTTCAAGTAGTTCGAAATCCCTATCCTGTTTTATATCTTTCTTCATTTTTCTTAACAGTTTTTTATCAATTGGGTATTCTTCAATTTTTCGAGGTTTAGACTTTAAAAATACAGATCTTGGTATTCTTGAGAAAACATTTACACCACTTCTTTTTGGATATTTTGCAGCTTCTATCTCCTTCATCTTATCTAGAGCTTTCATAATCCTGTCTGTTAATTCCTTTTCTTTTTTGGCAATTTCATTTAATTTATACCCACTGTAAACAGCATCAGGATGACCACTTTTTTTACCCCATTCTTCTTCATATAATCTTGCTAAAATAGGACTTCTTTCTCTATCAACCATCTCACGAGTTAAAGGCAATTTAGGAGAAAAATGTTTTTTACAAAAATAGCCTCCACAATAAGGACATTTTTTCAGTTTTGTCTTTTTCCTACATAAATGATAATTACATCTAGTCCTATCTGTTTTACTCCTACCTTTAACTATTTTTTCATTTTTTATATTACCATTTTCTATAACAATTCCTTGAGGTGGTTTCCATGTTTTTAACTTTACTTTACCATGAATTTTTTTGAAACTGTAATCATGACTAATATCTAGCATATGTGAAACTTCATGAGTTGCAGCTTCTTCTACATCTTCCATATTCATCTGCTTAAGACGTCTTGTAGAAATACATATAATTTCTTTATCAGGATGTATATGAGCTAATTCATTAGGTTTTCCATGTGGACATTCACCATCCCAAATTTTAATTTTTGGTGGTTTAGGAAGTTTTAATGCTTTAGAAGCTTTCAAGACAATCTCTTTAAACTTCTTTATTTTTTCTTTCATTAAATAGTTTTCAAACTCTTGTTCGGACCTAGAAACCATACTAAAATTATAAAATTCAAAGTTTTTATGTATTTTATAATTCAAAAAATAATCAAAACCGAATCATTTAAAAAACTTAATTTTCTAATTTTTATCATGGGTAGAGCTGCTGGAGTGGTCTTATTATTTATATGTCTCGGAGCTTATTTTTTATTTCCACTAAATAGTCTTTTAGGTATACCACCAACTGGTCTTTTTGGAATGGAGATGCCAGGCATTACAGTTTCTCAATTGTTTTCTCTATGTTCAAATCCATTAATTGGTTTAATCCTACAATGCAGTACAATAAACTTTATTGCTTATGCAATTTTTATTTTAGCTTTTATTGGAATAGTATTGATAATTAAAGGTTAGTCGAATATGAAGATTAAAAAATTGATTCTATTAGTAGGAATAGTCTTGTTTTTTATAGTCATATCTACATCAGTTTTTGCAATACATGATCCTTCTCTTGTTTATTGTGAAGAAATGGGCTATAAAATAAAAATAAATAGAACAGAATTAGGAGAATATGGAGTTTGTATTATAGAAGAGAATGTTACAGAATATGATGCTTGGGATTTTTTCAAAGCTATTGTTGGTAGAGAATATTCTTTTTGTTTAAAAAACGGTTATGATATAGAAACTGTAACAGATGGTAAAAATCTATACTCACCTCACTATGCTGTCTGTATTTTAAAAAATAAAATCTCCAACATTTCAGAAATTACAATTAAAGATTCATCAAATGAAGTAAGAATATCAATGATAGAATTAATGAAATTAGATGAAAAAATTGCTAATAAAGGTTTGGATCTAGACATAAAAAGTGGAGAGGTTATTGAAAACAAAGATATACTAGAAATAAAAAATATGGATTCATTATCTTCAAGTTTCGATTGGAGGAATTATAATGGACATAACTGGATGACCCCTGTTAAAGATCAACGTTGTGGGAATTGTTGGGCATATTCAGCTAATGGTGGTTTTGAGGCAATGATCAAAATTTCTAGAAATGATCCTAATTTTGACGTGGATCTTTCAGAACAATATCTAGTATCTTGTAGCGGTGCTGGGAATTGTATAAATGGTGGTTTTAGAGACGATGCTTTAGAATACATAAAAAACAATGGAGTTACTGACGATCCATGTTTTGATGATAGTGGAACAGATGAACCATGTTCAAACAGATGTCCAACTTGGGATAAAAGATTATGGAAGATAGATAGCCTTCCGATTAATACTTACGGTTACGTTAGCGATGAATTAATTAAAAACTTTTTAATTAATGGACCACTTCCAGCAAGTATGTATTATGCTGGGAGCTGGGATAGTAATAATATTTATAGATGTGATGAAGATAGTCCTGATTATCCCCATTCTGGACATGCAATAGTTATAGTAGGATATAATGATACTGGAGGTTATTGGATTATTAAAAATAGTTGGGGAACCTCATACCCACATCATGACGAGGGTTATTTTAAATTAGGTTATGGTGAGTGTGGTATAGGTAGCCGTGGTATAAGTTCTATCCAATTATTTAGTCCTTTAAAAGAAGAAATAAAAGCTAGTGATATAGAAGTTAATACAGGAAGTATAACTGGAGCATTAAGTGATACGTTTTATAACGATGGAGATTATATAACACTTTCTGAAAGTTGTTTCTTGGGTTGTGACGGACTCGATGTAATATTCAAATCCCCTACAACAACTCTGTCTAATACAACTTCAATAGACTTAATTGCTAAACATAAAGCACGCTGGGAAGGTGGTTTTAATCTCCTTTTTTGGGATGAAAATATCCATCAATGGAACTCTTTAGGTAATATACCTTATGCCATTTGGCCTTTTTCTGGAGAATGGTATTTGATGAAATATAAAATATGTAATTCTAAGATAGAATGTTATAATTATTTGTCTTCTGAAAATATAATAATAAATTATTCTCATCCTTCTTGTGTTTTGTGTGATCAAGATTTTGTTGATATTGATTGGTTGTATATAGAAGCTATATTAGAATCTGAGACATATTGTTCTGCATTCACACTTAATGGAGGACTTGATTACATACAAAGAGTAGCAATAAATGAAAATGAAAAAAAATCAGGAACTACTAATTATAGTGATTTTACTGATACAGTACTTACAACTCTGAATAAAGGAAGTACATATACTTTATACGTAGACGGTTATGCCATTTCACCACGTAATGAGTATGTAAAGGCTTGGATAGACTTTAATAATGATAAGAATTTTTCAGAAGATGAAGAAATTGATTTAGGAAATTTTGTAATTAATGGAATCCATACATTTAGTAAAACTTTTATAGTTCCTAATGATGCAGTTGAATCAGAAGTAAGAATGAGAGTTTATCTTAAATATAGTACTCCTTCCTCACCATGTGAAATTGCAGGTTGGGGTGAGGTAGAAGATTATACAATAAATATAGTGAATGATACTACAGCTCCTAGTGTTTGGGTTTCAAGTTATGGTGCCGGATACGTACAAGCAGGAGATACTGTTATTATAAGATTAAATTCATATGATGGATCTGGTACTTCTTCTGTATTTGCATATATAGAAAGTCCTGATGAAAATCTTCTTGAAATTGTTCAGCTTTTTGATGATGGTATGCATTTTGATAATTCTGCGAATGATGGTATTTTTGGAAATTCTTGGACAACCCATTTAGATGAAAAAGATTATTTCATAGACTTCTCATCAACTGATATTCATGGAAATTCAGTTCTTGAAAATAATTTGGATAAATTCACTACAATACCATTTAACATCAACTCAACTATACTTTTAATTTCTCCTTATGGAACATCTTATATTGAATATTACCAGAACTCTTTAGATTCAAATAACTATTCTTATGATTTTTGGGATTTTGATTTAAGAGGAGAAATTGATAATAACACTATTAATTCTTTTGAATTATGTATCTGGTCCAATCCTTTCGGAGCTCCAACTATTAATCAACAAATTGTTTTAAATCAATTTCTTGATAATGGCGGTAAACTTTTCATTTCAGGACAAGACATAGGTTATTACGTAAATGGTACAGATTTTTATAATAATTATCTTCATGCTGATTTTGTTCAAGATAATACAAATATTTATGTTCTAGATGGTATTCTTGGAGATATAATAACAGACGGAATTAGTATTTATATAACAGGCACAGATAGTGCAAGTAATCAATATTGGCCAAGTGAAATTAAAGCAATTAATGGGGCTATTCCAATTTTTGTTTATAATTCAATGGCACCATTACCACCAGGACCATCACCTCAACCAGTTACAAGTATTAGTGCTCTAGATAAACTTGATAAAGAAACGGTTAGTAGTACTGGTATTGAACTTGATGGAACAGCAGCTTTAAGAGTAGACACAGGAACCTATAAAGTCATCTACTTTGCTTTTGGGTTTGAGGCAATAAATGGAACAGATAATAGAAATTTGATAATGAAAAGAGTTGTAGATTGGTTGATTGATTTAACCCCTCCACAAATTACTATTAATAATCCAAAAAATAATTCAATAATTTATACTGATTCAACTATTTTAGAAGTTTTAATAAATAAAAATGGTACATGTCAATATTCTTTAGACTTTGGCGAATATTCTGATTTTTCTACTTTAGAAATAATTGACATATTAACAGGAGAATCTGCAAAAATAGCTACATCTGAAGTAGAACTAACGCCTTGGTATAACCCACAGTGGGTAAAGGGAATATTTATTGAAAACGATTTACCAAATCTTTTAAGTTCAGGAACTTACTCAATTACAAATGGTAATTATCCTTACAAACAGTATTTGTACATAGCAGGTGAAAATACAAACTCTAATCCAGTAAAATTAGTATTTGAAAGACCAATAACAGAAGACTCACCGAGAATAGCATTTAAAATACCAGGATCTTCAGCATTGTGGACATACAAGCTGACATTTTTAACACCAGTTTCATTATCAGGTGTAACAGATACCAACAGTCTGAGAAATTTAATACAAAATACAAAAATAAAAATATTTGGAAAGGATTATACCGTTACTAATGCAACTTATGGTTCAAGCTCTACACCAATAGGCGATATAACAATTTTAGGTAAAGGTGATACAGAAACAATAAAAATATCAAGTTCTGGAGTCATAAGAAAAGGCACATTAATAATCCCTGAATTAACTGCTGAAATAGTACAAAGTTCAAGTTACTGGCCTTTATTAAAGATAACTCATACTCCAACTATTGATAATTGGTTGAATACAGGAGAAAAAATAACAGATCCATTTTCAAAAAACTTTGATATTAGTTTTGATAGTTTTCACCCAGAATTTAATGATACAATAAATAGACAAAACATATCATTTTCACCATCTGGATACAACATGCTATTAACATACGAGAATGCTGCAGATGTTGAAAAGCAAATGTATACACTTTATACAACAGATGGAACAACTTGGAAATGGGCATCAGCACCTATAACATTAACAGGAACTGATAACTTTTGGAGAGATGTTGTATTTGATGAAGGGTCAAACATTAGTGCAATAGATCAGGATTACTTTATTATACAAGGCGGTAATTTTTCTCATGTAATGCAATTTACTTCATTAATATCACCAGAAAACTTATTAGTATTTACAGATGAAGAAGGAAACATAATAGAAGTTACATATTATGATAATCAAGCAGATTTAATAATCGATGGATATATACACAAAGTTTATATTGTAGATTTTGAAAAAAAGATAATAAATATTGATTTGAATAACAATACATACATAGCAACTAGACCATACAGTTCTTATTATTATACAGGTAACGATCTAGGAAAGGAATATTCATATCTTATTCCAAAATTGATAATGTCTGGTCAAGGTGGATTATATTTCTATAGAGGTAATAACACAGTTACAGCAACTTCATCAGGAACACTGGCACAAATAGGAATGTACGGATTCAATATAACAACTGGAAATGTTTACGTTTTTACAGCAATGGGATGGGAATCAATAGGAGCAATAACAAATAGTGCTGTAAATTATATATTTGGTAGTTCTTTAGACGGATATGTTGATTTAATAGTAAATTGTGATACATCATGGAATTGTAATGTAGGTTTAGGAACAGAAACAATAGGAATGCAGACATCTCCAGGGTTTGTATTGGTTGAAGAGGCACAACAAGGTGGAATAATTCATAATTGGTTGTATTTGCCAGTGAAATGGGATGCTACAAATGTAAGGACATATATAGGAACTACACTTTATTCAGATGACAACAATTATGCAGATATTGCAGTTTTAGGAACAACAACACAATACAAGGGTATGACAACTTACGGTACTTTAACAGATCACTTATCTTCATTTCTTGGGGGTTCAGCAACAATTAGTTATCCAGATACATTCAGCTATGGAAATATATACATCACTTCAACTTATTGGAAAAATATTCTGAACTTCTCTCAAATAATTGATAACCTTTCTGATGGTGTTCATGAAATAGATGTGAAATGTAAAAATATTTATGACATTGAAAATAGTACAAAAGCCATATTTACAATTGATGCATGCACTCCAAATTGGGTATTGAATGATACTTGGGGAGAATGTCAATCAAATGACTTTCAATATAAGAATTACTACGATTCAAACAATTGTAACGAACCTGAAACTAAACCTCCAGATTTGAATCAATCTTGCGATTATTGTACTCCAGATTGGTATTGTAGTAATTATGGTGACTGTCAACCAGATGATAAGAAATATTGTAATTCTGTGAATGATAATAATAATTGTTATGCACAAACTAGTCTACCTTCTGATCAATATTCAGGAGATTACTCTGAATTTGAATCTGTTGCATGCAACTACTGTACACCAAGTTGGATATTAGATGACAATCCATGCGAGCCAGATGATATGAAATTGATAACATATACAGATGTTAATAATTGTAATGAAACCGAAGATCTACCGGAAAATAACGGAACTTACGTTCCTTGTGATTATTGCGTACCTAATTGGATATTAAATGATACATGGTCTGAATGTCAAAAAGGTGATATACAATTCAAGAATTATTATGATGTTAATAATTGTAATGAAACCGAAGATAAACCAGAAGATATAAATCAAAGCTGTGAATATATCCCAGAACATACTACATTTGAAGCTATTGTAAATATAACAGAAAATCAAACAACATTAGTTGAAGCAATCAATGAGACAAATACTAGTATAGAATTAGTTAGTAAAGAAAATGTAACAAATGCTGGAATAAATATTTCTAAATATGTTGAAAATCCAAAATCTTCTTTTGGTGTGTTTGAATTAGATAAATTCATAAGCATAGAAGTAAGTTCAGAAATAAATGAAACTCTTCTATGGGCAATAATAAAGATTCATTATGCTGATGATGAACTTAACGGTATAGATGAGAACTCATTAAGAATCTATTATTATAATTCTACATCTGATACTTGGATACCTTATGATCCACCTAATGGTGGAGTTAATACTACTGGAAACTATGTATGGGCAAATACAACACATTTCAGTTACTATGGTTCTGGTGGTTTGTTAAAAGAAGGCGAATCATGTGATTCTAATTCAGAGTGTTCTTCAGGACATTGTGTTCACAATATATGTAGAGCCTCTTCAACATATTGTGGAGATGGTTTTTGTGATTCGGGAGAAGATTGTTCCTCCTGCTCAGCAGATTGCGGAATTTGCTATTCTCCACCACCTGGCGGGGGAGGTGGAGGCGGTTTTGTTCCACCAACATGTAAGGAAAACTGGACTTGTAGTGAATGGTCTGAATGTATAGCAGGAACACAAACAAGAATATGTACAGACCAAAATAAATGTGGTACAACTAAAAACAAACCAGATGAATCTCAATCATGTGAAGGAGTAAAGACACCAATAGAAACACCCATAGAAGAAGCAGAAATAGAAGAGATTACCCCAGAAGAAATACCCTCTGCTAACCAAACAGGTGAAGCTGTTGCTCCAACAGGATTTTTCTTAGGTATAAGTACAGACATTTTGTTAATAGGAATTGTTGCAGGAGCGGCAGTTGCATTAGTTATTATTTTTGCAGTCTTAAGAAAAAGAAGAAGAAAAAAATAATATGTGATTATTATGAAAAAACTACTACTGACATTATCTATAATATTAATAATCTTCATTGCAGGTTGTTCACAAGAACCTACAACTCAATCTATAATACAAGAACAAACTACAACA
>JABAOC010021145.1_pt1 | contig 12004 bp, 12 predicted proteins | sample 7062161 | NCBI WGS metagenome assembly JABAOC01 (sample SAMN14538625, study PRJNA623070) | marine sediment metagenome | biome: marine biome [ENVO:00000428]; feature: marine pelagic biome [ENVO:01000023]; material: deep marine sediment [ENVO:00002113] | place: India: Gulf of Khambhat ... | reverse complement strand
CAAAAACTCTCCTTATATCCGGGGGGAGACGCTTGACGTCCTGTACCGAGCCCACCTTTCCCACCTCTCCCAGGAGCTCTTTTGAATACAGGCTCCTCATTCTGAGTTCCTCTTCAAAAAGTGAGTGTATCTCATAGAGCTTTCTCCCGGCTAAAACATTACGGACAAAGCTGAGAGCAAAGAGAGGCTCGATACCNNCACCGTGGCATGGCGCATCCTCATGTTCTTCGTTGGATAGATGGACTCTTTGTGGTTGGGGAAGACGCCTCTCTCTCGAGCCAACGCCTGGGAGGCCTTCCAGGAAGAGCCCCGGAAAAACTTCATGACTTTCCCCGCCATCCGGACCGCATTCTCCTCATTATACGGAAGACCCAATTTAATGAGCATATCCGCGAAGCCCATCACACCCAGGCCAATCTTTCGGTTGGCAAAGGTCATCTCGCGAATTTGAGGAAGAGGGTAGGTGTTGACTTCGATCACATCATCCAGAAACCGCACTCCCCATGCGATAGCTTCTTCCAGCCTGTCCCATTCCATGGAACCGTTTCTCACGAACTTGGAAAGATTTATGGAAGCCAGGTTGCAGCTCTCATTGGGAAGGAGGGGAATCTCCCCGCATGGATTCGTCGCCTCAATCCGGCCCAATCGGGGAGTTGGATTCCGGCGGTTGATTTCATCGAGAAAAATCAGCCCCGGGTCGCCTGTCCGCCAGGCTGAGTAGACTATCAGATCAAACAGGACTCTGGCCTTGACAGATTTGACTATTTTTTTTGTCCGGGGATTGATCAGGTTAAAGTTTCTGTTTTTTTTCACAGCTTCGATAAATCTATCGGTCACACCCACAGATAGATTAAAATTTGAAAAAGCCCCTTCTTCTATTTTGGCTTCAATGAAATCAACGATATCCGGATGGTCGCAGCGCATGATGCCCATGTTGGCCCCCCGCCTTCTCCCTCCCTGGACTATGACTCCTGTGGCCTGGTTAAAAATGCTCATGAAGGAAACAGGACCGGAGGCTTCCCCCTTGGTGGACGAAACCAGGTCTCCTTTGGGCCTCAACCGAGAAAAGTCAAAACCCGTTCCTCCGCCGGTCTGATGAATCCTAGCCATATTCTTCAAGGCTCCAAAGATTCCCTCCATGGAATCTTCGACCGGCAGCACAAAACAGGCTGAAAGCTGACCGAGAGAAGTCCCGGCATTCATAAGCGTGGGCGAATTGGGTAAAAATTCAAAATTGGTCATCATCCGGAAAAATTTCTCTTCGACCTCCTCTTTTTTTCGCTTTGATTTGAAATTCGTTTCTCCCTCGCTTATGCTCCGGGCAATCCGGCGGAAAAGCCCTCTGGGCGTCTCCTTAACGTTCTTCTCGTCATCCTTCAACAGATAGCGTTTTTTGAGGACAAGCAGAGTATTCAGGGGAAGTTTGAGGTCATCCTTGACACCATAGATGACCTTGACCTGTCTGATGTCCTTGTGTTCCTCACGGTAGAGGATGTAGCTTCGGGCAACAGACCTGAAGCCTTCCTGCATCAGCACCTCTTCGACAAAATCCTGGATCTCTTCAACAGAAGGGATTTTGTCTTTGAAGACCGAGGCTACCTTCTCCAGCACTTTCTCTGTAGAAACATCTGCTGTATGAGCGGCCTTCTTTTCATCGGCGAGAGCTTCGAGAGCGGCTCGGAAAATAGCTGTCTTTATCTTCTGCTTATCAAAGCCAACCAGAGAATTATCTCTTTTCCGGATCTTTTTCGGTAAGCGCGCCACTTTTTCCTTTCCTCCTTACTATGGGGACGTTCCCCAAGGTGCAACCCTTTCAAAAAAATAAACTTTCCTCAAAGTGATTGAATCCAATGGTTACCACATAAAATTGATAAAGGGTGTCCCCTTGGGGAACGTCCCCATGATTTATTGAAAAACCTTCCTGGTCTGAGAAAGAACTGATATTGGAAAGAAAACTCTTCTTCTTTCTGCTTTCTCAATGATTATAACTAAAACCCGTAAAAATGGAAAAGCCGAAGAAATAATGGTTGAGTACTCTTTCCGGCTATCTGACTATATGACTATCTTTCAGCTTTTTGCGCGAAAGCTGCGCCTAGGGTCCAACATGAACCATTTCCTGGCCAAAGTGAAAATCCTCGACATCATAATAATCTGGAAATTTCTCAAGAAGGTCGATCTCAGATTTGATCATGAAATAATGACTCCTCTCCACGCGGCTGAGGTATTTTAAAATTTTCTGGCTCAGTTCATCCTTCATCTTATCACCTGCTTGTTTATAGAAATCTTCACTTGCTTTTTCAGCCCCAAGTGCTGCCTTGAAAAGGTCCAAAACAGAAGCCTTATCTCCCAAAGAAGCCTTGATGGGAGGAAGGAAGGATTTTTCAGGAATTTTGAGGGCTTTGTCCGGGAATCTCTGGGAAAAAAGTCTTTCCAGAATCTCCCTGTGCTTCTCTTCTTCAGATATCAAAAATTTGAGTTTTTCTCGCAAAAGTTCATTCTTCACTTTCTCGTGCAGTGCAGAGTAGAAATCGGCCGCATTGATTTCAGAGCGAACAGCGCCAGCCAATATTTCATAGGATTGGAGTTTTGGGTTTATATTCATATCAGCCTCTTATGGGGACGTTCCCCTATTTTTTAAAATCTTGAAAATTTTTCCTTGGGAGAGCCACACACTGGACACTTGTCCGGAGCTTCCCCTTCCACTGTGAATCCACACACCTGGCAGACATGAATCGGCGCAAACTCCATATCCTGTCCCTTATCCACGGCCTGTTTGGCCTTCTTGTACAGTTCCGCATGAACTTTTTCCGCTACCAAGGCCCACTTAATCACTGTTTCAGCTCCCTTTTCCTCTTCTTCTTCAGCCTTGCTGATAAAAGCCGGATACATCTCATCCACCTCGTAGGTTTCTCCTTCGATCGCATCCTGTAGATTATCAGTGGTCTTTCCGATGCCGGAGAGAGTCTTTAGATGATTGGCCGCATGAATCTGCTCGGCAAAGCTGTTGGCCCTGAAGAGCCTGGCCACATTCGGAAGATTTTCCTTTTCTGCCTTATCCGCGAAAGTCATATACTTTAAATGAGCCTGACTTTCTCCTGCAAAGGCATTCTTTAGGTTTCCTTCAGTCTCTTTTTTCATTATTACCTCCTTAAAGTGAAACCATTTTTTCGATCGCACTTCTTGCCCTCTGCCTGATTTCCAGAGGAACTTCAACTCTATATACCATATCCTCCAGAGATCGCAGCACTTTCTTCAAATCAGTTTTTTTCATGTTTGAACAGAATGCTTGGTCTCTGGCCGCATAAAAATTCTTGGTTGGATTTTCTTTTTTTATTCGGTAGATTATGCCCGTCTCTGTGCCGATGATGATGTTTTTCTTGGCGGTCACACGGGCTTCCTTCACAATCCCTCCTGTGGAAAGGACCTTATCCGCCATATCAATGACTTCAGGCCGGCATTCTGGATGAACCCACACTTCTGCCTCAGGATAAAGATTCTTTTTTTCCCTGACATCTCTAGCGAGAATGTTATTATGCACATAACAGTAGCCATCCCAAGGAATGACCTTCTTTTGAGTGTGGCGGGCGACATACGCGGCAAGATTCTTATCCGGAGCAAAAAGAATTTCATCTCCTTCGATGGAATTGACAACATTGACAGCGTTGGAAGATGTGCAGCAGACATCGCATTCGGCCTTGACTGCCGCAGAAGTGTTGACATAGCAGACGACTTTCCTTCCCGTATAATTCCGCTTCCATTCTCGAAGTTCATCGGCTGTGATCATATCCGCCATCGGACAGCCGGCATTGATCTCTGGCATCAAGACTGTCTTTTCCGGAGCCAAGATTGCAGCCGTTTCAGCCATGAAGTGAACGCCACAAAAAATGATGACTTCTTCCTTGACTTTTGCAGCCTGCTGGCTCAAACCGAGAGAATCTCCGATATAATCTGCAATATCCTGGACGTCACCGACCTGGTAATTGTGCGCAAGAATGACGGCGTCCTTTTCTTTTTTTAATTGACTAATCTTATCCTTTATTTCTGCTTTATTCATTTTTCTCCCTGATCCTCCATCTTCAGCATTGTCCGGATGAACAAAGAACCGTTCCTCTTTTCGACCTTGTGGAAAGGCAGCCGGTTGATCATATCCGCCGTCTCCTCATCGATAAATCCCGCTTTGGAGAAATCGAGCACTATCTTTTCCCCTTTATCCAGCCACCGGTTTATTTCTGCGCTGAGCTCTGCCATCCATTTCTGACATATTTTTCCTTCGAGGAAGAGCACTCGTGCCTTCCGGCCTTCTTTTTTAACCGTTATGCGCAACATTGTTCCAATCAGTCCTTCAGTTTCCTGACATACACTTTGACGACTTCGCCTTCTTCTTCCATCCCTAAAAATTCCTGCCCCGTTTGTCTGCACCAGGCCGGCATGTCTTCTTTGATTCCCTCGTCAGTCGAAACCACTTCCAGTACTTCACCTTTTTTCATCTCTTTGATTTTGCGTGCGGTCTGGATGATCGGCATGGGACAGAGCAACCCGAAACAATCCAGCTTCACATCAGCCTTCATCATCAGCGAATCACCAAATTGCTTCGACTGAATCCTCCAGCCCCTTCACTCCACACAGTTCTCACACTCTCACCTTTGTGGCTCCGCAGTGAGGACAGTCTTCTGCTCCTTTTTTCTTGGCTTTCCCGCATTCAGGACAATCTTCGAGTTCAAGGTTACAGCTGCCGCAGATACCCTCCAACTCCCCCAGGGGGCCTTCACAGTAGGGACAGGTGCATTCCTCGCTCTCTACCGGCTTCTCCACAGGAGCCTCTTCCGCTTTTTCTTTTTTTATGCCTTTTTGTTTTTCCTGGTAATCCTCAATGGCTTTATGGAGGGCATCCGCTCCCAGGTTCGAACAATGTAGCTTGTTTTTGGGCAGACCTCCCAATTCTTCTGCTACACTCTTGTTCGTGATTTTCATGGCTTCTTCAAGCGTCTTTCCCATAGCCATTTCACTCACCATGCTGGAAACGGCGATCGCAGCTCCGCAGCCAAAGGTTTGAAACTTCACATCAGCGATGCGGTCGTCTTTCACCTTTATGTAGAAACTCATCATATCGCCGCAGACAGGATTCCCAACTTGACCGACTCCGTCCGCATCCTTGATAACTCCCACATTCCTTGGGTTTTGAAAATGTTCCATGACTTTTTCGCTGTAAATCATTTTTCCTTCTCCTCCAAATATTTAGTGTACAACGGAGACATCTTCCTCAGTCTCTCTATGACAGGCGGAAAGACTTCCAGAAGATAATCAATATCTTCGGAAGTCGTGTCATCAATCAAGCTGAAGACTAAAGAGCCCTGTGCCAGGGCATGGTCGATTCCCATTGCCAAAAGCACATGCGAAGCTTTAAGCGCCTTGGAAGTGCAGGCTGAGCCACTGGAGGCAGCAATGCCCTGCATATCCAGGTTCAAGAGCATCGCCTCTCCTTCGATAAACTCGATACAGAAACTGGCGTGGTGAGGCAATCGTTTTTCTGGATGACCGGTAAGAAACACATGGTCCACTCTTTCTGGAAGACCCTGAATGAGTCTGTCTCTCAAGGGCTTCACAGCTTCCGCGCGCTTCTCCATATCTCTCATGGCTATTTCGGCCGCTTTGCCCAGCCCAACAATCGCCGCCACATCTTCTGTTCCGGCTCTCCGTCCTCCTTCCTGTATACCTCCGTCGATGAAAGGAAGAATTCGAATTCCTTTTTTCACGAATAAGGCAGCGGATCCTTTGGGACCATAGAACTGATTCCCGGCCAGAGTGAGCGCATCGACTCCCAATTCAGACACATTGACAGCAACATTCCCTACGGCCGCCACCGCGTCTGTGTGAAAAATGACGTCGTCTGCGCGGCAGATTTCGGCAATCTCCTGAACAGGTTGAACAGTCCCCACTTCACTGTTGGCCAGCATCACAGAAACAAGAACGGTTTCTGGAGTGATGGCCTTCTTGACATCTTCCGGATTCACCATGCCAAATTTGTCCACAGGAACGAGACTCGAGGTGAAGTCGAGTTTTTCAAGGCTCTTGGCCGAATGAAGAACGGATTGATGCTCGACAGCTGAAAGAACGATATGGGCTCCTTTGTCTCGCTGGGCCAACGCCAATCCTTTGAGAGCAAAATTATTGGATTCTGAACCACTGGAAGTGAAGTAAACCTCGGGAGCCTGGGCATGGATGAGCTGAGCCACCTTCTCCCGGGCCTCTTCTACGGCTCCGAGGGCTTCCTGGCCGACCGAGTGAAGACTCTGAGGATTGCCAAAATTCCCCTTCAAATAGGGCAGCATCGCCTCAAGCACCTCCGGATGGAGCGGGGTCGAGGCAATATGGTCCAAATATACTCTTTTCATTTTAACCTTCTTTTTATCCGTTTTGACAGAAACCGAGAAAGTAAGCCTGATTTCTGCTCATTTTTCCTCTCTACCTGGATTATTCACGAGTCGAGGTTGCTGCGGACATCGTTGCGAGGAGAGAAGCGACAGCGACAATCCCATGCCTTGGCGCAAGGGCATGAGATCACCACNNTGGGCCGTAATAAAGCAGATACAGCGAGATCGGCTCGCCCAAAGGGGTAAAGATGCCGACGACTTGTTCACTGGAGCTTGCTGCAGAGAGCAAATCGTCGGGGGGGATCCAAGGGGGTGTGTCCCCTTGGTCGCAGGACGCTTTATGGCGTCCGAGAAGGGGAGGCAGCGAGCCGCGAGTAAGCAAGTGAGCGTTGGAAGGGGGAACGCGAAGTGGTTCCCCCTCCAAGGTCGACTTATAGTAATGAATGAACTTTAAAGGAAGTTCGAATCTTGATCGTGAGAAAAATCTACTTAAAGAGCTCATTTCATTGAAAATGATGTGTAGTGTCGGCATATTTTATGAATAATTCAGGCTAATTGACGGCCACAACTTCCTTGATCTCTGGGATCTCTTTCTTGAGATGTCTCTCAATCCCCATTTTTAACGTCAATTGGGACATGGGACATCCACCACAGGCTCCGGTCAGCTTCACCTTCACAACGTCATCGTCCACCTCGACTAACTCCACATTTCCTCCGTCTGCCATAAGAGTCGGACGAATCTTATCCAGAGCTTTCTCAACTTTTTCCTTCATTGAATTATTCTCCTTTCAAAAAAATTTAATACATTATTATATCATTGAAATTTTTCCATGATTTTTTCAAACTTCTCGATATCGAGACTCAGGTCATTAAAAACAACAGGACGTTCCTTATCAGGCAAAATAAGATCTTCATAAGATGGTTTGTTCTCAACATAAATCAAACCCACCGGAATTTTTCCTTTGCTCGACAGTTTTTTCCACGCCTGCGTTTTGTTCTTCGGGTCATACTTCGGGTCTTCATCGACACGAGCAATATTCTCTCTGAACCACTGAGATGTGATAACCTTATTATGCGTCACACACGGGCTCAAGACTTCGATAAAGGAAAATCCTTTGTGTGTCATGCCTTTCTCAATGAGAGAAGCGAGCTGCTTTGGGTCTCCTGAGAATCCCCGGGCAATAAAGGTCCCGCCCGAAGCCAGGGCCAGCCGTGGACCGTCTAAAGGGAACTCCTTGGTTCCGTAGGGCGCTGATACGGAAACATATCCCAAATCGCTCGTAGGAGAAGTTTGTCCTTGAGTCAGGGCATAGAGTCTATTATCCACGACCAAATTAGTGAGGCTGATATTCCGCCTCAAGGCATGAATAAAATGCCCCAGTCCTATAGAGTAGGCATCACCATCTCCGCTGATCCCAATCACAGGAAGAGTGGGATTGGAAAGCTTGATTCCCGAAGCCAACGGCAATGTCCTCCCATGGAGCGTGTGAAAACCATAGGATTTGAAATAATTATTCAACCTCCCATGACAGCCAATACCTGTCACGATGACCAGTTCTTCAGGATCGAGGTCAAGTGAGACAGCCGCCTTTTTGAGAGCCGCAAAGATGCCAAAGAGACCGCAGCCCCCGCACCAGGTGGGATCGCCCAAGTGAAAATCCACTTCTTTCTTCATTGAGCAACCTTTTGGATTTGTGACGATATCTCTTGGGGCCTGAAAGCCTGGCTTGAATAGTTCAAGATATTCTTCATCCTGAAAGGCATCTGAACCTGGCTTTGGATCAGTCGGCTCAACTGCCCGGAAAAATTATTCTCGACGACAAAAACTTCCTGACAGGAATCTAAGAATTCCTGGACTTTCTTCCGCGGAAACGGCCAGAGTGTTCTCATCTGCAAGTATTTGGACCTGGTTCCCTTTTCCTTGAGCTGTGCGATGGCTTCCTGAATCGGGCCAAAAGTGGAACCAAAGCCAATGATTCCAATCTTAGATTCCTTATCCCCCCAGATTTTGGGAGGAATCAGGTCTTTTGTGGCACTCTCGAGTTTTTTCATCCTTTTCTGCATCATCCGGATTCTATTCCCGGAGTCTTCATCCCGGTATCCATATTCATCGTGCTCATTGCTCTCGACCATGTGCAGTCCGTTCTTCAATCCAGGCAGCGCCCGAGGTGAGATACCGTCAGACGTGAACCTGTATCTTCTGTAATCTTTTATTTTTTCCAACTGCTCCTGGTTGAGCAGTTTTCCTCTGTCAATACTGACCTTTGTTATGTCGAACTTTTTAACCGTTCGCAAGTTCTGGCCAAAATCCTGCTCCGTGAGAAGAACCACCGGACACTGATACACTTCTGCCAGATTAAAAGCTTTGACAGTAAAATCGAAACATTCTTCTGGAGTTCCAGGAGAGAGCACGATGCGCGGAAAATCACCGTGCGCGCCATGAATCCATTGATCCAAGTCTGACTGCTCGGTTTTTGTGGGAATTCCCGTGCTCGGACCGACTCTCTGGACATGAGCTATGACAACGGGAATCTCCGCCATCCCGGCCAAAGAAAAAGCCTCCATCATCAACGAGGCTCCAGGACCAGAGGTCGAAGTCATCGCCCGCGCTCCCGCGTAGGAAGCGCCGAGGGCCATGTTCAGCGCGGCCAGCTCGTCCTCAGTCTGAACCACAAGTCCATTAAAATCGGGAAAGTGAACAGCCAACCACTGCCAGATTTCAGTCGCCGGACAGATTGGATAGGCCGCAAAATACCGGCATCCGGCCGCCAGTGCTCCCATGGCTATGGCTTCATCCCCAGAGAGAAGAAGCCTGTCTGAGTCCGCCTTATTCACAAGCGGATGGAGCTCTTCTGACTGAATCATCTCTTTGGCCTTTTGGCATCCCAGCTGCAGGGCACGAATATTCTCCTCGACGATCTTTTTTCCTTTTCTCTCCAGAAAAACCTCGGAAACGATTTCTTCGATGATGCGAAAATCCAGATTAAGGATATAACTTAACGCTCCGAGAGCGATCGCGTTCTTGTAAATTTCACTTTTAAAATTTTCTCTGGCCAGCTTCCTGAGGGGGAAAATATGGTACGTCCTGCCATCAATCCGGGAAGGGGCTGTATGGGCTATTCCAACACCATCACAGAGAAGAATTCCTTCCTTAGCCACTTTATCCGCATGTTCGACGACGGCTCCGCAGTCGAACGCCATGAAAACATCGATATCGTCCGCTCTCCCGTAGACCTTTTCCAAGCTTGCTCGAATAGTATAATTTGTGCGTTCTCCTCTAATATTTGATGGGAAATCTCTGTAGGTTGAGATCCACCATCCCTCTCTCTTGAGAATCTTGGCGAGAACATTCCCTGTGAAGAGGACTCCATCTCCGGCTTTACCTGCGATCATGACAGATATATCCGTAATTTTATTCCCTTTTTTCTTCATGGCCTTACTTCGAATCTCAAGATGACTGAATCTCTCCTTTTTATTGTTGCCTATCAAAAATATAAAGCAATATCCGTGCCAATTGAAAATATATCATTTATTTTTATTTATGTTATTGAAATTATTAAAGATAAAAATTATCGGTTAAAACCTGATACAGATTTTACAACCTATAAATACCGAAATATCGGTATTTCTTATAAAAAAATCAACGGCTCTTTGGCCTTTCAATACCTAATTTCTTCATACGGCTTTGGAGGGTGGAAGGCTTCAATCCTAATATGACAGCCGCTCCTTTGGGTCCGTAGATAGCTCCCTTGGTATGCTGAAGAATCTCAAGAATATATTTTTTTTCATATTCTTCAAGGGGAATAAGGCTTAATTCACTCTTCTGGCCGAGAGACTGGCCAAAATAGGATTTTGGGATCTCAAAAGCATTTCCTTTGGAGATAACAAGCCCGTGTTCGATAATATTCTGCAACTCTCTGACGTTCCCGGGCCAAGAATATTCCATGAACAGTTTCATCGTGTCTTCACTCACCTTATCGATTTTCTTCCCGATCCTTCTCCCTATCGTATCTAAGAAATAAGCTGTTAAGAGAGGAATGTCTTCTTTTTTTTCTCGAAGCGGGCTGATTTCGAGGGAGAACACATTCAAGCGGAAGAACAAATCCTGTCTGAATCTTTTCTCGTTGACCAGGTGCATCAGGTCCCTATTCGTTGCGGCGATAAGCCTGACGTCGACTCTTATTGTTTTTGAGCTGCCGACTCTCTCGAACTCTCCATCCTGCAGTACACGAAGAAGCATCGCTTGGGTTTCAAGCGGCAGGTCTCCGATCTCATCCAAGAAAATAGTGGCATTGTCCGCATACTCGAACCTGCCGATTCTCCTCTGTATGGCTCCTGTAAAGGCTCCCTTCTCGTGGCCAAAAAGTTCTGAAGTGATCAATCCTTCCGAAAGTGCCGCGCAGTTCACCTTGACCAGTATTCTATCCCTGCGTGAACTGAGCTCATGGATGTATCGTGCGACCAGCTCCTTCCCTGTCCCCGTCTCCCCTTTAATGAGGACAGTGGTGTCCGTTGGTGCCACCTGCTGTATGGCTTTTTTGATCCGCTGCATGGCAGGACTGACGCCGATCATTTCCTCGAAAGGATATTCAGATTTGATTTCATCTCGAAGGGCCTGAGTTTCCTGGAAGTATCTGTTCTTCTCAGATTCTGTCCTCGCTTTATTCAGTCTCTCTTCTTTCAGTCTGATTCTATCCGTCACATCCCGGAAAGTCCCTCTGTATCCGGTGATGTTTCCTTTTGAATCCCTCACGGATATGAGCGAAAATTCTAAAAACTGCTCCTCCCGACCGATCCGGAAAGCCAGCGAAAAATTATTCATGGCTCCCGATTCATCGACAGATTCGATAAATTTTTCCCATTCTTCTTTCTCTACATTGAGTTCACTGATCTTGATCCCCTGACCCAATAAATTCTCGGGAGAGGAATGGCCCAACAGTTCCGCCCCTTTGCTGTTCACTTGAACGATGGAGCCTTTTGTATCCAGCTCCAGGATTCCCATGGAAGTCGAGTTGAATAGTTCCATGAGTCTCCTCTGCGACTCATTCAACTGAGTGTACAGTTGAGAATTCTGGATGGCAATCCCGACCTGAACTGAAACATCTTCAAGGAACCGGACCTTCTCCACAGGGAAAAGACCCCTCTTCTCATCAGAAAGATAAAGCTCGGCAATGATTTTTCCCTGCGCTTTGACCGGAACTATCGCCACAGATTCATATCCTCTGCTTAAGCATGCATCTCTTAAAGTCTCGCTTTCGATTTTTGAGTAATTGATCTTGATTTCAGCCAGAAGTTGAGTCAGCGAATCAGTGAAGAAAGACCCATTCTCCGTGATGAAAGGCCATGATTTATCTACTGCGCCTCGAGCCACATGCCCGCAAAGGCAATCTTTCACGGATATCCAGTGCTCTGAATCTAGAAACTTCTTATCCAATCCCAAATGCGCGGAAAAAGGAATATTGCCTTTAGAGTCGATCATCCGGATCGCCAGATGATGGCATCCAGTGACTGTTTTCAATATGGCAAGGATTTCATTCAGAGTTTTTTTTAAATCACCCAGTTGGCTTATTTTTTCTGTAATCAGAGAATAGATTTCAAATTTTCGTGAACTGTTAAAGAACAAGCCGTCTTGG
>JABAOC010000745.1_pt3 | contig 12005 bp, 9 predicted proteins | sample 7062161 | NCBI WGS metagenome assembly JABAOC01 (sample SAMN14538625, study PRJNA623070) | marine sediment metagenome | biome: marine biome [ENVO:00000428]; feature: marine pelagic biome [ENVO:01000023]; material: deep marine sediment [ENVO:00002113] | place: India: Gulf of Khambhat ... | reverse complement strand
GGAATGATTCCGCCTTCGGCAAGAAGGTTGAGAGGGAATGGTGAATGTCAGGTGAAGGCGGCCAGGTTTGGACGGATGGTATGCAATATCGAATCCTCGATATCAAAGCAGAAGCGCCGGCATTCCGGCCTGGATCCCTTTTCCCGGCAGCAAATGCTTTCCACCCATATTTCCCAATTTAAACGCAAAAATCACTTAACAGAATCACCCTATCGATTTATAAAACAGAATCACTTTATTGATTTATAAATTGCTTGGCTACTGCTTTATCATTCAAAACAGAAGCTTAAGCCCGTATTCCTCATATTAAACGCAAAAATCGCTTAATTAATTCACCCTAAGTTATTATTATATAATAAGATAGAAGATAATCAGAACACAAAAAATGAAACGCGCAAAGGGTGAAAGATTAAACATTCATTTCAACAGAAAAATCAAGCTTGAATTTCATGGCTATTCTCTGTCACAAGGTGGATATGGGGAATATTTATTTCTGTTCGAATACGGACATTAATTGTAGAAAAATGACACAAATTGTTTGAAAAGGATCTGAATATCCTCTGGGATAATTTTGGCATGTTTAGTGCAATATAAATTGAGTGGTATTAATTCATATGAGATTATAGATGTTAAAGTAAAGGAAATTAGCCATGAAACAGAAAACTATTTTTATCGGAATCGTTATTTTGACAGCTATCATTTTAAGTAACTGTGCCAAGCAGGATGATTTTCCTGTATTAAAAGGCCCTTATCTTGGACAAAAGCCGCCAGCATTGGCATCAGAGATATTCGCACCAGGCATTGTTTCCACTGGCCTGGACGAACTCTCACCAGCCTTCTCTCCTGACGGTAGGACATTCGTCTTTTCGATCCAAATGCCCGGACATGTCCATCATACGACGTTTTCTATGGAATTGAGAGATTTTCGATGGTCATTTCCCCAGGTGTTGCCTTTTTCTGGAAAACATAGCGACGCCGATCCGGCCTTCTATCCCGACGGGAATAAACTGTTCTTCGCGACACTCAGACCGGACAATGTGGGGGAGAAAAAGAAAGATAATTGGGACATTTGGTATGTCGAAAAAACAGATCGTGGATGGAGTGAGCCCATAAATCCGGGCCCTCCCATCAACAGCGATGGTCTCGAGACGCATCCTTCTTTCACACACGATGGAACACTTTATTTCTGTTCGGACCGTATCGGGGGGTACGGGAATCTGGATATCTATCGTTCTCGGTTCGTCAATGGCCGATTCCAGCAACCTGAGAATATAGGTAAGCCGATCAATACGGAATTCACAGAGGAGGGTGTTATTTCCCATGATGGAAAATATATCATCTTCACATCGTGCGACAGACCCGACAGTCTTGGTGGATGTGACCTCTATATTAGTTTTCATGGACATGACAACGCATGGTCCGAACCGGTCAATTTGGGAGAGTCCGTCAATTCAGATGGACATGATTATTGTCCGCATGTGTCGCCGGATGGTAAATACATCTTCTTCACCAGTTTTCGAGAAATTGAATCCTTGATATGGAAAAATATCGACAAATACCTGGATGTCGTTAAAATTCATAACAGCCCTGGTAACGGAAATGGAGATATTTATTGGGTGGATGCAAAAATCATCGAAAAATTGAGACCTGAGATTCTCAAATGACTGGATTTTGCCAGCTCAAGATCTCTATCGATTTCCTGGATAAAAATTATCCACCTTAATATATAAAAGTGTATGAATATATAAGAGTTAATATGGGCAAAAATAGAGAATGTGGGTTAGAATGAGGATTAAAACAAAGGGATCCCTACTTAATATAATATTATTTTATCTATTTCATTCAGAAATATGAGGTTAACATGAAATTCGAGTCTATTAACCTGAAAGAAAAGTACGCCAAGTTCTCAGATTATTTTTCCCCAAGAATTATCGCCCGAATGAATGACTATTTGATCAAACTGGTCAAGTTTCAGGGGGAATTCGTCTGGCACAGCCATCAGGAAACGGATGAAGTGTTTTATGTTTTTAAGGGAGAGATGGTTATCCATTTTCGTGACGGTCAGGTGAAGTTGAAATCAGGGGAAATATTTGTCGTCCCTAAAGGTGTGGAACACAAACCCTTTGCCGAAAAGGAATGCTGGAATATGCTGATCGAACCGGCCGGCACCATCAACACAGGCGATGCGGGAGGAGACCTAACAGCTGAAGACGAGGTCTGGATTTAATCATTCATGCAACTGGCGAAAACATCATTAAATAATACCAGAGATGGATTTTATATTTATCTCCTTACATTTCAAGTCATTTTCGTAAGCAGACCTGCGATGGAATTCGAGAGAAAATAACTTATAAGGAGGAACTTATGTTCAAGAATTATCTTATCACCGCTGTCCGCAACATCAGAAGGAACAAGGTCTATTCCCTTCTTAATATTTTTGGCCTGGCTATCGGTATGGCCGCCTTTATTCTCATCTTTCTCTACGTGCGCTACGAACTGAGTTTCGACAGATGGCACGACAACGCCGGCCGCATCTACCGGGTCGTCCAGAAACAGCCCGGCAATGTGCATCTGGGATCCGACCGGATCGCCGTTTCCCCCAGCCCTTTGGCCGCCGCCCTCATGCAGGACTACCCTCAGGTCGTTTCCGCAACAAGAATCAACTACGTCCCCGTGGCTCCTTTTTCCTATAAGGACAAGAGCTTCGTTGAAAGTTCGGGATTGTGGGTTGATCCTTATTTTTTCAAGGTCTTTTCAGTCGAACTCGTATCCGGCAACACGGAGACTGCGCTCAATGAGTACAATTCGATTCTGCTTTCGGAGAGCAAGGCTAGAAAATTCTTCGGCGAGGAAAATCCGCTCGGAAAAACAATCCAATTCAACAACAGGTACGACATGGTCGTGACCGGGATTTTTAAGGACTTTCCCAAGAATTCACATTTTACCTCAGATATCATGATGCCGTTCGATGCGCAGAGGACTCTCACGAACCGCAACCTCGACACCTGGGGAAGCAACTCCTATTACACTTATCTCCTCCTTCAGGAAGGTGCGGATCCGAACGCACTGGAAGGCCAGCTGACTGCACTTTTTAAAAGATACAGCAAAGGAGAAGCCTGGGAGGATACTGCAGAATTTTACATGCAGCGGCTGACACGAATCCATCTCTACTCCAATATCAATTTCGAAATCGCGCCCAACGGTAATATAAAATATATTTACCTCTTCTCCTCAATCGCCTTTTTGATCCTTTTTATCGCCTGCATCAACTATGTCAATCTCGCCACCGCCCGCTCAGCCAAGAGGTCCAAAGAAGTCGGCATGCGCAAGGTTGTGGGTGCCCATAGAAGCCAGCTGGTCAAACAGTTTTTGGGGGAATCCACACTGATCACGTTTATCGCTCTTTGTTTGACGCTGGAACTGGTCACTCTTTCTCTTCCCGCGTTTAACAGGTTTATCGAACGGGACATTGCTTTTAATCTTGTCGAGAATCCCGGGCTGCTGATTGGTGTCCTGATCACCTTTGCCTTTGTGGCACTTCTCGCCGGGGGGTATCCTGCAGCCTATATCTCAAAATTCCGTCCCATTTCCGCTCTGAAGAGTTTATCGGACAAAGGGAAAAGAAGTTCTTTTATGAGAAACACTCTGGTTGTGTTCCAATTCGTCATTTCGATCCTGCTCATTCTGAGCACAGTTGTGGTCTACAGTCAACTCCGGTTCATCCAGAACAGGGAGATGGGTTACAACCGGGAGCACATCGTTGTGCTTCGTCCGCGCGACAGAAACTTGAGGAAACAAATTGAGGTCTTTAAGTCCGAACTGAGGGGCCACACAGATATCCTCGGTGTCTCGGCTTCGACAAGCCTGCCCAATTCTATCAGCTCCTCAAGCCATCCCAGTTGGCCGGGAAAACCGGAAGATCTCGATGCCCCCATTTATTTCTGTGAATGCGATTACGATTTTGTTGACGTCTTCGATCTCAAATTGGCTTCAGGGCGAAACTTTTCTCGTGATTTCACATCTGACGCTAACGGCGCTTTTCTCATAAACGAAAGTGCTGTCAAAACCATTGGCTGGGACGAACCTTTGGGAAAACAATTTTACCGCTGGGATGATGAACCGCACGGTCAAATCGTTGGGGTACTGAAAGACTTTCATATGCATTCTCTTCATCAGGAAATAGCACCCCTCTATGTGTTCCTCGATCCCGAAAATTACAGGTATGTCTCCATTAAAATAAGGGGGGAAAACATTCCGAGCACCCTGGCCTTCATTGAGAAGACATTTAAAACGTTTTCTCCGACTTTTCCCTTTGAATACTCGTTTTTTGACGAGGTTTTTGACAGAGCCTATAGAGCCGAGCAAAATATCGGCCGCCTGCTTTCCATTTTCACGATGCTAACGATCTTTATCGCTTGTCTGGGACTTTTCGGCCTTGCCTCGTTTACGGCCGAGTCCAGAACCAAGGAAATCGGGATCCGGAAGGTTCTTGGGGCACCGGTTCCGAGCATCATCTGGCTGTTGAATCGAGAATATGTGAAAAAGGTGATTTTAGCGGCGCTCGTGGCCTGGCCTATAGGATTTTACGCCATGTCCAGATGGCTGGAGAATTTTGCCTACAGGATCGATATCGGCTGGATTCCATTTATTTGTTCGGCTATTGTCGCGGTCCTTTTGTCACTGCTTACGGTATCATTCCAGACATTGAGGGCTGCATCTGCCAATCCCGCCGACTCCCTGCGGACGGAGTGAAGGGATGAAGAACTGCTAGTCTGTTGAGAGCTTTTTGGAAAAACGGAAAATTGAAGAAATAGTTATGACAGTTCTTAGGGCCTATATGGACAAATTTCACAGGTAAAAAAGCTGAAAATTTAACTCCCTCTTTTTCGGATAAGATGTTTTTTAGAAATATTTTTTCATCCTCACTGTATTGAGATGGAAAATTTATGCTTATTTATGTCATTTTTCTTTTAACTGCATCTCAAATTCGATATTTTATTGGATCATGTTTTTCGTATGTTCTGAAAAACTTATCAATCGATTGACCTTCTTTACACTAATTAACCAATGATTTGTTAAACCACACCTAATTCCAGGTATTAAAGAATGGAAAATGAACCTTAAATCATATTAATCCGGTCATACCCGGCTGGGGAATTGATATGCATGCCATGAATATTCAAAATATCTGGAGGATGCTGGAAAGAAATCAATGAGGCAAAAATTTCGTTTGTGGCCTTGTTCCAGGTTTCTTAAAATTTTCCGTAATTTCCATCTGCTGATATCCGAGGTTAAGTGATTTTTGCCTTTAATATGGGGAATATTTATTTCTGTTCAAGTACGGACATTAGCTGTTAATAAATGATACATGTCTGTTTCGTAAGTGTTAGAAAACCCCAGGAAGATGAAATTGGCATGTTATTTGCTTTTATTGTATAATATGTTTAATTAATGTTAGACAAATAAAAGGAGTTGAATAATGGGCATGCTTTCGCGAACCGATGAGATGATACTGTTGGCGGTCTGGCGCCTTGGGGATAACGCCTACGGGGTCACCATCGCCGACATGCTAACCCAAAAATCCGGAAAGAAATGGGTATTGGGTGCGGTCTATGTTCCTCTCGAACGCCTGGAAAAGAAAGGGTATTTACGCTCTGGTCTCGGGCAATCCACAAAAAAGCGCGGCGGCCGGAGTAAAAGACTGTACAAACTCACCAAGGACGGCCTCGATGTCCTGATAAAAACCAAAACCCAGGAACAGCTAATCTGGAGGAACATTACAATCTCCAGCCTGGAAAAAGGTTATGATGCATAAAATAAAAGAGCCCCAACCTTTCCGGTTCAGCCAATGGCTGATCAAGAGGATCTTCAAAGATGAAGGAGAGGTGAAACTTGGTGATTTTATGGAAATATACAGCACTTTGGCTGAAGAGAAAGGGCGGCTTCAAGCCAGGCTTCGGTTCTGGGGGTATTTGATCCGGTCAATACCGGAGTATTTCAAAGGTTCTTTATGCATAGGAGGAACCATGTTTAAAAATTATCTTAAAATCGCTTTAAGAAATATTAAAAGGCACAAAGGTTATTCGTTTATTAATATTGCCGGTTTAACGATCGGATTAGCAGCCTTTATGCTGATATTCCTTTATATCCACCACGAACTCAGTTATGACAAATTTCATGAGGATCCGGAGAATATTTATAGAGTTGTGATGCATCAGGGAGGAAGTCCTACTGAAGGGTCAGAGTGGAAAGCAAAAACTCCTCCGATATTGGCTCCTTCCTTAAGACAAGATGTGCCAGATATAATTGATATAGTGAGGTATGAAAGTGATCGAAAATCGCTCCTTACATATAAGGACAAAAAATTTTATGAGGATGGCTTCTGTTATACGGAACCGGAATTTCTGGATATTTTTTCATTTTCTGTAATTCAAGGGGATTACATGACAGCGTTGAGTGAACCATTTTGTTTGCTGATAACGCCGAAAATGGCTGAAAAATATTTCGGCACTGAAAATCCGGTCGGTAAAACAATTAGGGTCGATAACAACTATGATTTTCAAATAAAAGGAATAATCGAAGATTGCCCCGAGAACACGCATTTCCAGTTTGATTTTTTAGCATCATTCAAGACATTAGAAAAAATAATGTTCGGAGACGGGGATGGTTTTTATAGTTGGGGATGGAATTTTCATGATACATATTTCCGGCTTCCGGGTCATACCGATCCAGGTGAAATAGAAAAAAAATTATCCCGTTATGGTTATGATGTCTTGGGTAAACGATGGAGTTACCATATTCAGCCACTGTTGAATATTCACCTACAAGGATTCGGAGATAGGAAGGGAGAGAGCGATATACGGTATGTTTATGTGTATTCTGTAACAGCCATTTTCTTGCTTCTTATCGCTTGTTTCAACTACATGAACCTTTCCACTGCCAGATCCGAATCACGAGCCAGGGAAATCGGGATTCGAAAAGTTGTGGGAGCTGACCGAAACCAACTTATCACGCAGTTCTTCGGGGAATCGATTTTATTTTCGTTTGTTTCTTTTTTTATTTCCATTCTCCTGGTTTATCTGATGTTGCCATTTTTCTGTATGCTCATCGATAAACAATTAAGTTTCAATCTATTAATGGATGGCTGGATATTAGCTGCATTAGCCAGTGTTTCAATATTAACCGGCCTTCTTTCCGGCAGTTATCCGGCCATATTGCTTTCATCCTTCAATCCGGTCAAGACCGTTAAGGGCAATCTGCAAACAGATTCCAATAGGAAGTTAAACTTTAGAAATTCTCTGGTTGTTGCCCAGTTTGTTATGTCTGTTACGATGATAATGTGTACGCTCGTCGTATATTCGCAGTTAAGCTTTATCAGGAATATAAAACTTGGTTTTAATAAAAGTCACATTATCGTTTTACCTATAAGGGAAAGAAATATACAAAATAATCCAAGCCCCTTAAAAAATGAGTTGAGCAAATTTTCCAAAATAGAAGATATTACGATATCCAGTTATTTGCCTATCGGAATCCGCACTCGCCCCCGAGCAGACTGGGAAGGTAACGATACAAAAGATTTAGAACAAATAAGCTATACGTCAGGAGACTATAATTTTATTGATTTTTATGGGATGGAAATTATACAGNNCTTATATATTAAATGAGACAGCGGCAAAAGAATTCTTCAGGTTCGATAAACCCGTCGGCCAAGAAATCAGTCTATGGGGAAGCAAAGGTACGGTAATAGGCGTTATTAAAGATTTCCATTCAAACCCACTACATCAAAAGATTGAACCTGTTGTCTTGGGAATGATTTCCTCCAATTCTTTTTCTACGGCGAGATTTTTTTCAATAAAAATAAATTCGTACGCTATGCCTAATACAATTGCTTTTATTGAGGAGACTTGGAAAAAATATTCACCGTATCATCCCTTTGAATATTTTTTCATTGATGAACGGATTGATGAGATGTACAGATCCGAAAAGAAGATGGGACAGATTTTCAGTTATTTCATGATAATAACCATTTTTGTTGCCTGCCTCGGTCTGTTTGGTTTGGCATTATTCACCGCAGAACAAAAGAAGAAAGAGATAGGAATTCGAAAGGTCCTCGGTGCAAAGATATCCAACATAATAATTCTACTGACAAAAGAGTTTTTATTTTTAGTGGTTCTAGCAAATATGATTTCATGGCCCATTGCTTATTTCTTCATGAATAAATGGCTCCAAAGTTTTGCTTACCGAATGAGCTTGGAGATATGGATTTTTATCCTTTCCGGTCTGTCAGCTCTTGCTGTAGCCTTTCTAACAATCAGCTTTCAGACATTAAAAGCCGCCGCGGCCAATCCTGTGGATTCGCTGCGGTATGAGTGAATGCGGAAGACTTTATAGTCAGGTTGGCCTCAATTCAACAGTCAACGATTCTCTATGCCGCACTCTGTCATTTCCATTGCTTACGGTAGAAATGCGTAAAATATTTTTGTTTTCCTTCCATTGACCAGGAGATTTTCAGTGTGATAGGCTTGTTTCTTCATATCAACGGATGGACATCTTGGAGTCGCTGCACGGCAGAGAAAACGAATCTTCTCTGCTTTTGCTTATCTGGCAGGATAGCTTCATCAGGAAAGAGAAATGACTATACTTTTGCTCATATTCATCTTAATATCTCCGTTGACTGGTATTGCCGGTCAAAACGCACCTCAGTCCGATCGTCTCAAGACTTTCAAAAGTCTTAAAAAACTGGACGATTTTCCCTTGTATGTGATGCGTTTCTACGGGGATTACTCTCTCCCGGATTATGTGCCCAAAACATCGCCTCCTCTTGATATACAGAATTCTATACTGAATGGGAGTCTGCCTGGGAATATACCTTTATGGGCCTGCACCTGCTTTTCCACGGCGACCGAACAAGGAGGTCAGCTGCTGGGACGAAACTTTGATTGGAGTGCCCATCCTGCCCTTCTCCTTTTTACAGATCCGCCGGGCAGGTATGCATCCGTATCCATGGTGGATATCTTCTATATGGGATATTCCATGAGTGATTCTCCGGAGAAAAATCCGGGGGGATTGTTTCAGTCGCCTCTTCTCCCCTTCGATGGGATGAACGAGCAGGGGTTGGCTGTCGGCATGATGGCCGTGCCAGCCGCACACGGACCTGATGATCCGGAAAAAAAGACTGTGGGCAGCCTCCTGATCATCCGGCTGATGCTGGATTACGCGAAAAATGTCGATGAGGCCATCGCCGTATTCAAGAACTTCAATATCGAGTTTAGGGGAGGGCCTCCTTTGCACTATTTCATTACGGACAGATCGGGNNTGCACTATTTCATTACGGACAGGTCGGGGAAGTCGGTTGTGCTTGAATTGGTCGGCCGGGAAATATCAGTGCTCCACAGCACTCATCCCTGGCAGGTGGCGACCAACTTTATCCTCACAGGCTTATCCCCTGAAAGCGCCAGGGCTTCTTGCTGGAGGTATAAAAAAGTGTTGGATACGCTTGAAGATCAGGGCAATAGGCTCTCTCCTTCAGGTGCGCTCTCACTCCTCAAGGATGTCTCTCAGCAACACACCATCTGGTCAGTTGTTTATGACACCTCCTCACTAGACTTCCTGGTTGTCATGGGAAGAAAGTATGACCGGGTTCACGAATTCACCCTGAAATAGGCTGTGTCGGGTCAGCGAAGAAACCGGCAGCAACCTTTTCGCTGTTTTTTAAGGCCTGACGCTGCGGGACAGGCCGCATTCCACCTCTGATTGACAGGGCTTGAAGCCGTCGGTAAAATGGGATTTCATGACCAAGGAAAAGAAGAACACCGAGGACCTTAAGAAATTCGCCCTGGAGCTGGAGTTCTCCCTGTTCGGTGTGGCGGACATCACCGGAATAAGGGATGAGTTCCTCCTGGAGGAGGAGACCCGGCGGAAATTCAGCCTGGCCGTCTCTCTCGGAAAGAAACTCATCCATTCGGTTATCGAAGACATAAAAGACCAGCCCACAGCTCTCTATTTTCACCACTACCGCCAGCTCAATTTCTTCCTGGATAGGGCGGCATTCCTGCTTTCCTCCCGTATTCAGGAGTTGGGTTATGACGCACTTCCTATCCCTGCTTCTCAGGTCATCGACTGGAAAAACCAGAAGGGCCATCTTTCGCACAAGAAGGTGGGATACCTGGCAGGACTGGGCGGGATCGGTTTGAACAACCTTCTCGTCCACCCGGATTTGGGTGCGCGGTTCAGGCTGGTCACCGTGCTGACCGATATGCCTCTTCAAGCGGACAGGCCGTTGAGNNAAAGGGGATTGTCGGACAGCACATCTGTGGGGTCTGTGTCAAGGCCTGCTCTGGCACCGCATAATAATCGAGACAGACGCTATTCCATTTTTTAGGTATGAAAAGTTAAATGATTGTTGTTTTATAGAAGTTTCTTCCGTTGAGCAGCGTCGCGTCATAAAGGCTTAAAAAATCATATCCGATCGGGATAATTGCCAGCCCTCTTATTCGCAGGAGGATTATTGAATGCGGTTACCAGAGGAATTTCCTGATTTGAAAGAGGAGAATTCTTAAATGCTTCCCTGTTTTTTCTTGTTGATTCATTAATTCTATGGAATATTTACGATTGTATCCACAGATCCTACGGAACTCATCTGGTGGCCTTTGAATCATTCATTCTTCAACGCCTCTGCCGGACTGCTCAATGCCGCCTTAGCCGACTGATAACTCACCGTCAGCCAGGCGATGACCAGTGCAGCCAGGCCCGACAAGACGAATATCCCGATTCCCAGATCGATCCGGTAGGCGAAATTGGCCAGCCAACGGTTCATAAGCAAATACGCCACCGGCCAGGCGATGACGTTGGCGATGAGAACCCACTTCGTGAACTCTTTCGTCAGGTTGAGAACCACGCCACCGACGGAGGCACCCAGTACCTTTCGAATACCGATCTCCTTTTTCCGCCGCTCGGCCATGAACGATGCCAGACCGAACAAACCCAGACAGGAGATGACGATAGCCAGGGTCGCGAATGTGTTAAACAGCTTACCCACACGCTGTTCCTCCCGGTACATGGCATCGATCGATGCGTCTAAAAAGCTGTATTCGAACGCCATCCCGGGAATGTATCGCTCCCATATATGTCTCATGGACTCTATTGCACCTGGCACATCCCCGGGGCCGATACGCACGAACAGGTAAAACATCTCATCCCGGGAATTCAACAGGATCATCGGTTCCAGTTCCTTTCTCAGCGGCTTGAAATGAAAATCCTTTACCACACCCACGATTTGTCCGTCTATCCTGCCATAAGATACCTTCGTACCGATTGGATCTTCCAGCCCCATCATCCGAATGGCCTCCTCGTTCAGGATGAACGCCCCGTCCTCGTCCGTCGTTAATTCAGGGGAGAAATTACGTCCGGCGGTGATCTCCATATTCATCGTCCGAACATAATCCGGACCGACCAAAAGACAGTTCATCGGCACGTCGATGTTCGGATCCTTCCCTTCCCACCAAATGTTGCTCATGACGTGCGTCACATCCGTCAGGATATGGGAGCCGAAGGAGACATTTAAGATACGCGGATCATTCAGCAGTTCCTGCTTCATGGCATCGTAGTTATCGCGCAGCGCATTCTCCATCCGGAAGTAGACGAGATTTTCCTTGTCGAAACCCAGCTTCATGTTCTGGATATAATGAAGTTGATTATACACTGTCAGCGTCCCGATGATGAGGATGATCGACAGTGTAAACTGGATGATGACCAGAGCCCGGCGGAATCCCGCTCCCTTGAGTCCCGACAATCCTCCTGATTTCAAGACTAAAGCGGGTTGGAACGACGAGAGGAAAAGAGCCGGATAACTGCCCGAGACGATTCCCGTCACGAATGCGATGACAACCATCCCGATGATGAGGACAATATTCTGGGGATGGATAGTGAGAGTCTTGCCTGCCAGCGTGTTGAAATACGGCAAGAGCAATTGAGCGAGGGTAACGGCGCCGAGGAGGGCCAGGAAT
>JABAOC010003478.1_pt2 | contig 12011 bp, 8 predicted proteins | sample 7062161 | NCBI WGS metagenome assembly JABAOC01 (sample SAMN14538625, study PRJNA623070) | marine sediment metagenome | biome: marine biome [ENVO:00000428]; feature: marine pelagic biome [ENVO:01000023]; material: deep marine sediment [ENVO:00002113] | place: India: Gulf of Khambhat ... | reverse complement strand
ATCAAAAAGGTGCGAAAATCAAAGATTTTACAAAGATCAAAGATATAATATAGAATTTCCCATCTTATGCTTAATTGTATCTGGTGGGCATACTAGTTTAGTTTTAATGGAAGAGCATTTAAAATATAAGGTTTTAGGGCAAACTTTGGATGATGCCGCTGGAGAAGCTTTTGATAAAGTGGGGAAGCTATTGGGTCTGCCTTATCCAGGAGGGCCAAGTATTGAAAAATCTGCTTCTTCTGGCAATCCTTCAGCTTTTGATTTTCCCCGAGCTATGTTAGGTAGTAAAGATTATAACTTTAGTTTCTCTGGATTGAAAACAGCTGTTTTAAAAACTGTTCAAGATGTTCAAAGTGTTCAAAATGTTCAATTTGAACAAAACCCAAAGGGCCGATCGAACAATTTGAACAAACGAAGTGATCGAACAACTATTTCTGACATAGCAGCTTCTTTTCAACAAGCAGTTATAGATGTTTTAACAGAAAAAACTATCCAAGCAACCAAAGAATATAAAGTAAAAACTGTGATACTTGCTGGTGGAGTGGCAGCCAATAAAAAATTAAGAGAGGAATTATCATCTCAAATCTCAAATCTCAAACCTCAAATCTCTTTTTCTGTTCCACCAAAAATTTTATGTACTGACAATGCTGCTATGATTGCTGCTGCTGGATATTTCCATTCAAAAGGTAAAAATTTTACCCCTTGGCAAAAAATTAATGCCGATCCAAATTTAGGTTTGACTTAAAAAATCTGGTTTAGTAAAATACAGATAAGTTACATTATTATATAATAAATAGCACCTATGGTGTAATTTAGAAAATTAGAAAAGCGTTTGATTCTGACTGTCATCAGGAAAATCCTATACTAAACAGGGTACGCTGTGAGAAGAAAGCCTTCCTATCTTAAAGCTTCCGCCTTTGCTAGAGGCTTCGGCGGACAAGTCGGAGGATGAATAGAACTCACCGGGTATGCCCGTTATAGCTGTAATTAAGTGCCCCGGTGTTACCGGGGAAGCAAGGTGGTACCATCCTAAATTGAGGATCCTTATGTAAATTTTAGCATAAGGATTTTTTAAAGGGGTTTAGCACTTCCGGTGAGAATTCGCGCCTTTGGTGTAAAATTTTCCTCACTTGCTTCACTTTGTTGAGAAAATTATGGAACCAGATTATAAAATAGAAAGTCTAAAAGAAATTCCAAAAATTTTAAAAAAAGAGAAACAAATCACCACTGTAATATTTGATTTGGGAGACACCCTATATACTACTTATAAACCAGAGGTATGGGAAAAAGAAAGAGATAAAGAATTATGGCGGCTGGTAAAAAAACAATGTCCTAAATCAAATTTAAGCTTTGGAGAATATTTAGCTAAAAATAGAATTTATCTAGAAANNTTACAGAATTAAAATTTGAGACTTTTGTCAGTTGGTACCTAAAAATGATCTGTCCTAAATTTAAATTTGACCTTTTTGAAAAATTTTGTAATATATATCGCCAATTTGCTCTAGAGCAAACAAAAATAAAACGACATACTCTATCTACTCTCAAAATATTAAAAAAACAAAAATATAAATTAGGTATTATTACCAATACCTGGCACAATAAAAAACATATTGAAGATATATTAGATGAATTAAAAATTAAAAATTTCTTTGAAGTAATTATTATCTCTAGTGATTTTGGTACTTTCAAACCTCACCCAGCTATTTTTAAAAAGGCTTTGACTAAACTCAAAAGCAAACCCAGTAAAACTATATTTGTTGGAAATGACTTGGAGGCTGACATTTACGGAGCAAAAAATGTAAAAATGAAAACAATACTCATAAGTTAATAGAGGATAAAAATGATTAAGAAAAGTTACAACAAAGTTTACAATCCTCAAAAAATAGAAAATAAAATCTATAAGATATGGGAGAGGGGGAAATATTTCACTCCTAAAATTAACATCATGAGAAAGCCCTTTACTATTGTAATTCCCCCACCAAATGTCACAGGAAATTTACATATGGGGCATGCTTTAAATAACACTATTCAAGATATTTTAATCCGCTGGCATAGAATGAAAAATAGCCCAACTTTATGGCTTCCAGGCACTGATCATGCTGGAATTGCTACCCAAAACGTAGTTGAACAAGAATTAGATTCTGAAGGCAAAAATAGATATGACCTGGGAAGAGAAAAATTTATCAAGTATACCTGGCAGTGGGTTGAAAAATACGGAGGCAATATTGAAAATCAACTTAGAAGACTTGGAGCCTCTTGTGATTGGACAAGAAAAAGATTCACTTTAGATGAAGGATTGTCTGAGGCAGTAAAAGAAGCTTTTATAAGATTACATAAAAAAGGATTAATTTATCAAGGAGATAGAATTATTAACTGGTGCCCCAGATGTGTTACTGTTCTATCTGATCTGGAAGTAGAATATGAAGAAGAGAAAAGTAGTTTGTGGTACATTCGCTACCCGATAGTAAATTCAAAAAGATGCGAAAATCAAAGATTTTACAAAGTTAAAAGTCCAAAGTTTATAATTGTGGCTACAACCCGACCAGAGACAATGTTGGGAGATACTGCTGTGGCTGTTCATCCAAGAGATAAAAGATATAAAAAATTAATTGGCAAGACAGTAAACCTGCCACTTATGGGCAGAGAGATCCCAATCATTACTGATGAGGCTGTAGACCCCAAGTTTGGAACAGGGGCAGTAAAAGTTACTCCTGCTCATGATCCTACAGATTATGAAATTGCTCAAAGACATAATCTACCTCAGGTTAAAATCATTGACCAGGAAGGCAAAATGACTCCCAAGGCTGGTAAATTCTCCGGACTAGACTTAATGATCTGTCGAGATATAGTAGTTCGTGAATTAAAAAAACAAGGGCTTTTAGAAAAAATAAAAGATTATACTCATTCGGTAGGCAAATGTTATCGATGTAAAAAGACAGTTGAACCTTTGGTTTCCAAACAATGGTTTGTTAAAATAAAACCTTTGGCCAAACCAGCAATAGTTGCAGTTAAAAAAGATAAAATTAAATTTATTCCTTATCGTTTTACTAAAATTTATCTTGGGTGGATGGAAAATATTCAAGACTGGTGCATTTCCAGACAACTATGGTGGGGGCACCAACTTCCTGTCTACTACTGCAGACAGGAAGAGATTAAAAATAAAAAATTAAAGAGGAAAAAGAAAGGATGCGGGAAGATCATTGTTTCCAAAGAAAGACCAAAAAGATGTCCTAAGTGCGGATCAAGTAAATTGACTCAAGATCCAGATGTTTTAGACACCTGGTTTTCATCAGCTTTGTGGCCCTTTTCTACATTAGGTTGGCCTAAAAAAACCAAAGACTTACAATATTTCTACCCTACCTCTGTCTTGGTTACAGCCCCGGATATTATTTTCTTTTGGGTGGCTCGAATGATTATGATGGGTTTAGAATTCACAGGCAAAGTTCCTTTTCATATAGTTCACTTACATGGGTTAGTTCGTGATGAAAAAGGAAGAAAAATGAGCAAATCAGAAGGTAATGTTATTGATCCTTTAAATCTAATTGACAAATATAGTGCTGATTCTTTGCGAATGGCTCTGGTTTGCGGGATAGCCCCTGGTTCTGATGTAGCCATATCTGATCAAAAAGTTAAAGGCTATCGCAACTTTTCTAACAAAATCTGGAATGCTTTTCGATTTATTCTTCTAAATTTAGATAAATTATCTTCTGAAGAGAAGAAGGAATTAAAGAAATTAATAGAAAAAGAAAATTTTAAAAAGGGTTTAGAGAAAGAAGATAAAGAGATATTAAAGAAATTAGAAAAACTAAGTAAAAAAGTAGAAACGTCTTTAGAAAAATATCGATTTTCTGATGCTGCTCTAGCCTGCTATCATTTTTTCTGGCATCATTTTTGTGATATATATATTGAAAAGACAAAACCTAGGTTGCAAAAAGAAGGCAAAGATAGAGTTTTGGCTTTGGCTGTTTTGGTTTATATTTTGCAAATAAATCTCAAACTTCTGCATCCATTTATGCCTTATGTAACAGAGCATATTTGGCAAACATTAGGAGATTCAGAGCTAGCCGATAAAAAGCCACTTTTAATACAAAACTGGCCTGTAAAATAGATCAAGGTTTATTTAACCTGCGGCCGCAAACTCGATAAACCCTAACCTAATTTGACCCGAAATTACAAATTTGCTATTTTAAAAACATCCGTACCTTTTCAAATAAATAAGGGGGAATCAAATGTGTAAGATACCTATTGAGAGTTCACGAGAGAAGGAATTTTTGTCTAAAATTTTTAATTTTGATAATTATCCACCAGAAGATAAATACAAAATACCAGAAAATTTGGATCGATTTTTTCTTCCTATGAGAAGATATAATCCGAGAAAAATTCGAAGAAGGACCAGAAGAATCCGAGAATCTATTTAAGGGGGAACAATTATGGAAAATACAATCGCAAATTAAAGTCAAATACTGGATGAAAAGAAAATGAAGAATTTATAGATTCATAAGAAGAATGCCCCCATTGTCATCAAATTGGCGAAGTAATAAATCATTCAGAACATCAAAAGTTCTGTATCAACTGTCAACAAATAATCAATAAATAAATGAAAATCAAAAGGCAATAACTCATAACAATATAATGAGTCTATTGCCTTTTTTTATCTTTAATTTTTATTTATGGTATAATAAGACAAAGCTACTCTCATAGGGATGAAACCAAGCTCAGCTTGGTAAATAAAATTTAAGGACTTATTATCAAATTGTTATGAGAAAATCATCTGAAGAATCTAAATCTAAGGAATTTGAGCCCAAAGAATCATCAGGGGTAATTAAACTTCCTAAAAAATCTAGAAAAAGAAAAATTATAATTATTTCTATTATTGTAGCCACAGTCTTGACTGGAGGAGGAATTGGTGGCTATTTTGGTATCCTAAAACCCTGGTCTATAAAAACAGCAGCCCGATATATAAGCCAAGGCGATGAATATCTACAAAAAAAACAATATAGCCAGGCTTTATGGAATTATCAAAAAGCAGCTGCTTTGACATCCAAAAACCCAGAAATTCATCTTAGGATAGGGGAATTGTATAATCTTAAAGGAGACTACGAAAATGCTATAAAAGCATTTGAAAAAGTAATAAATTTAGATGAGGAAAATTTCAAGGCCTTATCTTGCCTAGGGCAAATATATTTTATCCAAAAAAAATATGATCAAGCAGAAAAATATTTAAAAAAAGCAAAAGATATAGATTATAAAAATATTGAGGTTTTAAATTATCTAGGGCAAACTTACATTGCTAAAAACAGCTTCTATCTAGCAGAAGAACAATTTAAAAAAATAATACAGGAAGAAAGTAAAAACCAAACAGCATATTATCACTTAGGAATTATTTATGCCGATGGTAAAAAATATGAAAAAGCCAGGGAAATGGTTGAAAAAGCACTGGAGATTAATCAAGAAAATGATCTAGGTAAACAGACACAAAAGCTTTCAGAAATCATCGACAGATTAGCTGCCTCTGAAAATGAAACTTATAAATTAGTAGCTTTAGGACAGTTTTATAATGAAATAGATCTACCTGAATTAGCTAAATCTAAATTAGAAGAGGCTGTAGAACAAGTGCCTGATTATAGAGATGCTTGGGTATTTTTGGGGCATTCTGAATACTTGCTGGAAAATTATCAAAAAGCAGAGGAAAATTTAAAAAAAGCAAAAGACATTGATCCTAATTATAATGTAACTCATTACCTTTTAGCCAAGACTTATATAAAAAAAGGAGAAGACGATAAAGCAATAGAATCATTCAATAAAGCTTATAATTTAGGATATGATAATGTGCAAATTAAAAAAGACCTGGGCGAATTTTATATTCAAAAAGAAGATTTTCTAAATGCCCAAGAACAATATCAAAAAGCAAAGGAGCTAAGTCCAGATGACATAGAAATTTATAAAAAACTAATCTGGCTTTATTGTGAAAAATTAGATCAGGTAGAGAAAGCTTTAAAACTAGCAGAAGAATTAGTAGAATCCAAGCCACATGATGCAGCTTCTTATAGTCTTTTAGCCCAAGCTAAAATTGCTGCCAATAAATTAAATGAAGCAAAAGAAGAAATTGAAAAAGCTCTAGAAATAGATTTATATTTAGATTCAGCTTATTATAACTTGGGAATTATTTATGAAAAAGAGGGGAACAAAGATAAGGCTCGTGAAAATTTCCAAAAAGCTATAGATTATGATACAGATGGTGACATAGCCTCTGAAGCTTATGAACAAATAAAGAAATTAGAGTAAAGTTATCTAAAATTCCTTAAAATTTCTGAAAAAATTTAAAATTAGAGTAAAATTTTTACAACGCTTTTCAACCGATCGCAGAATAGTGTTGTAATTTTAAACCAAATATTTTAACCCCTGTCTGTCGACAGGCAGAGATCGACATATAGCTTGACTTCACTTATATTCATTTATATATCATAATCATATTTTTTATATTTTTTTATTCAGTCTTTCATTATCCATAGCAGTCATCCATACCAGGATAGCATCGTAAAATTATATATAACACTTATGTGCCATGGCACAATAGTATAATAAAATTTTTAATGCTTTTTATATTTTTTACATAAAAAACCAGCCAAAGCTGGTTTTTTATCTTATTGTGATGCTCTATGCTCTATAAATCGAGCTAAGCTCGATAAATTGAGCAGCTACATTAAAATTATATTAAAAATTTCTTAGTATCCATAGCCCAGACTATAAATACTATAGATTTTGATTTGACATTTTAAATTTTACATTTTTAATTTATATTATTCTCTCGTCACTCTCCAAACTTCCTCAGGGGTTGTTATGCCTTCTAAAACTTTTAACATTCCATCTTGCTCTAAAGTTATCATTCCAGATTTTATAGCAGCTTCTTTAATCTCAGATGTAGAGGCTATGTCTAAAACTAAATTTTTTATTTCATCATTTGGTGTCAAAACTTCAAAAATACCCACTCGTCCTTTATGTCCAGTATTATTGCAAAAATCACAACCTTCACCTCTATAAAATTTTACTGGCTTAATACCTTGTTTATGTTTTTGAGGAATATTCTTAAATATTCTTTCAATTTCTTCCTGAACTTTTTTTCCAGGCTTATATTCTTTCTTGCATTTGTCACAAATTCGGCGAACTAATCTTTGGGCAATAATAGCATTTACAGCACTGATTAAAAGATATTTCTTGATACCCATATCAATCATTCTGGGAAGAGCGCCAGAGGCGTCATTAGTATGCAAAGTAGATAAAACAATATGTCCTGTTAGGCCAGCATGTACAGCCATATCAGCAGTATCATAATCACGAATTTCTCCAACCATTAAAATATCTGGGTCTTGACGCAAAATAGACCGGAGACCGTTTTTAAAATCATATCTGGTCTCAGGATCAACTTGGCTCTGTATAATCCCTGGCAGATGATATTCTATAGGATCTTCTAAAGTTATAATTTTAACTTCTGGTTTATTTAAAATTTCTAGGACAGCATACAAAGTTGTTGTTTTACCTGAGCCTGTTGGGCCACAAACTAAAATCATTCCAGAAGTTTTTTGAATATTTTGGGAGACTTTTTTAAAATTTTCTTTCTCTAATCCTAACCTATCTAAAGACAGATGTTCCGCTTCCTGATCAAACAATCTCAATTCTATATTCTCTCCATAAGCACAAGGTAGAGTTGCAACTCTTATATCAATTTTTCTATCTTTAATTTTTATATAGAATCGACCATCTTGAGGCACTCGGGTAACATCAATTTTTAACCGTGATAAAAATTTGATTCTAGAAACAACCAGAGGGAAAATTTTTCTAGGGAATAAAGCAACATCTTGCAACACCCCGTCGATTCTAAAGCGAATTCTGACTTCATTATATTGAGGCTCAATATGAATATCCGAGGCGCATAAAGCAACAGCTCCGCCTAATATTGTATCGACAATTTCTGTTGTAGGAATAGTAGTAATTTTCTCTTTTAATTGTTTTAAAGTTTTGATTTCTTTCTCAAATTTTTCTGGGGTTTTATATTGAATTTCAACTTTGTCCTTATCTCCCTTAACTTTCTCAGAAGTAAAAAGTTTATATAATTTTAAAGCATAAGCTAAAGAAGATTTGGAAGCTAATGTTATATCAAAACTATATCCTGAACCTTGCCCTAATTTTTTAATAATTGCATTTATCTTAGAAGCATGAGGGTCTATAACTGCCAGACGAACTCTTTTGTCTACCTTTATATAAGGAACAATTTTATATTTTTTGGCTATATCTTCAGGAATAGTGTCCAATACTTCTTGAGGAATAGGCATACCCACTAGATTAATATAAGGCAAATCAAATTTTTTGGCTTTAGCTTCTGTTTGTTTCTCTTCCTCTTGCTGTCTAATGTCCTGCAAAAATTCATCAATAGGTTCTTTATAGGAAAGACGGGGGTCAATTTTTTTAGCCTCGGAAGGCTTCTTTTTAGACTGGCCTTTTTGTTTGTTTTTGCTTGTGTTTTGATTTTTTTTCATTTATGTGCTTTTAAAAAAGATAGTTTTTATTTTTTGTCTATCTTATGTAATTACTCTATTATACCTTAAAATAGGACAAATGTCAAGGAGGGGGCGGGATTCGAACCCGCGAGCCCAAAACTGGACCACTGGTTTTCGAGACCAGCTCTTTAAACCGCTCAGACACCCCTCCTTGTATCAAAATAACATAAAAAACATTCACAAAAAATGCTTTAGTATTTTTGTAACATAAAAAAATGAAATATTTCCACGAACAATTAGAAGTCTACAGAACGCTACAGCCTACTAAAGCAGGATGCATAATAGAATAGATTGGGCATGCGCCTGAGACGATTCGAACGTCTGACCTCAGCCTCCGCAGGGCTGCGCTCTAATCCACTGAGCTACAGGCGCTCGTCGTAATAAACTTGCCATTTCTACCCCTAAAATTCCACCCCTAAAAATTTCGAGGATCCAATTATCAGTTTATTCCTCCTCTTCCCGTAAAAATTCTGAAGAATTTTTACGGGAAGAAAATCTATATCCTAAAAAGGGCATTTAGTATAAAAAATGCCCTCCAATTTTAAAAATCTAAATCAACTAAATTAAAACCTAAGAGATCTAAATATCCTATCAACAAGATCCTCTTTTTGATCTGTTTTTTCAGGAAGATATTTTTTTATGACTTTCTTAACTTTCTCTAGTTTCAAATCTCCTAGTTGAGCAATAATTGGCAAAGAAAACCTTTTTGTTGGCTCAAAATGAATACAAGTTGAAGAAGGGTTCTCAATAAGCCAAAAAGACTTCAATTGAATATAAGAATAATATCTTGTGCCTATATTTATTCCTTTGTTTGTAATCCCATATTTTAAAACCTGAGGTTTTTTCTGGGAATAAATATAAAGTACTATAGCAGTAATAATTATAGCAGCCACAGTCATCCATTGTTTCAAATAAACCATTAAAAAAACTAAAATAATAATAAAGGCTCCAGCAATATAATAATATTGAGGCGATTTTTCATAATAAACAAATTCTGGCGCTGACCAAGAAATTAAAGTCTTTTCAGGAACTGTTTTAGCAGAAGCTTTTTTACTTTTAGATAATGTTTTTTTAGATTGGATCATAAAACCTCCTTAGATAATTTCACAATTTAATTAATAAATAAAATATAATAAGTTATAGATTTTTTATCTCAGCAAAATACTGAAGTATTTTGCTGAAAGAGGAGAAGTGAACGAAAAGCGAAAGCCCCGAAAGCTTTCGGGGAGAAAGCTTGAAGTTTATTTCGACGAGGCGGAGGAGGAGGGATTTGAACCCTCGCTGGGCTTATTAAACCCACTACGGGTTTAGCAAACCCGCCCCTTCAACCAAACTTGGGTACTCCTCCACGGAGGTAGGGGTGAAATTCGCCCAGTACCAGAGCGGAGGGTACAGGATTCGAACCTGTGAGAATCTTACGACCCAACTGGTTTTCAAGACCAGCGCCATAAACCACTCGGCCAACCCTCCACACTCGGTACAGGGCTTGTGACCGCCGCAATCGCCCACCTGCCATTGCCTAAATTTCAGTCCTTGGCGGGCAAGTCTATTCTGTCACCCCATCCCAGCCTCTGTCTTAAACCAAAATACAACTATTTTTATATAAAATCTATCTTTTCTACCATTATATCAGAAATAAAAATGAATCTCTAATTACTCAGCTAAAATTCTATAACTGTCTAGCCACTACCAAACCCCAAACTTGTCTGGCCCCGGAAGCTCTTAAAACCTTTGCACATTCTTCTAAAGTAGCACAGGTTGTAGCTACATCATCAACAAGAATTATTATCTTTCCTAAAATAATTTCTTGATTTGTACAACTGAAAACATCACAAACATTCTTTCTCCTTTTGTCTCCAGATAACTCAATTTGAGGAGTAGTATGTTTACGTCTTATCAATACATTAGTATTTATTTCNNGTCTAAACCAAGTTCCAAACTTATATCATGAGCTAAAATTTCTGACTGATTAAAACCCCTTTGTCTTTCTCTTTTTTTATGTAAAGGAACAGAAATAACAATAGAACTTTTAGGCAAAGGATTCATTATGAGGCAATCAATTAGCAAACCAGACAATAATTTATGTAAATCAAAAATATATTCATATTTATAACTATGGATAACTTCTTTTAAAGGCCCTTGATCATAGTAAGCAGCTACTAAAACTCCGGAAAGGTTTGTATATGGCCTGCAAGCAGAACAAAATTGCCCACCAGAAGTCAAACGATTACACCTGGGGCAAGAGGGAGAAGTAACTCTAATAATTTTATCTTCACATTTCTTGCATAACCATCCCCCCTCTTCTCCACAGCCTATACATCTTTTAGGGAAAAGTAAATCTAAGAAAAACTCACAAGTTTTCTTGGTATAACCTTTTTGCATACTTTAATACTATCATTTTATTTAAGACAACAAAAGAAAAAGCCCTGATAATCAGGGCTATAAAATTAAAATTTTGTTATTTCCCTGCCTGCCGGCAGGCAGGGAATTTACACTAGTATGCTTTTCTAATATCTACTCCGGTCAAATAATGTTTTAAGATATCAATATAACCACGTCCTGAGTCGGCAAATCCTTTAACGCCGGTCATACATAATCCCCAGCCATGTCCGCTACGGGAATGCCCTTGAGAATATGGACAGTAAACTGACTTTAGATAAGGCTTGTCTGGATAATCAGAAGTATGCCCCCCACAATCACTATGATAAGGAACTAAAGCTACTTCATTTCCATAATAAATAATTTGACCAAAAGTTTCACAGGCAGACTCTTTCAAATAATTAGGGGAACCAATGGCCTGTTCATAAGCATAGCCTTTATAAGTTTGGGAACGCCAATCAGAAAAAACATGAAAAAAATTTCGAGAACAAGTTGACTTAGGATGATGGATATTATAAAAAGCATAACCACGCGCTCCTACTATATGAGCTTTTAATGCCTCTTTAGGCCACCAATTAGGTTCTTCAGCTAGACCATACAAATAGTCTTCTAATGTCACTTCATTTATTACCCAGTAGGTACCTTCTACATCTGACCAACGATATTCAATCAATCCTCTGTATCGATTATCATTTCTTCCTCCCCAGCCTGGGCGATAATAATTCTGAATCTCTAAAATAGTAGAACCTAAAGGCCTTATTCGAAAAGGCGTAGAATTAGAAGAAGAATAACCATTAGAACACTGTACATTATAACGACCACTTACAGTAGCAGTTTGACCAGGCCCTAAAGTAACCAAAGGGCTATTATTAAAATCACAAATCTGATATGAACCATTGCCTGTAACTACTATAGAATCATGGGTATTATATAAACCTACTCGAATATTCGGCTGCCCATTCCCTACTGTAATATCCCAATACAATCCCACATCATTCAACCATGTTTGGTATTCAGAAACTAATTGGAAATATTCTCGATATATTCCTGGTATAGAAGGAGTAGAAACTGTAAAAG